>ULQM01026278.1_pt1 | contig 26742 bp, 15 predicted proteins | sample 1954451 | NCBI WGS metagenome assembly ULQM01 (sample SAMEA4835655, study PRJEB28245) | human gut metagenome | biome: gut microbiome; material: fecal sample | place: Denmark | collected 2008 | reverse complement strand
TATTAATATATCAGTTTTTATCATTTTTTCTATAAAAAGACTGTCATTTAATCGTTTCGAGAGTGACATCCTCTTTCACGCTCTGGTATCGTTTTTTTATAAAAAAATTATCTTTTATCTTGACTATTAATAGTTAGTCTCCTTTTATTTATTATCCAATGATACCAGATCTTTCAACGCCTTCAATAAATAAGCGTTGTACAAATAGATATCCTATAAGTAATGGTAACATCATCAATAACGCAGCCGTATTAGAAATGATTGAGGCAAATTGAGCATTGTCTTTTACTTCATCACTTACTAAATTAGCTAAATGTTTAAATTGTGGTGATTTAAGTAAACCTGAAATCCATTCCGCAATGTTAATTAATTTCATTGTTAGCATTGGGAAGGAGTCACCACTTATTTCGTACATCTTTGTATAGTATACATCATTCCATTGCCATACAAAGGCGAATAATGCAACTGTTGTAATTGCTCCACGAGCATTTGGTAACATAACGCTCCAGAATGTTCTGACAACACCAGCACCATCGATTTGAGCTGATTCTTCAAGTTCAATAGGAATACCCCTAAAGAATTGTCTAAAGATAAAGATGAATAATGCTGATCTAATACCTTGTCCCGTTAATGACATAATGTAGAATACAATATCATGTCCTTCACCTTTTAAAGCAAGTCCACTACCATGATTAAACAATTTAATAATACCTAAAACATCGAAATTAGCAAAGTACAACGACCTTGATAAGGCGACTGTTTGTGGAGGTACAATTAATGTTAACATTATAATCCAGAAAAGTACATTGCTGCCTTTAAATTTAAGTCTTGCGAAAGCATATCCAGCAAGTGCTGTAGATAAAACTTGGCAAATTGTAGATATTGTGGAAACCTTAATGTTATTAAGTAATGCCTTCCAAAAATCCATAATCGCAGATGCAATCGTAAAGTTAACTGTTGTAAAAGTTTTTGGTATGTACTTTACTAGTGGGTCATTAATGTCAAGAGGATCACGTAACGCAAATGTGAATTGTTCAAATATTGGAAAAATAATGATAAATGATAAACCAAAAATTAAGAATCCACGAAGAATAGAGAAACTAACTTCACCAGCTTTTTTGGCTCTTACAGCTCTTTTAACTGGATTTTTAAGTTCTTCTTTGATCTCTTCATATTTATTTTTTACTTTTGCTTTAATAACATCAAAATCAACTTTTCCTTTTTCTTTTTTGTCTAAGTTATTATCTGCCATTTACATATCCTCCTTTCTACTTTTTATCATCATAATAGAATACAAATCTTGATACAATACCAACCATGACTACAAGAATCAAGACGGCAGCACCGAAGTAAATCCATGACATTGCGGCATGTCTACCGTAAGCCGAATTCTTATATTGTAAATCTATAACTTCATTAATGTCAGAACGTAAGAAGGAATCGACAATTGTATAAACCATTACTGTAATAATCATTGGGGATACCATTGGTAAAGTGATTTTCCAGAATGATTCATATTTTGTTGCACCTTCAATCTTCGCAGCTTCATACAAGTGTTTTGGAACAGATTGTATAGCCGCAAGGAAGATTAGAATTTGTATACCTGAGTAAGATATTGTATTATAAATTGTTGAAGTAATACCATTCAAGAAAGTTACTAAAGTCTTTGGAACTTTAAGACTTATCAAGAATGTTTGCATATTAAACAATTGTGATAATGCATTTTTACCACCCTGACTTGCAAGCGTTGAAAGTGACGCTGCTGACTCAAGGGCACTAGTAACTGCCTCTGAGTTAAAGATAACTGGTAAGAAGAAAATAGCTCTTACGATACCACGTCCTTTAAAATCACCATTTAACATAACCGCAATCAATAAACTAAATATTGTAATAACAATTGTATCAACAACTGTAGTTTTAACTGTACTTAATAGTTGAACAGGGAAATCGGCATTTTCTCTTAATGCATATACATAGTTGAAGAATATTGTTTTTACTGATGGATCAGTTACTAAATAATTCTTATCTTGAATTGCCTCTTGTGTAAATGCTTGACCAAAGTGAATGATTGGTCCACCCTGTACAAGTTCTAGTGTACTTAACGAGTAGATAAATGACATAATTAACGGGTAGATAAAGAAGATTAAGAATCCTAAAATAGTAGGTAACAAGAATAAAACCGATACACATACTTTTTGTTGTTCATATCTTAATTTATCATATGTTTTACTTTTAACCCACTTAAGTGGCCAGAAAATATAACAAACATAATGTAATCCAATTCCAATGTAATGGAATACATAGTCTCTAAAGAAATTAACTATCTTTGTCCAAATTCCTTTAAACCATGTTCCTAAAGAGAACTTATTTCCTCTAACTTCGGCTTCAATTTCATCAAGATTAACGACTTTATCTTCAGCTAAATATCTTTGTTTAACTTTCTCAATTTCTGCTTCATATGCAGCAATTTCTGCTTTTTTCTTTTCACGTTTTTTGGCTTGAGCTTTATTCGATGCTTTTTTCAAGCAATGAATGCCATACCAACCAAGTACCACTATAGCAGTGGCAATAATAACAATTAAAAATTTCATTATTGTGCCACCTCCTATAGTACTCTATAACTCTTAGCAGATACTACACCAACACCAGGAATGTTGACTGAAGCGAAAGAGTAATTTAATGCAATTTTAATTGTTTTACCAGCACCATTTGAATACGTTACTAGATATACGTTATCATCTAGTTTTTCATGGGCTACAAGTTGACAACTATATATATCTAAATCAACTAGTGTGTTGTAGATAGTAGTAACTTCTTGTAACCAATTAGTGTATTCTGTGTTGTAGTAATTATTATAATCTGTTCTAACAAGTTCAGATGAGCTGTCATATGTGAAAGTAAATTGAGGGTTAGCTCCTGTTTCAATTAACTTCATAATATGATAGTCAACACCTTCTTCAATATTTACGTTAATGCAGTCACCTGAATAATCAAACATACCATTTATTACTAATTGATAGAATGGAATAGAATAATCAAGTAATTCTTTTTGTGTTGATTTGAAAGGAATATCTTTCGCATGACTAACATATTCGAATGCATAATCGTAAGGTTGATAAAGGTTGATATTTTCAATTTTACTTGAAATTAATTCTAGAGATTTGATTTGTTCTTGGATAGCTGCTATCTTAAACATTTCATTGTCTTTCTTATAGTCACCTGCAAGAGCAGAACCAAATTTATCAATTGAAATAGAATTAATACCGATATAGTTTTTCTTAGCAGAATCACTACCAAATAGTTTTACATATGAATCAACAAGGGATTCAGCAAAACGATAGTAATAATGTGGAGAAACAACTTCAATTTTTCTTGCTTTAGTATTATAAGCATTTGTACTTAAGTCATATGGATACTTATTGATTATTTCCCCTATAACATCTCTTGTTGTATAGTGGTTAGTACCAAAACTTTCTTGGTAATCATTTACTTCACCCATACTAACGTAAGGATAAATAGTAACATTACTATTTGCTGAAACAAGAGCTTTTAATTGTTTTTTAGTTCCTAGTAAACTATTTAATTTTAATGATTTAAATGTTGTATTTACTAAGGCTTCTTTACGCCAACCATTATAGAATACATTGATATATTCGATACCAATTTTCTTATAATCTTTAATCATTTTACCTAGTTCTTCGTATGTTGTCATAGTGCCTTTTGCTGAATAACTGAAACCAGCAAAATTATCTTTATATGTATATGCACCAATAACATCTAAATCTAGAACTGGGGAAGTTGTTGAATCATGTTTGTTAGCTAAATTTGGATATTTTTGAATTAACATTTCACGATAAATTTTTGCGATATCTGAATATGTATATTCTTTTGAAGTATCACCTAACATATTAAAGTTAATAATAATATCTTCGGTAATTAATTGTTTAGTAAATTTTTGTACTGGATCTTTAGAGTATGTACCGATATAAACTTTTTGAGATTCACGCAAGTATGCTCTAAAGTAATTTTTATTATTTGTTTCACCTAAGTTACCATAGCCTGAAGTTGTAGCTCTTAATTCAAGTTGTGAAGCCATTTGTACAGCTTCAACAATAACTGCTGAATGACCATTAACAACTGCATACATTGGTAACATAATATCATAACTTTCTACCTCTTTAGTAGCACTAGTTTCTGATAAGTCTGTTGTATAAAGACGTTTGATATAAGGGTTATATAAATTACTCTTACCATTGTCATGTTCTAGAATAGAACCACTACCGTCAGGAATAATTGTATATCCACTAACACCTTCAGGTGTAGATGTAAAGTATGGTAATATATCTAATTTACAAATATTGTAGTCGCCATATTCACGAATAGAATTACCAGGAACCATAACTTTTAGTCCTTCATTTGTTAATACATATTCGATTGCAACTTCAAATACTGGATCATTTACTTCATTTTCAACACCGAAAGTTGCGTTATCTTCTTCAAGGTCAGAAGCACTGTAACCGCACCATTCATACATCCATTTGTGTAAACTATTTATAACAAGGTCGCTCATGAATTCAAAGTTTCCACCTTTATATTCATAATAAGCAAAGCCTTTTTCTTTACCTTCAGTTGAATCTTCACTTAGTAAGTTATACCAAGTATTAAGCCATTTACTAAATGCTTGATAACCATCTGTGTATTTAGCTTGTTCTTTAGTTAATTGATCAACTTTTGTTTGATCTTTGGCTGCTGTAGCTTCAGCAATTTGTTTCTTTAATTCTTCATATTTTGCTGCACTAGCTTTAATATCAGGGATTGCTCTTCCTTCACTATCTTTTTGGCCTGCAGCAGCTCTTCTTGCGTTTTCAGCAAGTAAGCTATTTATACGTTCCTCACTTATATATTGTGGGAAATATGTATAGTTAATACCACGTTTTGTTAAATGATACCAAACTTGAATAACTGGAACTTTCACACCATTTTCTTCTCTTTCCGTAATCTTAATCGCATAATTTGGAGTAACACTACGTCCTTTAGAATCAACTGTTGCGATTGAATATGTATAGTTACTATATACAATTTCAGCACCAGCGCTTGTACCATAAATAACATTTAATACTGTGTTTTGTTCTGTTTTTAATCTTGTTTCAACATTTTTAGGATTAGAATACCATTCATATCCTGTTCTTTTATCAACAACTTTAAATGTTGTTAAGCCATAACTTAGCCAGAATTCAAAGTTATCATTTTCAGTAACTTTTTGAAGACGGTTAAAGTATTCAACAAGAGTAGGTAATGTAACTGAATTAGCTACATCAATTAATTCATTAATTTCTGTTTGTTCTTCTTCTAATGCATTAATCTTATTTGCATCTTTAACAATTGCAAGTTCATAAGCACTACTATTAGCAACACCTTTTTTACCACAATCATTGTAGATTGCCATATATAAATCATAATCATTAGCAAGATAACCATATTCTACTTTATAGCCTTTGTTTTGAATTGTTTCGTATGGATAATCAGAAATTGTATAAATATTTAGTGTATCACACCATTCAGTGAATGTGCCTGTATAACCATTTAATACTGCGAAATCATAAGCACTAAAATCACTTGCTACTGCATATGAGTTAAATCCACATACGTCGATAACCCATTGTTTTTTGTTTTCGTATTTGTTATGTACGTTAGCTGCTTCAAATAATTCATCACTATCTGAGGCTGTAAGCATTGCGCTCATAACATTTATTAATTTTCCTTTATAACCATTAGCTACTAATTGTTTATAAACATTACTAGTTTCATAGTTAGCAAGTACTTTTGTAAAATCTTCTTCTGAACCTTTATATTCTAAATTTGGATCGGCAATTTTAGTATATAATTGCTCGTTTTCTTTTACATCCGCAATCATTAATAATCTGAAAATCCAATCTTCTTTTGATAGATTTTCTTCAACTCTATTAAGAGTATTAAGTTCATTTTTAATTGTTGTTAATCTTCTATTTAGAGAATCAATAATTAAATTTAATTCTTCACTATAACGTGATTTATTAATTTTTTCTAAAACTGTATCATCTTCATCATAAGGACTTTCATATTCAGGACTAGTATAGTCAAAACGTGCCTCACCTTTTTTAAGTTCATCGTAAGACATGAAACCATCTAATTCATCCCAATAAGAGTTTGAATACATGTTCTTAAAGTCTGATGTTGCAGGATTATATCTATCAAAGATAAATATTCCTAATAAACTTATTACTATTACTAAAATTACTGCAATTAGTAATCTGCCAAGGTAAGTCCAAAAAGTTTTTTTCTTCATTGTTCTCACCTCCTACACTAACCTTGTCGCAATTTCTTTGTATATGGAATAAATAAATCCATATATTTGTTGCGATAAGTCAAAGATTAATAAGGCAATAAATATTACTATACAAAGTGCTACAGCGGTTAAAATAATTGATAAAATTGTCTTGAAAATACCATATTCATGAATTACTACAAAACCCATGAAACAAGCGTAACATAATAATACAATACCAACAATTTGAATTAATGTTAAAAATTGTGTTTCATCAACTGTTAAGAAATTACTTAAAATAATCTTAACAAAGCCTAATACAACGAATGGATGTAGTGCATAACAAATCATCATAAAGATTTCTTTCATTTTGCCTTTACCATTCATAAGTGTTGTTACTGACCAGTTCGCTACTGCAATTAGAACAACTGGAAGTACACTTGTTACCAATATTTTAATACTACTAAATTTAGTTTGATCGTTTGCATTAAATGCAGGACCTGTGTATTTATAAGCTATTATTTGTTCTAAAACGAACATAATTAGAATAAATACGGCAACCCACATTTTTCCGCGTTTTTCATTTTTGAATTCTGTATAGCCTTTAACGGGATGCGTTAAGATATAGCATGGATACTTAACTGTTTCTTTATAAAAGACACCTAATTTATGTTTAACTACTTTCATAGTTGAAACAAATTGTTCAGTTTTATTGAAACGTAAAACAAGGATTAAACCTACTACTCCAAGTACGGCGATAACAATTAAAACTATTAATGCTGTCATTATTCATCGCCTCCTTCATTAGCATAAGGATTTGCTTTTTTCTTCTTAATATACTTGTAACTAGCTGATGCAATTACTGCAACTATTATTACAGCAACAACTGACATAATTGCACTAAAGTATTTTCTCATAGTTGCATCACGATATAAGCTATAAGCTTTTGAATAATATTTAGCACTATGTGCTGTTTCGAAATATTTCATTGCTTCTTTGTAACCTTTGATATCAGTAGCACTACGTAAAATGCTCTTACCAATACCTAAATATGCTAATTCATAATTTGTATTAATTTTAATAACTTGACGCCATTTTTCTTCGGCTAATTGAATTTCACCTTTTTGATATAAAGCAGTTGCTTCATTTACATATTCACCAAATTCAGTTGTTTGATAAACAACAATACTCTTTGATGAAGCATCAAGTACAATTACTAAGTCTTTTTCTTTCGCATTACCATCTGCATCTTGATATGTACGTTTAATATAATCAATAGCAATCGGATTAGCTAAACAGAATGAAATTGTTTCACCTTGAGTTTGAGTTTTTGTACCTCCTGGTTGTTCACCAGTAATGTATAGAAGATTACCTTCTGTATCATATGTGAATAAACGTCCACGTTTACTATCAACTGTTGTATAAATACAACTTTCGTTATTTACGGCAACCGCAACTAGATTAGATGGACCAATAATAACTGTTTGTTCATTACTTGCTGTAATATAACCTGTATCACCATTAGGAGAAACGTAGCCATTACGTTTCATTACATCCTTACCGGCAGTATTAATAATCTTAACCATATTAGCTTGAGTAGTTCCTGATTCTGCATCGTCATCTGGAAGTGATGTTGCATATAGGAATCCTTCTGCATCCATTGTTATATTCGTAAACATTGGAGGCAAGTCAAGAATTAATGAGTTTAATTGAGCTTCTGAGAATATTTTTGCCCAGAATGCTTTTAATGGATTAGCTACTACTTCGTTTTTACCAAGGAAACGGTTAAATGTTCCTTGTCTTGTATATTCGTTAGCTTTAGCATATTCAATAATACCTTCATAAACGTCTTTTGCTATACAGTATACACGTCCAGATACGTCAACAGCAACTTTTTGAGGACGATATAGTGTACCAGCATCAGCGATATCATCAATTGAAATACCTTCATTTGGTTGATAGAAAGTAATATCATTTGGTGTTAAAAAGATATTAACGATTTCAAAATTCTCATTTAATTGTAGGATTTCATTTCCTTCAGTGTCCGCAATATAGATACCATCTTTAGTAACGGTAATTCCTTCTGGGGAACGAAGGCGAATGGCATATCTTTCATTATCTTCTGAATATGGAAGATATGGAGCACGTTTAGTAGCATCAGTTGCTTTAGCTTGAGCGACTGTTATCTCATCAAGAGGTGTACTAAACTTATAATAATCATTTAATAATTTTACTAATTCTTTTTCAATTGTTGTAATTGTTCCATCTTCTAAAGTAATTTGTTTTTGAGAGAATGGAAATTCATTAATAATTCTTTCCCATTTGAATTCTTGGTTAACTATCGCAAGTTCACCAACTTTAGATAATTCCATGCTTTCAGCTTCTTTTACAACTTTTCCACTTTCTACAACTTCATTGTGAAGATTGAAAGTTATACTTGAAGTTGAATAATTTAAAATATAAATCTTATTATTATAAACTTCCATGTCTTTTAAGCCATCCATGCCTACTGTCTTATTTTTAAGTTCAGTAGGAACACTTTCAGCTGGCTTAATAGTTGTACTATAATAAGTTGAATCATATGCTAATCCTTCAGCTGAAGGAACAACATTTTTGAAAAAATCATAATTATAACTCATTGCTTTAACCGAAGTAAGGGTTGGGATAGATAACATCACAAGCATTACGCTTAAAGCAAATACTATTTTTTTCATAACATTCGTTCTCATCACATGCCTCCTACTTCATACCTGAGTGAGCCATTGTTTCAATAATTTGGCTTTGTGATAAGATAAATACAAGGATTGGAACACTCATCATAATTAGCATTACTGCTGATGAAGTACCTGTTCTTGCAATACCGCCTGCAACGATTTGATGCAAAGCATAACTTAGTGGTTTAATGCTTTCACTATAAATGAAAGTACCACCATCATTGTTCCATAATTGTTGGAACAATAGAATTATTAGTGTAAGCCAAGCCGGTTTAACTAGTGGCATTACAACTCGCCAATATATTTGAAATTCATTAGCACCATCAATTTTTGCTGATTCAATTAATTCCATTGGAATATCACTCATAAATTGCTTCATCAAATATAAACCTAACGAATACGCAAAGGCTGGTACGATGATAGCAAGTGGGGTATCAATTAAACCTAAGCAGCTAAATACCATGTATCTTGGTGTTGCGGTTACTTGAGCCGCAAACATTAGTGAATAAACAACAAGACCAAAGATAATTTTACTACCTGGGAATTTATGTTTTGCAAGTGGGTATGCGGCCATTGAAGCAATTAGTACGTGACCGACTGTACCTGCAAATGTAATAAAGATTGTATTAAATAAATAACGAGAGAATGGAACCCAAGAATCTTCTAACAATATTGATAAGTCTGTAAAGTTATCAAGTGTTGGATGTTGGAAAAATAACTTTGGTGGATAAATGAATAATTCATTTAATGGTTTAAATGCGGCGCATATTGTATATACAAGTGGGTATGCACTAAATGCACCAAATAGTAATAATAGTAAGAACAAGGCAATGTCGCCTGCGATACTACGACTAACTCTTTTACGTTTTTTAATTAATCTTTTCTTCTTTTGACGATAGAAGAAAAGTTCAAGTTTTCCCATTTTTGATTCATCACGAATACCGAACTTTTTAAGCTTTTTTTCTTGACGTTTTAAACGTTTCTTTTCGGCTTTGGATAGTTCTACGCCTGATATTTGGTCATCATCTATTTGAAACTTTTCATTCATATCATGTACCTACCCTTCTAAGAATTTTTCTTACTAATAAGTTAGCAGCAATCATAATGATAAATAAAATTGTTGCAATTGCCGATGCATAACCCATTTCCATTCTTATGCTTCCGTAGTCCATCAAGTGGGTTATGATCGTATGTCCTGCATACTCAATGGATGGGAATCCGGCTATCTGGGTCGATACATCAGCTACAGCTAAGCTTGATGTAATTTGCATTACGGCACCAAATAGTAGTTGTGATTTCATTTGTGGTAGAGTTATATACCAAAGTTCTTGCCAACGGTTTTTGATACCATCAATGGCACCTGCTTCATATAACTCACGGTTAACACCTTGAAGACCTGCAATAAAGGCAAGGAAACTTACACCAAGTGATAACCATAATTGAACAATAATTAAGATCCAAATAATATATTTTGCATCCTGTAACCAAGTAATTGGTTCTTTAATTAAGTTTAGTTTTAACAATATTGAATTTGCATAACCGTAAATATCACTACTGAAAATTAATTTCCATACTAGGTATACATTACCTGAAATTGATGGAGCGTAGAATACTAGGGTCATTATACTTCTAACAAGTGGTCTAAGTTCATTAATTAACCAAGCAAAGACGAATGCCATTAAATAACTTAGAGGGCCTGTAATTACTGCAAGAATTGCGGTATTACGAATTGCGATAATAAATACTTTATCATCAACAAACAATCTCATATAGTTTTCCCAACCAATAAAGGATGGAGCTTCAAGTAAGTTGAAGTATGTAAAACTGAAATATAGAGACATAAGTACTGGAATTACGGTAAACATAAAGAATAGAATTGTGTAAGGAGCAACTAAATAATAATATTGTCTCTTAACGAAAATTTCTCTTCTTAAATGTCCACCACGTTTACTCCAACGTTCAACACGGCGAATAATAGAAATACGATCTTTTTCGATACGATATTTTTGAAGTAAGCGTTCATGTTCTTTTAAATATTCACGATACGCTCTTTCTTTTGCATGTGTTTCGTCTTCTTCTTCTTCGATTGCATCATGGTTGATTATTTGAAGTGGATCTTCAATTGTAATAAAACCAGATTTGTTTTTCTTATGTTTTCTAACTTTTTCTTTCTTTGGTTTTTTACCACCATTTGCTTCAATTAAAGCTAGTTCGTTTTGCTTCTTTTCTTCTAAGTATGCGGCTTCGTATTCTTTTAATTTGATTTTACTTTCCGCAACCAAAACTTTTAATTCAGCAATATTAGCTTTTACAGTCGCATAATACTTTTCATCTTCTACTTTCCAAGCAGCTTTCTTTTCTTTCATTGCGGCTTTTACAGCTGCTTTTTCTTCTACTTTTTCACTTCTTGTAAGTTTTGTAGATGATGTACCTGCAATTGCTCCATAAGCATAATTGCTTATAATTAATTTCAAATCATAATTAAGTTGTTTTACTAACGATTCATTTGTTTTAATTTGCTTTTTAAGGTTATCAGCTTTTGTTCTTTCAACAGATAATTTATCTGATACTTCTTTAGCTTTATTTACATCATTGTTAGCTTTGTGTTTTTGTAATGAAGCTTCTAAATTAGCTATATTGTTACATGCAATTTTAAATTCTGCGTTTGCTTTTTCTAATTCTTCTTTAGCTGTGTTTGCTTTTTCTTCATTAACTTTAACACGACGTAAAGTTTCTTTATTGTAGATTTTTTCTTCTAATTCTTCATAAGTAACTTTGCCTTCAACATAGTCTTTCGCAAGTTGCTTACTATCTTTTTTTGCATTTCTTAATGCTAGTTCTCTTTGGAAACTTTGACTATTTTTATTACCACCACGAACAACTATGATAAATAGATAAACTAAAACAATTATGCTAATAATTAATATAATTCCTAATGCTATATTCACTCTTTAGTCATCTCCTTACTTTCGTAGTTCTAAGTCAAATTCATTACGTTTACGGTCAATTTCATTATTGATTGTATCCGCATATTCAAATAACACTTCACGTGGATTGTATGCATTATTAATAACTTGACGATATGCATTTTCCATTTCACGACCAGTAATATAACTACCAGCAATTTGTGGAATTTCACGTGATTGTTCCCATTGTTTCATTAATATTTCTAAATCTTTTTTAGGCCATGCAAGAGCATTTAAAGCTTTAACATTAGCTGTAGTATGTCTTGCTGCAGAACCTAAGATGCCTTCCATTTCGGTACCAAATTGGCTTTGAGCATTAAATGATGACCACCATTTAACAAATTCCCAAGAAGCTTGTTTTGTTTTTTCATCTTTTTCTGCAGGTTGTTTCATAACAACACATCCAGAACCTGATGCAGTAGCAGTACGATCAATTGTACCATCACTTTGCATTGTACCTGGAATTAAGTGGAAACTCCATCTACCTTTTAGTTCAGGAGCGAATACACTTAAAGTATTATAAAGTTCATAATAAGCAATACCTATTGGCATTTCACCAGTTCTAAAACGGTTTGCGAATGATGCTGATTTAGGGAATGAATATAATGTATAGAATTCAGTCCATTGTTCAAACGCATCCATCGCACCAGCACTACCTAAACCAGTTTCTTTGTTTCCGTTAATATAAAGTGAACCTTTATGTTGATATAATAATGTAACAAAAACAGGGTTTAATGCTGAAGCACCAGCATCATTAACTGGTAGATAGAATTGTAATTGATCAGTTTGTAATTCAGCCACAAGATTAATTACATCATCCCATGTCATGTTGTCCCAATCAAAATGAGAATTTAAACCTTTTTCATTCATGATATCATCACGAACGAACATCATTAAGAATATTTGCTTTTCTGGAAGCGCATATGTACCAGTAGTTCCATTTCGTTTATCAGTTTCATATGTGTCATATACAAATTGGAATTGTGATAATGAACTTTCCATATAGAAGTTGTCAGGTATATCTTCTGATGAAATTGAACTATAAGGTTTTGTGTTTTGACCAGCTATACCTTTGTTTTCAGCATAACGTCTTACCACTGCTTCTTTATAGGTTTCACCATTCCAAACAAATCCGAAATCTTTATCAATAAGTTTTGCATGTAATTCGGTAACTTTAGTTCCATCACTATTTGTTTTAACAGTTCCATCTTCATTGTACATATATGTAGGGGCATAAATAATGCGTCCTTTATCATCTAACTCATAAATAAATTCTGATAGGTCTAATACGGCATTTCTAAGAGCATAGTTAACAGGTAAACTAGAATCAACGTTTAATGCTACATCAGGACCAATACCAGCAAGTGTTGCTTTTAAAAGTACATCTGCGGCGGTCAATTTAAGTTCAACCTTTATACCCGTATTTTTCGTAAAGTCAGTATCAATTAAATTTCTTATAACGTTTGCTTGGTCACGACCTTGAGTCATCCAAACTTCAATTGTTGTATCAGTTGTAGTTGTAGATTCAGTTTCACTAATTGCTGAATAGTCAATAAAGAATGATACGAAGAATGATACGATACCATCCCATAATCCTCTAAAGAATCCTTCATTTGCTTTTTCTAATTCTACATCAGGAGTATGCACTTCAATGTAATCAATCATTAAAGGTAATTCTCTTAAAGTATTAAGCAGTGAACCTAAAGATGAAATATTGTTACTGAATGAGCTTAAGCGAGTAGGGATTGAACGTAATTCTTCTTTTACGAAGTCTTCAAGTTGAATTACTACGCTATCAATAACCCCTGTTTTATCACTCTTTGTTCCTGATATTTCGGTAATTTTATCTGAAATATCTCTTAATTCATTTGCATAATCTGTAAGTTCTTGTTTTAATTTAGGGAATCTTTCTTTTAGCTGATAGTCACGGTTTGAGTCAGGGCTAACAGTTGTATAACTAATAATTTGACGATATACTGCATTTAGGTTAGTTACTGCTTCTTGAATTCTTTCGATTAAAGTTGAGTATTGACCCATTGTTACTTCCATACGAATTGTATGAGTTTCACCAGCTTTAAAGTAGAATAGGAAATCACCATCTTCATTGCCTAATGTAACATTTTGCCATTTATTAGCATATGAGAATTGAACGTCATTTAATTCATCAAATAAAATTTCACCATCAACGTATACAATACGGCTTGAATACATACCTCTAATTGTGTTTTGTTTTGCACGCATTGAGATATTATAATAACCATCTGCTGGAACTTCAAATTCCCATTCAATCCAGTCACCTAATACTTTCCAGTTATCTCCACCTATTGCATTTAGGTAAGTTTTAGTATAAGAGAATGGAGTTGTTTTTGAACTTGAACGGTCAGTAGTTGGATATAAAGTAGGTGATGATTTGCCTGATGAACGTTCAGCTTGCCATAACACTTTTTTATTAGTTATATTATTGCTTGGGTTCAAACCTGTAGATTGAATTAAGTTCTCTAAATAATCACTGTAATTTGGAGTATCTACTACTGATAAAAGAGTTACTTTATCTAGTTGCATTGGTTCTTTTGATACTCTTAAAGTTACTATATAATCAACACCTTGTTCAAAATAGAATTTGTAAGGAGCTGTTTCATACCCCATATAATCTTTTACATATGAACTACTTTTAGTTGGTTCATTTGTTAGTTTACTTTTTTCTACTTGTTGAGGTTTACGTTGATTTCCGTTTGTATCAGTTTTGAATTCTTTGTCTTTCGCAAGGTCATCTGCCCATACACGTGAAAATGTAAGTGTATCTGCCCCAGAGAAAGGTACTTCACCATTGATTAGTAACATTCTTTCCATTGATGATTTATAACCATCTAAAATAGTGTAATCAATGTAAATATTATAAAAGCCAGAAACACTAACTTGGAATGTATAATCTACATCAACTTCAGTTTGTACTACTACACCTTTACTGATTTCTTGCTTAACACCTTGAGGAAAGTAATCTTCATTGCCATAAGTTTCTTTATGGTATTCTTTTTTAGCAGCAACGTATTTACGATACTCATTGCTTATGGCATTGTTTTCTAAATCTGCTTCCGAGCTACTTGATGCAGTCGCTCCTTGTACTCTAAGATCTAAATTTGTTTTTGCTTTAATGACAAAGTAAGAACAACAAACAAGTATTAAGCAGAACATAAATGCTTTTTTAATTGTTTTCATGCTAACTCCTTTCATCTATTTCCATTAATATTTTCATCAACCATTTAATGCGGTTACCACTAGGAATGAACCCAGCAGGTATATTGCGTAAGCACCATAATTCATAGTGTTTACCTAAGAAGGCTTGTAGAATCAAAAGATCTTTATCAAACACTTTAGTTTGATTTTGTTCTATTACCTTTCTTAAGTTACGTTGAATATCAACAAGTGTTAGTAATAAGTTGATACTGTTTTGAACTTCAGCTTTTTCAATGCTATCGATTGTGCCAAGTTCAACTAAACATAATCTAAACATTTTTTCAAGTTGGTTTAAGTTAGCTTCATCAACTAAATTGCTTTGCATTTTATTTAAGAAATATTCAACATCATTTTCTTCTCTTTGTGCATGTTCAGCCCAAAGAATTGCACTAAAGAGGCGACTACCATAATCGCGGTATGGGCCTTCTAGTCTTGTGTATGTCGCAAGTCTTAAAATGACACTTGCGGTTTCTTCACCTAACAATTTTTCAAGTTTAAGTTTTATTACTTCTTCATTTGGTTCACTCCAAGCACATTGTGCTCCATAAATGAAACCAGGATAACTAAATGGTAAATATTGAAGATGTCCTATATCACCCCAATCGGCAACAAGTAAACCTAGTCCATTATTTTTCTTTACAGCGAATGCACTATTTGTGATTGAACCTAACATATCATCATAACGACCTGTAATAGTACTCCAAGTTGATGTGCCTGGCGCCATCATGAATTTAACTTTTTTATCTTTAAGCATTTCACCATGGCTTGCAAAATCATAGCCTAAATTATAGCCCCAGTCAATAAAGATTAAATCTTTTGGAAGTCTTCCTATAGCTTCTGGATGATTAACTAGTACATCTCCCCATATCATTGGGGTTTTTTGATATTTCTTAACAACCTTGCAAAGAGGAATTAAGAAATCTATGTATACATCTTCTTTTGATGATTCACTTACTGCTTTCGCACTTTTACCATGGCCTAATTCATATGGTTCATCAAAATTCATATTGAAATATTTTGATTTAAAGTGTGGTAGCATATCATCATACATTTTTTTAACTAATTTAAAGCTTTCTTTATTCGTTGGATCAAGTGTACTAGATGGACGATGTGAACCCCATATATCAAAGCCATCTTCACATTCGCTTAGTTTGTGATATTTATCAAGAGCAAGCCATTCACTCATATGCCCAAAACCATTTTGGTTAGGAACGAGATCAATATAGTTTGCTTCAGCGAATTCTTCAAGGGCTAAATAATCTTCTAACTTAATGTAGTTATTATTGACTAAAACTTCAGGAAAGTTTTGATACTCATATGAAAAACCTTCTACATAAAGTTCCAAATGATTATACTTCAAATCACTAAATAATTTAACCATTTGTTTTAAAGTTTTAAGTGTAGGAACTTTAGATCTACTAATATCTATCATAACTCCCCTAATCGCAAGGTCAGGTTTATCTTCAACATGACAACCAATTACAGTTGATTTATTAACACATTGCTTTAGCGTTTTAATTCCATAAAAGATTCCGCGGTCACTTGATGCTTTAATTGTAATCTTATCTTTTTTTACATCTAAGATGTATTCTTCATCTTTTAGTTTTTGCTTGATAAATTCAATTTGTGCATTATTTGAACCTATCTCTAAATTTTTGATTTTCAATTCGTTTTTAAGTGTTGTAACAAGGGTATCTGAAAACTCCCCATTATTACATACTAATGCCATATTCAATGAAAAATGCTCGTTATTTTCTGTGCATTTTTTTGGTGTAGGGACTAGTTGCATTTTTCCATCTCCTTTATGAGGGTAAAACTCCCCCAATATAATCGTACTTATTATACCAAAGAAAACGTTTTTATTCAAGTGATAAACTTGATTATTTACAATATTTACAAAAATTGTCAAAAAAAGTAGGAAAAAAGAACCTTAAGTTCCCTTAAGATTCTTATTTTTTTATTTCCAAAGTTCTTTAATTTCATCTAAAGCTTGGTCTTTTACCTGATTTTGTCCTTTAACAATGTCTCGATATGTAAAAAATATTGTTCCTTCAATGTTATCAAAATTACGATTGAACATTAATTCATTTACAATTTCTTTAGGGTTTTGCCATACCTCATTTGAACCCATTTGGTAAAGTCCCATACCGATATAAAGGATTGTGCCAGTTTCTTTAGCAAGATTACTCCACCATTTTGTTAAGTCATGATATGTAACATCTTTTCTTTCAAATGGGAAATATACTTGAGGAACAACATAATCAATCCAGTTTTCTTTCATCCATTTATAAACATCAGAATATAGTTCACTATAGCATTGTAAAGCACCTGGTGCATTATAAGAGCCTTTGTCCCAACCGCCTTCTACAATTGATGAATGAGTACGATATATCGCAAATGGACTAATTCCAAATAGCACTCGCTTACCAGTTTTGTTAAACGATTTTTTCAGTTCATCATGAATCTTTTTAATCATTTTATTTACATTCATTCTTCTAAAATCATCAAGAGTTTGGGTAGGTGTTTCACGATACTTCAAATAATCTTCATGTTCTAATTCTTCTGGTATTTTAGCATATGGATAAAAGTAATCATCAATATGAACGCCTTCAACATCATAGTTATTTACTACTTCCATAATTGTTTCAGCAACAAAGTCTATAACTTCTGGATGCGATGGTGAAAGAATAATTTTATTAGTACCATCAAGAATTGTATGTTCAGGATGACGTCTTGCGAAATTAAGTTCATCAAGAGTATTTAAATACTCTTCTTTTGTCATATTTAATTGTTCAAGGGGTGTGTTTGAAACACGATATGGGTTCATCCAAGCATGAACTTTTATTCCATATTTCTTTGCTTCTGCTATTACAAATGCAAGAACATCAAAGCCTGGGTTTTTGCCTTCAACTCCAGTGATATAACGTGACCATGGATTTAATTTAGATTCATAATAGGCATCACTATTTGGTCTAACTTGGAAAATTATTGTGTTTAATTTAAAGTCAGCAATGTTTTTAATCATTTGTTTTAAATAGGCTTGATATTCTTCGACTGGAAGTCCTTTAGGGGTATCAATGTTTGCGACATTGGAAACCCAAATACCTCTTACTTCATTTTCTCTAAAGGTGTATGAACTAGGTATTTCAATTGGTTCTTTAGTGTCCCAGTAGCGTACTAAATCATCACTTTGATATTTTCTTAATTCCATTATTTGTTACCTTTCTTTCTAAGAATTATTGTTGTTGCAGCAAGAATTGCACTTAGAGCTATTAAATGTTGAATAGGCATTACAGTTGAGCAACGGCCTGATGATTCTTTTTCTTTAACAACACTAAATGTTGGAGAATCTACCTCTACTTTGTTAATTCCATCATTAAGTTTTAGTCTAAACTTACCTTTTTCTGTTTCAACTTGACCAGTAAATTTAATGCTAATTGTTGCTTTACCATCTTTGACTGTAACTTCACCTTTGTCAATTTGATAGTTATAGTTTTCACCATCATCAGTGAATAGTAATTCATAGTTTATAATTTCATTATCATCTTCTACTTCAATAGTTAGCTCTGTTTCTTTATCTTTATAAAACTTTGGTAAATTAAATTTTGCTTTTGGTGCGTCATTTGTTACTTTAACATTCTTTTCAATTGTTATGGTATTTAACTCATCACTTATAAGTATTATAAATTTACCATTATCAGACACTCTATTAGGAAGCTGATATTCAACTTTTAATTCTTCATTTACTTTAGCAGTTTTAGTAATTTGTTGGCCTAATACGCCATCAGTATATTGAACTTTAACTGTAAAAGTAGTGCTATCTACATCTTGAACATTTATATTTAAAATTGCTGTTTCTAGCGTTTTATAGTTTTCTTTATTCGTAGTTACTTTAGCAGTTGGTTCTCCATTTTTAGTATCAACAACTGTATACTTTTCATAAATACTATTGTCTTGATCATACGTTACAATAACATATTTAGAACCTTCTTCTTTTGTTATTTCAAATGGTTTATTGTTATTTAATTTTACATCAACACGGTGAGCTACATCAAAATTAATTTCTTCATTTTCACTAAACTTGTAAAGTCCATAACCTTTAGCACCATTAACCTTCGTAAAGTTAACTATAATTTTATCGCCAGATAATTCCATTGATTCAACTTTTGATTCTACAGTAACCTTTTTGTCATAAGTGTAATGACCATAAAGTGGAGTCAACGCTGGATATTTCCACGCATAATTAATAATTGGTTTCATCGCTGATTTACCATTTTTTGATATTAAACTTGAGTAACTAAAAATAAAATATCCATCAACATTATAATTGTTAGTTCCATTATATAGAATTTGGAAATACATTTCTGATACTCCAGCATCACCCCATGTTGGTGAAACTTGATATAAGGCTGTACCTATGTATAATTTAGTCTTACTACCTGCTAATGCTTGATACCACCATTTAGTAATTTCTCCATAATCCATTTCTAAGTTTGAATAATTTTGTGGAGTAATGTAGTCAATCCATTCTTCTTTAGCCCATTTATATGTGTCTGCGTATAAATCTGAATAAGAGTAGTAATTATTACAGCTTCCACTCATTCCACCTTCAGCACCACGTTCAGGTGATGATGTACACGCTTGAATAGATGGTGCCCAACGTGCCGCAGGACTTATTCCAAATGCGCATTTAGTTTCTTTTGTAGCATTCTTTGCACGAATCATTTCGCCTAAACTTTTAATCAATTTATTTACATTTTCTCTACGCCAATCATAAATAGATAACGGTGTATCTTCGGTTGTAGCAAGATATCTATTGTAATCAGCTAAATCAACTGATGGTTCACATGAGAAAGTGTATTGTTTGTAAGTTGCGTTAGTACCTTTATAACTTGTTGTTTTAGGATAGAAGTAATCATCAAAATGAATGCCATCAATTTCATAATTATCTACTATTTCAGCAATTGTATTTTCAATATGTTTTTGAACTTTTTCAGAAGCTGGATTTAAAATGAACTTGTCTTCAGTGCCATATAATACGTTTTGATATAGCTCTTCTCCCGTTGTAAGAACAGGGTTGTTAATATCAGGATTTGCTTCTCGTAAGTTTTTGTAATAGCTTTCTTTGTATTCATTATATTCAGCTACATTATAATCAATAATAACACTAGCTTTTGATGCTTGATCAGTTGCTGTTATGCTTTTCGCAACAGTTAAAGTGGAAGCACGATATGGATTTAACCATGCATGATATTCCATTCCTCTTTCATGTGTTACTTCAATCATCCATTCTAGTGGATCCCATCCTGGATCTGTACCATCTGGAGTAAGATATGTACTCCATGGATTATATTTAGATGGATAGAAAGCATCATTAGCAGGACGCACTTGGAAAACAATTGTATTTAAGTTGTTGGCTTCTGCTTGATCAAGAATTGCAAGATAATTATTTTTCCAGCGAGTTATTGCGGCTTGTCCCTTGCCAATTTGAGCTTCAATATTTAAGTTACCAACTGTCGCAACCCAAACTGCACGCATATCTTCTTCTTTTTGTTGATATGGTTCTAAAGATGTAGGTCCCAACCAACTGGCTTTTGGTGTTGATGCTGAGCTAAAAATAGTAAGTGAAAGTAAAGCCATAAATAGAGTACAAATAGAAATTTTTTTAATCATTTTTTTCATTAATTTTCATTCCTTTCCGATAATTCATAAAATTTTTATATGCTATTTTTTCTATTTCTTCATTTGTTAAATTTCTTCTTTTTAATTCTTCAATTAAATTAAGCGTATCACCATGGCCCCTTAAATCATCTAAGTTAGCATTATCGCCTTCATATCCTTTAAGGAAATCCATAATATCAAGTCCAAGCATTATATGGTCAATTCCTAGTTTATCACCTAAATAAATTATTTGGTTAGCTAACCCTTTAACATTTTGAAGGCTTGGATCTTTTGATACAAAGTTTCTAGCACTTACTGCCCCTACATAGCCTCCAACCGATTTTAACATCTTTAATTGGTCGTCGTTTAAATTACGGCGATGATCACTTAAACTATACGCATTTGAGTGACTAGCAATTACGGTATCTCCAACATAATCAACAACATCATAAAAGCTTTTAATATTTAAATGCGAAACATCTATCATCATATGGTGACTTTTCATATAATCAAGGAATTCTTTTCCCGTTTTTGTTAATCCTCTATTAGCATCTCCAGCAACGCCTGTAGCTAGGTGGTTTTCTTCATTCCATGTAAGCATAGCATGTCTAACCCCTAACTCATACATTTTATTTAAATCGTCTAAAGTATGAACATTTCTTAATCCTTCAAGTCCATAAACAACATCATAATTATCTTTAAATGGTTCAAATTCTTTTAAGGCTATTTTATATGCTTCATAAACATCAAAATCACATTCACTATAAACTACCCAAATGCCACCTTTAATATTTCCCTTTGTCATTGGTGAAAGATGATACTTCTCAAATACATTTTTCTCACCACTAATTTTACGTTCGTATAAATTTGAAAATATATCACTATGCGTATCATAAACTTTCATAATATCACTCCTAACTTAATTTTATTATCTTCATAAAAGATTTACTACGTTTAAGTAGAAAACTTAACGGATATACGATACCAAGTAGGACAATGGCTTCTCCTGCCATTACTTGAATCGTAATTAACCACCACATATCAAAACTTGATATTACCGCGATTTCTAATCCTACTATTACCATTGATAGAATCGTTAATATCAATGACAAGATTAATGGTCTTAAATAGCCAATCAATACTACCGCAACAATTGTTTGAACGGTTCCAAATAAAACATCTAACGGGATAGGACTAAATAAGTTAGAAACTGCGCATCCTACAACTATTCCTATTCCATATTTTTTGTCAAAAAAGCATAGCAATAGTAGTACTTCTGAAAAGCGAACTTGAATTTCATTAAATGATAATGGATATATCAGAACGGTTAATACAATGTATAGTGCCGCAACAATAGCTATTTTTGTTATACTTATTATTTGTTCTTTTCTTTTGTTATTCATTTTTATCACCACTTGTTATATTATAATTATATACTATTTTATATTTTTTGGCAACCTAAAAGAAAAGAAGCTAATAGTAAATTTTGTAAATCTACTATTAGCTTAATATTTTATTTCTTTTTTCTCGCAATAACTAACACTAATGCTAGAGCTGTGCTTGAGGCAATAATGTATTTAATAACTGTATCAGATTTACAGCCGCCTTTTTTTGTCTCTTCTTTTTTAACTGATATGTTAATAACATCACTGGTATATGTGCTAGTTTCATCACCAACCATTACATATACAACTACTTGTTTATATGTATCGTCATTAATAAACCAACCTGCTTCTATTTTTTTCTTAGTTACAGTTCCACTATCTACTACTGTAATATCGTTGCCATTTAAATCAAGTATCTTAATTAAATATGGCACATCAGTAATATCCGTGTTAATATCTACTGTGATAATAAGACTATTTGGTGCTGTGATATTATTACTAGAAACACTTGTTGTAAAATCTATTTTAATATTATTCACTACATCAAACATATTACTAGTCATATAAGTCGAAACACTACCATCTGTTACTTCTAGTTTAATTTGAACATTCTTACTTTCAAAATTATATGTGTTAAAACTGAATGTGAGTACAGATTTATTAACTTTTCCACTTGTTAATAGTCTTTGATAATCAACTCCATTTTCTAAGTACCAAACTTTATAAGTTAGTTCTTTACCTGTAGTATTTGTTACTTTTGTTGTTACCGATACTTTTGAACCCTTTAATACTTGAGATGGAATGGTTGACATAGATTCTATTTTTATTGATTCAACTTCTTCTACTTTACTAAAATCTAGTTTAGTAGTTTCTGCTGAAACATAACCATTAGTGGAAACGACTTTAACATAATAATCATAGTTATCATCATACTTAGGGATTCTGATATTAGCTCTTCCCTCTTTTTCATATGGATCATATTCAACCGCAATTCTTGTTGTTAAATCACTTGAATCAAAAGTAGTTCCCTTTGGTACCTTGTATAATCCATACGCTCTAAATTTAGCTTGTTTATCAAAGCTTAAAACATATTCGTTCGCTAAACTATCATATGTAATTCTGTAATCACTAACCTTTAGCCCAGCTGAATCATTTTCACCACGGTTAATTGGATATACTGGATTATTAGTCCAATTGTTTCTTAAATACTTAACTCCATTTTCATGAGTTGTACTCGCAAATTGATATAAAGTTTCATATGAGTAAAATGCAGAACCTACAATACTATCATATTTTTTAGTATATTTAAGTTGATTTATGATTTCACCATCATCACTAAATTGATCTTTCGCATCACGATATTTGTAAATACCATGAGCTATATAAAGTTTAATATTCTTTAAGCCTTGTTGATTTCTTTTTTCATTTAAGTCACCAACCATTTGAGCCCACCAATCAACGATGTCAGCATAACCTGCAACATTATCTTTAAATGAATAATATACTTGTGGAGCTACATAATCTACTAAACCTTCTTCTACCCATTTCCAAGTGTCCGCAAATAAATCTGAATATGATGAATAAGCACCCGCAGCAGTCAATGAACCAATTGGTGAACATCTATCAAATCCTTCGGTACAATACTGACTATTACTACGCCATACTGCGGCTGGGTTAGAGCCAAATTCAACATTGTCATTATTTTTTTTGTTGTATTCATCAACCATTGCTCTTATTTTTCGCATCATCGAATTTATGCTTTCACGTCTAAAATCACCTAAATTATAGCCTTTTTCCATATGTTCATAGTCAGCGTTATTGTTTTTATATTCTTCATAGTTACCTAAATCGTTAAGAATGTTAGCGCCACTATATGCACTATTATAATTTTGACCACCAGCAAAATTAGTGTTAACTTTATCACTTGAAGTAGAACCATTTAAATAGAAGTAGTCATCAAAATGCATTCCATCTATATCATAATTTTCAATTATTTCTTTTAATGTTTCCACAATAAAATCTTGAACTGCTACTTCGCTTGGGTTTAAAATTAATCTTGTATCATGTTCCCCCATTACAACATATTCAGGATGTTCTTTAGCAAAGTTTCCATCAGCAAGTCTTGATATTGCTTCTTCTTTAAATTTTACAAGTTCTTCATTTTTGTAGTAACTTGCATTTTTGCTTCCATCAGGTAAAACTGAACTAGTTGTAACGCGATATGCATTCATCCAACATTGAAAATCAAAACCACGTTTATGAGTTTCTTCAATCATCCATTCAAGTGGATCCCATCCTGGGTCAATGCCAGCACCTACTAAAAATTCACTCCATGGATTTAATTTTGATTTATAAAACGCATCATTAGCAGGTCTAATTTGGAAAAATAGCGTATTCATTCCAAATTCTTCCATTCTATCTAGGATTGTTAAAAATTCCTTTTTATAATTTTCAATATCTACTTTACTTGTCCCTTTTTGTTTTCCAATCGCAATATTATATACTGTTGCGACCCAAACACCACGCATTTCAGATTCATCAGCTACATACTTTTTAGGTAAAGTAACTGCTCCCCCTTTACCATAATGGTAAATTTTACTTGTTTGACCATTTATTGTTGTAAAAAGATAAGTTTCACCCTCAGGCAATTCATCATCAGCTTTAATGCTAAAACCTAAACCAAGTAACATTACTAGTAAACATAAACTAATAAATATCTTTTTCATAATTATAGTTCATCCTTAAAAATCTTTTTTTGTCTATCAAGTACCGCAAAGCATTCCGCATATTGTTTTTTCATTAAAGCACCGCGGCATCTTGCGAGCGAAGTATAGTAATCAAAATATTTGAAATCACCGCTATTCATAATGAACCAATGAGTTTGAATAGCTTTTTTCCATAACTCATATCCTTCTGTAATATCCACATAAACATATGGAGTGAAGTTATCTGAATCTTCCCAGTTTTCACAAAAATACACAGGAGCATAGTGTCTTTCACCTTTTTTATTTCCGACAACACCTGCTCTAAACTGAGCTTCTTGAACGATTAAATGGGTGTTATTGTGGTCTCTATGCATTGTACTTTGCCAATGCGTTACGATTACATTTGGTTTATATTTAACAATTATATCCACCACTTGGTCTACTACTTCATCATTATTAGGTAATTCGCCATCCGCGTATTTTAAAACTATCGCTTCACCATTTACCATTTTTGCGAAAGTCTCAGCTTCTTTTATTTTTTGAACACGATATTCCGCAGGTGTCATATGAGGTGGATTTCCTCTTTCGCCAGCAGTTAAAGCAAGAGTGATATTTTTACCACCCCTCACTGCATTAGTAGCCATAATACCACCAGCAGTAAGTTCCATGTCACCAATGTGTCCGCCTATTGCAAGTATTGTTTTCATATTAATCATTCCTTTCTATTTTTCTTGTTTTAATTCATCTAAATGAGCAATTATAAAATTCGCAAATCTAGCTCTTGCGTCCATATGCAAAATATTTTTACGAGTTGGATGAACGCGGTTAGATAGTAAAACAAATGCTACTTCATTTTTTCGATCAACCCAAATATTAGTGCCCGTAAAACCAGTATGTAGAATTGTTTCAGCACTTGTTAATTCACCAGCTGATGAGGCCGGGCCTCTATTAATCCATCCTAAACTTCTCTTTTCTGTAACCATGCTTACTCCATTTTTTTCTTCAACTTGAGGAGTATACAAAACATCAATTGTTGCTTTTGACAAAATTTTTTTTCCTTCAAACATACCATCATTTAAAATCATTTGAAGGAAGTTACTTACATCTTTAACGGTTGAGAAAAGTCCAGCATGACCTGCTATACCACCGAGTGCGTATGATGTTTCATCATGGACAGTTCCCCTAACATAGCCTTGATAAACACTATCATCACGATATTCGGTTGGGGCAATTCTTGAAGAATATACTGGTAAATATGTAGTATCTACCATTTTTAGTTTATCAAAAATTTCCTCTTTCGCATATTCATTTAATCTTCGTCCTGTGAGTGTTTCAATGATTTTTCCAAGAAGAATATATCCAATATCAGAGTAATGAATTTTGGTTCCTGGTTCATATTTTAATTCAAGATTATTAATTTTTTCCCATACTTCAGCTGGGGTTTTCATCGCATTTGCATGGGGTACTCCTTCAGGTAAACCAGAGGTATGAGTCATTAAATTCCATACTGAAATGTTATCAAATTTAAAGTCAGGCAAGTACTTTTTAACAGGAGCATAAAGCCTTAAAGTTCCTTCTTCAATCAGCTTTAAAGCACAAGTTGTAGTACATATTATTTTAGTTAATGATGCCATATCGTAAATAGTATCAATGTTATTTTCTTCAACATTTGGATACAAACTTTTATTACCAAAACTATTCATGATAACATGGTCTTTAAAGACTATGGCATAGTTCGCTCCAGGAAATGCTTTTTCATTTACTGCGTCTTTT
>ULQM01076121.1_pt1 | contig 26760 bp, 28 predicted proteins | sample 1954451 | NCBI WGS metagenome assembly ULQM01 (sample SAMEA4835655, study PRJEB28245) | human gut metagenome | biome: gut microbiome; material: fecal sample | place: Denmark | collected 2008 | reverse complement strand
CCGCTATTGTATTATGTATGGTTTATCGTGCCTGCACGGCTTCGTCAGGAAGCGGTGGACACCAGATACTTGTTGTCAGCGTCCCAGGCGTAGTTGCCGGTATCCACCAGCAGCTGCAGGTTCTCGGCATCGATGGAGTAGGGGACCAGCAGGAAGGAGGTGGCGGCAGTGGTGCCGTTGGAGTAGTCGGTGGTGTTGCAGGCAGCCTCGACAGCGAATTTGTCGCACAGGGAGGCGTCGATGGTCTCACCGGCCAGCAGGGCCTGTGCCAGCACCAGGGTGACACCGGCCTCGTCGGCCACGTTCTTGTAAACGGTCATGGTCTGCACGCCGTCAACGATGTTCTGCAGGTTGGCGATATCGCCGTCCTGGCCGGTGACCAGCGGGGTGTTGGAGCCGGCATAGTCGGAGGTGATGGCCTTGGCAACGCCCATGGCGGTGGAGTCATTGGAGCACAGGGCGATGTCCAGCACGGTGCCGTCGCTGTAATAGGAGGCCAGGGTGTTCTGGAAGTTCTCCATGGCGGTGTCGGTGGACCATGCGGGAGTGGCGACCTGCTCGAAGGTGGTCTTGCCGGAGGGGATCTTCAGGGTACCGGCGTCAATGTAGGTCTTCAGGGTATCATAGGCGCCGTTGAAGAAGAAACCGGCGTTGTTGTCGGCGGGGTCACCGGCGGTGAACTCGATGTTGTAGGTCTTGTCACCGGCGTTGGCCAGATCCAGCTTGTCGATCACATACTGGGCCTGCAGTACGCCGACGGTGTAGTTATCAAAGGAGACGTAGTAGTTCACAGCGTCGGAGTTGGTGATCATGCGGTCGTAGGCGATAACGGGGACGTTCTGATCCTTGGCGTCGGCCAGTGTCTGGGCCAGCGCCTCACCGTCGATGGCCGCCACGATCAGCAGGTCGATGTTCTCGGCCAGCATATTGGCGATGTCGTTGTTCTGCTGGTTGTTGTCGTTGTCGGAGTAGGTCAGCAGCACATTGTAGCCGGCCTTCTCAAACTGCTCTTTCAGGTAGCTGCCGTCACGGTTCCAGCGCTCCAGGGACTTGGTCGGCATAGAAATGCCCACGGTCTGGGCGCCGTCATTGTCGGTATTCTCGTTGTTGGCGGGGGTGTCGCCGCCGCAGGCCACCAGGCTCAGCGTCATGACCAGGGCCAGCAGTAGTGCAAGAAACTTCTTCATAACTGTTCTTCCTTTCAAAATAATCGTCCTGACGGACATATTTGGCTTTCTTTCCGTTGCCAATTTTATTTTATAATCCATTTTTATAAAAGTCAATTACAAAAAGCTGTACGTTCCCATTTTCCCCATTCTATCCAGAAAATCATTTTATTTCTTTGGGAATTGTGCCAAAAAATCAGGCGTTTCAAAAAAGTGCCTCTATTGACTTTTCTAAAAGTTGATGGTAGTCTATTTGCAAAATAGCCGATATACCATAAGGAGTATCCGTATGACTGACCAGCCTGTTTTAACCGTTACCCCCACCGACCGCCGGCGGCGTACCCGCAGCAGTATCTATCATTACCTCTATGCCGCGCCGTCACCCTGCTCCAAGCAGCAGATCGCCAACGACCTGAATCTGAGTCTGCCGACCGTCTATCAGAATCTGTCGGAACTGTTGGAGGCCGGTCTGATCGACTATACCGGCGCACAGCGTTCCTCTGGCGGTCGCCCTGCCAAGCAGTTGTCCGTGATCCCGGATGCGCGGCTGTCGGTGGGCATATCTATCACCGTGCACCGGCTGCGGTTCATTCTGACAGATCTGAAGTGCAACCAGCGAGGCTTCAAGGATGTGCACCATACCCATGCGCTGGAGGAGGACAGCTACGATGCGTTTCTGGCGGCGGAGCTGGAGAGCTTCCTCAATGAACAGCAGGTGGATCGCAGCCGCCTGCTGGGCGTAGGCGTTACCATTGCCGCCATGCTGTCGCCAGATGGACAGGAGATACTGTTCGCTCCCACGCTGGGCATGTACCACGTTCCCCTGTCCCGGCTGTTGAATAAAATTCCCTATAAAGTCTATCCAGAGAACGACGGTACCAGCGGCGGCTTCGGTGAATGGTTCAGCTCCCCATCGGATACCAGCATCGCCTTTCTGTCCCTGGAGGATGGCGTGGGCGGCGCGGTGCTGGTCAATAACGCGCCCTTTACCGGCTGCAACAATCGCAGCGGCGAGTTTGGCCACATGTGTGTGGAGCCGGGAGGATTGGCCTGTGCCTGCGGCAATTCCGGCTGCCTGGAGGCCTATTGCTCCGCCATGCGGCTCAGCGATCAGCTGGGGATCACCCTGCGGGAGTTCTTTGCGGGCGTAGATGCCGGAAACGAGCGCTACCGTGCTCTGCTGGATGATTACCTGATGCATCTGGCCATCGGTATCCACAACATCCGCATGGTACTGAATTGCGATATCGTGATCGGTGGTTTTATGTCCACGTTTCTGGAACCGTACATGCCGTATCTGCGCCGGTTTTTGAGGGAGTATGACCAGTTCGACGCCGACAGCAGCTATCTGCGGCTGAGCCGCCATGGAAAATACGCCGCGCTGATGGGCTGCGCCTTCTACTTTGTGAAGGATTTTTTGGATGAAATATAAAAACAAATGCCTGACCACGACGGTCAGGCATTTGCTTTACGTTATGGAAAATGTCAGCGCGGTGCGGCTGCGCCACACGTCGCCCGCCCGCAGAATGGGCTTTTCAAAGCCCGGACAGGCCATGGCGTTGGGAAAATACTGCGTCTCCAGACACAGCGCGCAGCGGGGCTGATAAACCATGCCGCCCTTTCCCTGACGCCGGCCAAGGTTGTTGGCGGTATAGAGCTGCATACCGGGCAGGGTGGTGTCCACCGTCATGGTAATGCCGGAGATATCGCCATACAGCACCGCCGCATGTTCTCCGGTCAGGCAGAAGTTATGATCGTACCCGCAGCCGTTTCGCAGCTGCGAATCGTCCTGCCCGATATCCTGTCCCACCGGCTTCGGCTCACGGAAATCAAAGGGCGTTCCCCCTACCGGCAAATGTCGCCCCGTGGGCAGTACAGCGCTGTCGGTTTCCAAAAATTCATCTGCCGCGATCCGCAGCGTATGGTTCAGCACCGTGCCGCCTCCGTTGAGGTTGAAATAGCTATGGTTGGTCAGGCTACACAGTGTATCCTGATCTGATGAGGCTTCATACTCCATCACCAGCGTATGGCCCTGAAGCCGGTAACTGACGCTTGCGGACAGTGTGCCGGGATAACCCTCCTCGCCGTCCGGCGACATCCTGCAGAACCGCACACCATCCTCCAGCGGTTCTGCCGTCCAGACGCATTTGTCGAATCCCCGCACGCCGCCGTGAAGATGGTTTTCTCCATCGTTTTTGGCCAGCGGATACGTCCTGCCGTTCAGCTGAAAGCACGCGCTGCCGATGCGGTTGCCTACCCGGCCGATACACGCTCCCACAAAGCCATCGTTTTCCTCGTACTCCCGCAGCGTGTCATAGCCCAGTACAACGTCCGTCCAACCGTCGCCATTCCGTACCAGCAATGACCGGATCGTTGCACCATATTCCAGCAACTCCACACACAACACATCACTTTTTGCCGTATAGACATCTACCGGTTCACCTGCTTTTGTGATGCCAAATCGCCGCTTTTTCACAGTGATCGCCACAATGATCCCCCTCCTTCTTTTGCAGCGCCGTTTTTTCCATTATATCGGTACCCTGTAAATTTGCAAGCCCCCTTTTGAGGAGAATCGCTATCCTGCGTTTCAACCATGCGAGGCTCTTGCTCAGTTGGCAAAAGCACCGCACCTGTGGCGGCTCAAAAATGACCACGCTGTAATCAAAGAAAAACGTGACCGACGGTCACACCTCGTCTTCCTTCAGCCACTCGATAAACTCCACGCGCGGAAGCTTGCCGGTCTCGCAGGCTTCCTTTTTCTCTCTGGCCTGCTCGCTCCATGCGTAGAATTGCTCCTTCGTGGTGCGGCCTGTGCGGATACGGGCAAACCGCTTCTTGTACTCCCGGCGGTACTCCCGAAACAGCTCATCCTCGTTATGCTTAATCGTCCACACCCGCACCGCACCTGTTTCCTTGCAGGTACGTCCGCCATTGAACGACCGGTCGCAATACTCCGCGCCGCCGTGACCTGACACCACAAAGTACCGTCCGCAGTTCTTGCACTTCCGCAGCTTCACACCGCGTCGAATGCACTCCTTCAGGTGGTAGTCAATGAGGTCGTAAATACTGTCCGGATACAGCACCTCCGCAAATGTGTCACCGTCGTACATCTCATAATATAATCTTTGCGGCTGGAACTTGTAGACCATGATGCAGTACTCCGGATTGTCTGCATAATACGCTGCCATCCGCTGTTCCGGTGTCTGCTTGTCCAAATCCGTATTCAGCACATGGTCAAAAAGATCCAAAGCCTGCCGCTGGAGCCGCGCTAATTTCTTCGGCATCGCCTTTAACTGCCGCATCCATTGCTCGACGCTTTCACACGGGCGGCGGTGCTGCCAGCTCCATAGCAACAGGCCGAAATAAGCGTTATTCCCCCTAAAGTAAGAAAGTATGGTTTCGATACTTTCACATTCCCGTTGTGCTATCACAGAAAGCTTACGGAAGTCTGCTTCCACCTTCTTCATATCCCAATAGAGAAAGTCCAGCAGACTCTCCGGAAAAGCGACGCTTCTCTCTTGTCCATCCCAGTATCGTTCCCTGCCGTTTGCAATGCAGGTCTTAAATTTCTCTTGCATAATACGCCCTCGTTTTAGACACATGATATTTATATGATTGATGTGACTTGACAAAAATAGCAAAATCTGTTACCCTCTATCAGCAGGACATATGGAACGGATTTGCAATATAAGTCTACATCAATCGCGCGATCATGTCAACAAGAACTGGAGGTGTTTATTGAACTTACAGAACAGCAAACTGAAAAACTTCACGCCGCTGCCCAACGAAATTTTCTCTCTGCATCTGACGACCGGTGAGCTGGCAGTCTACGCTCTGCTGCTGCGACTGGAAAATCGCGAGACGCATGAGTGCTGGCCCAGCTACGAAACGATTGGAAAAGCCCTCGGCAAAAGCAAAAGCAAAAGCTCTGTCAAACGTTATGTGGCCGGGCTGGTAGAAAAGGGACTCATCACCGTAGAGCCGACGTCGGTCATCATGCAGAATGGACTGAAGAAAAACGGCAGCCTGCGTTACCACATTCGTCCTATCCGAGAAGCGGTAGAGTGGTATACCCAGCATCAGCTATACCTTGCCGAAGCTGCTACCGAACGCCAACGGGCACAGCAGCAACTGGCGGAGCAGGCTGAAGAACCCCCGTGTTCGTCCCTGTGAGCCGTTGTGTGGCCTCCTTCGGGGTAGGGCAGCGTCCCTGCCCCGGCGAGGGATTTCGAGCCGCTTTCGGGCGGATTTTCGGGGGCTTTCTCGGCTCTGCGGAGGACGAAAGGAGAAGCAGGATAAAAGGCTGGTGTCGTTACCGCCGCTCCGCCTGCTCACATCTGCCCGCAGTGCGGACAGTTTACGAGGGTTTTCGGCGGAGTCGGAAATGGCGCCTGTTGAGCGGGGTTTTACCAAGGTTGGCGTCTTAGTCCCCACAACGACAGGTTTGACGGGACTTTCAGCGTGCCTTATGACAATTTGGAGGAAATATGAGTGAAAGCAAAGATAGATTAAATTTCCGCATGAAGCCGGAAACGGCGGAAAAATTAGAGCACTGGTACAAGACCGACCGCTGCCGCAGTAAGAATGAATTCGTGGAAAAAGCCGTGAACTTCTACGCAGATACGCTGGCGGCGGAGAACAGCACCACGCTGCCGCTGGCCATACAGACCGCCATCGATGGGCGGCTGAAGCTGCTGGAAGATCGCATGGCGTCCATTCTCTACAAGCAAACGGTGGAGATGGACATGGCCATCTCCATCCTGCTGCAAAGTGTCAACGTGGACGAATCGGTACTGCGTCAAGAACGGGCCAAGAGCATCGCGGCGGTCAAGCACACCAACGGTCGCCTGCGGATGGAGCAAAAGCTTCGTGAACTGGAGAACGAAGAATGGCACGGCTGATCGTCAAAAGTCCCTACATCAAATGCGGCAGCGGGCAGAACGCCAGCGGATATCTGAACTACATTGCCACCCGCGAGCGTGTGGAGGTCGTGCCGGATGACCGACCGCCTACACGCAAGCAGAAGCAGCTTATTCAAAAGTTGGTGAAGGATTTTCCTGACACGCGAGAGTTGTTGGAGTACGACGACTACAAAGCCGCGCCCACCAAAGCCAACGCTTCGTCCTTCATTACGCTGGCACTGGAGCAAAACTGGAACCGTGTGCAGTCCACCGAGGGCTACGCCAAGTACATCGCCACCCGTCCCAGAGCAGAGCGGCTGGGCAGTCACGGCCTGTTCGGCGATGCGGATCATGTGTCGCTGGACACGGCCATAGACGAACTGGAACACTACACCGGCAACGTGTGGACGCACATCATCTCTCTGAAGCGGGAGGATGCCGCACGGCTGGGCTACGACAACGCAGCGGCGTGGCGCACACTTCTGCGCACTCATAGGAACGACATCGCTGCCGCTATGAACATCAAGCCGGAGGACTTCCGCTGGTACGCTGCCTTCCATAATGAGGGTAATCATCCCCATGTTCACATGATGGCGTGGTCGGCGACACCGGGGCAGGCGTATCTGGATAGAGATGGTATCCGTCAGATCAAGTCCACGCTGACCAATCAGATTTTTCAGCAGGAACTGCTGCATCTCTACGAGGAGAAAAGTGCATCCCGTGACGAGCTGGTACGTCAGACCCGGCAAGCCATGCTGGAGTTGGCGCAGCGTATGCGGGATGGTCTCTGCATCTGTCCGACTGCGGAGCAAAAGTTCTGGGAGCTGTCACAAAAATTGGATGACGTACAGGGGAAGAAGGTCTACGGATACCTGCCGAAGTCTCTGAGACAACTGGCGGACGAGGTAGTGGACGCCATGGAGAAGCTGCCCACGGTCAATGAGTGTTACCAAAAGTGGTGGGAACTTCAATGCCAGCTCAACGATTACTACTCGGAACAGCAACGGCAGCGTCCCCCGTTGTCACAGCAGAAAGAGTTCCGCCAGATCAAGAACGCGGTCATTCAGGAGGCGGAGCATATCCGCCAAGCCCGAATGTCCTTCGAGGATACAGCCTTAGCGCAGGAAGATGAACAGATAGATGACCGCAGTATGTCCTATGACTGCTGGGAACTGCGGAAAAACATTGCTGACGAAAGCACACCGCTGGAGGAACGGGACAACGCCGCTGCGGAGCTGGAGCAGATCGCTCACCACGGTGACCCTCACGCACAATATATCATGGGCCTACTGTTCCGTGATGGTGGCCTGCTGGTGCCGGATGCAGAGCAGGCAAAACGCTGGTTGGAGGTGTCGGCACAAGAATTGCCTGACGCGCAGTATGCCTTGGGGAAACTGTACCTCTCGGATGATCCTAATATCCACGATCCCGCGAAAGGTCTCTACTGGCTGCAACAATCAGCGGACAGTGGTCACGAGTACGCTGCCTACCGCTTGGGCAAGGAGTATCTGACCGAAGAGAATATCTCCAAAGATCCCGCACAAGCGGCGACGTACTTGCGGCAGGCAGCGGAACAAGCCAATCCCTACGCACAGTATCTGTTGGGAAAGCTCTACCTCATGGGGGATGGTGTCCCCAAAGATAAGGAATCCGCCCAATACTGGTTTTCTGTGGCGGAGCGGAACGGCCACGCCTACGCCGGATATTTTCTCGACCGCATGGAACGGCAGGAGGATTTGCCGCCCCCCAGCATTCTGCTATCCGCCACACGGCTGCTGCACCATATGGGCAACATTTTCCGAGATAACGCGCCGCATCCCACAGCGCCCACAGGCATCCGGATCGACCACAAGCGCCTGCAGCGCCTGCGGGAAAAGAAGATGGCCATGGGCCACAAATGGAACGACCACGAGGATGAGCAGAACCAAGGCATGGGCGGTATGAACTTGTAAGCGGCGCAAAACGATTCAAAGGAGAACTGAATGAACGAGTGTATCTATAAGAGTTTCGACGAGTTGCCCCTGATGCTGAACGTCGTACAGGTGGCGGCGGTGCTAGGCATCTCCCGCGCCGGAGCGTATGAGTTAGTTCACAGTGAGGGCTTTCCTGCGTTGAAGATTGGAAATCGCATCGTGGTGCCAAAGGATAAGCTGCAGGAGTGGATCGACGCCAACACGGCTCAAAAATGATCACGCTGTAATCAAAGATGCTCGGTGTGTAAAGGCAACCATTTTAAGGAAAAATGCAGACGCTATTGCAAGAGAAGCATTTTTAACCGAATTCCTTTATGTCTATGATCTTTGTGCAATTGTGCATCATCCTAATGGGCAACAATCGCACAGATTAGATAAAATCTCTTCAAATAATACAGGGAGGGCCACAGCGTATGCTGCAGCCGTCCCTGTATTATTTGAGGAGTCATCATATTCTGATAAAGTTAGATACGCCAGTCCGCTTCCACGGAACTGGCGCATCCGGAGAGTTGGAAGAATTCGGTTCAAGTCATGTCTGCTGCGTCCTATCCGGGATCAACGCACCGATAATGCCACCGACCACAGCCGGAATGATCCAGTTGAGCTGATATTCCGATAGCGGCAGCACATCGATGAACTGGAACGGCCGGCCGTAGCTCACAGCGATGGTCAGCAGGCTGACAATAAAAGCCGCCAGCGCTGCACCCTTGTAAACATTGCGGTTGCACAGTTTCTTTTTGAAAAAGCTCAGCAAAATCAGACACACGATCACCGGGTACACCACGCACAGGATTGGCGTAGCAATGCTGATGATAGTACTGAGGCCGAAGCTGGAGACTACGGCGCTGAATACACAGATGATACCAACCACCACACCGTATTTTAGTTTTCCATGGGTAATGTTTTCAAAGTACTCTGCCGACGCTGCCGTCAGGCCGATGGCGGTAGTCAAGCAGGCAAGGCCCACGATAACACCCAGCATGATAACACCGAAGCGACCCAGCAAACACTCGGTGATGGTAACGATCAGGCTTGCCTGATTCACATTGGCAATATTCTCCAATGTGGAATAGGTGGCGCCCAGATACGTCAATCCACAGTAAATGATAAACAGTAGCACACCTGCCAGAACGCAGGAAATCGTGGTGATGCGGGTACGCTCCCTATGCTCTGTATATCCACGGTCTGTCACCGTAGAGCAAATAACGATAGCAAAGCCCAAAGCACCTAGTACATCCATAGCCTGATACCCGTTAATGATACCTTCGGCCACTACGTTGCTGATGACTGGTTCTGAGATGGGGCCAAGAGGGCTAATAACACCAGCAACGATCAGCACAATCAAAGCAATAACCATCAGCGGCGTCAGGAATTTCCCCACAATGTCAACGACCTTGCTAGGCTTGATCGTCAGCACGAATACCAAAGCGAAATAAATCACAGCCACCAGCACAGGGCTTGTACCCGGAATGATGGGGGTGATTGTCATTTCATAAGTAGTGGCCGCTGTACGAGGGATTGCCAGAAGCGGGCCAATGCAGACCACAACGGCGGTGTTAAGAATCAACGCAGGCAACTTTCCAATGACACCGGTAACGCCGCTGATTCTGCCGTCACCGTTGATCATGGCCACCATGGTCACGAAAGCCAAACCTACGTCCATAATGATAAACAGAAGGAATCCCAAGAACCATTGGGTGCCGGATTCCATGCCGAGATACGGCGGGAAAATCAAACTTCCCGCACCGAAGAACATGGCGAACAGCGCCAGTCCTATCACAAGGGGGTCTGAGCGTTTATGTTGATTCTGCATATTGATACCTGCACTTCCTGTTGTTGGATCATCTCTTTTCGGTCATGTCCTCGCAGAGGGGAAAGCGACTGCTTTCCCCTCTGCTCTTTTCCTTCTATCCTGTCTGCTTTTATTTAATAATGCCCTTGGTGGAATCCCACAGAGGCAGCTTGATGCCCAGACCCTTTTCCAGAGCCTTGTCGAAGATGATGCGGGCACACATCATGTCCTCAGACGCCATACCAACATTGTTGAAAATCAGGATATCATCCTTGCTGGAACGACCGGGAACCAGACCGGCAGCCAGCGCACCCGTCTCGCCGGTAATCTCAGGAAGGCCCCAAGGATAATAGCCGTAGCCCACCAGCAGCTCATGCTCTTCGATGGAATCCATGTAATAACGGTCTGCCATTTTATAGACCGCATCCTCATACACACTGTGGCAGTCCAGACAGACGACGGTCTGTCCCTTGTGTACGCTCTCCTTCTTCACGAAGGGTGCCGGCGTGTGAGAGATGGGGGTCGCAGATACGACGACTTCACTCTTGCTGACCAGCTCATCAGCAGAAGCGCACTTGACGATCTTTGCCTTGACACGGGGCTGCTCGTTGGCAATCAGGCGATCCATAGCGGCCTCAAACGGGTCGTAGATATAGATGGTATCCAGTTCCTTCAGAATGTTTTCGATCATATCCACATTGTTGTGCCCCTGAATACCGCAGCCGATCATACCAAAGGTCTTGGCATCTAGATTAGCACCGTGCTTGATGGAGACCAGTGCAGTGGCAGGGGTGCGGCGCTTGGTGATCCAGCTGGCATCCATAATGGACAGCACATGGCCAGTCAGTGCATCATTATAGATAATCTGGCAGTTGGTGGGAACGACTTCGGGGAACAGCTTGTGGTTGGTGGGGAAATTAGAGCCCCACTTGATGCCGCAGGCATACTGATCCGGCAGATTAGCCGGCATCGCATGCATCAGGCAGTCCTGCATGGGATGGATACCAATCTTGGCAGGCATTTCCAGGATCTTCTTGGAGTAATCGATCATGCCTCTCTCGGTGGCATCAATGATCTCCATGTCGGTCACACCAGTGTCAATACAGTCTTTCTCGCTGAGATACAGGAACTCATGTCCAATGTCCAGGTGCTTTTTGTACTCCTCGCGCAGCTTCATGGCCGCGTCAAATTGTGCCTGCGTATAAACCATAATTGCATCTCCTTTTTCTGTAATTTTTGCATATCTGTGTGAGCGCTTCCGCGGTTTGGATAATACAAGATTACCAAAAGGAAACACAAATTTCAAATTTCAAAATTCCATTTATACGAAATTTTGTAGCAATTAGTGTCGCGACAGTGGACACCCGATATTTTTTATGATATCATAAATTTGATTAAAGAAAAAGTTAATATTTTTATAAAAAATCACACTTTAAGGAAACAATGTTTACAAAAGGAGCCGCTATGTCTGAAATCACCAACCATATTGGTCAACGGATCCGCTTATACCGGAAAAATAAGCAACTGACACTGGAGCAGTTTGCCGCGCAACTTCACAAGAGCAAGTCTACGGTTTCCAAATATGAGTGCGGTGAAATATCCATTGATATTGAAACACTCTATGAGATCGCCGATGCTCTGCAAATCAGTATCCGGCAGCTTTTGGACAGAGTTGAACCGCATACAGGCGCGCCTCTGATGCCACGAGGTTTTTTTGCCAAAAGTCCACGGCTCTATGTTTACTATCTCAACAAAAACAGCAGCCGAATCGTGGCAGGTGTATTGGAGATTACTCAGGAAGCAAAAGACGATTATACCAGTGTATTCTACGCTGATATCAAAGACTATGATAACCTGTTTCAATGCCGCCATCTTTATTTCGGAGATGTTCATTATTCGGACAGCTTTGTGAATCTGGTCATGCAGAATCAGGACAATGCGGCGGAACGGATCTTTATGAACATTGCAAACACCTTTGGACAAGGAACTGTTACAGTGGGGATGCTGAATGGTACCTCATCTAAATACATGGTACCGATCTCACTAAAAATCATTGTCTCGCAGAACATGCTGCCGCAGGACGATGCCTTGCGCACCTCGTTACAATTTAGCCGCGAGGACTTTTCCATTATGCGCAAGACCCACTGTTTCTCTGTGGATCGCCTTTTTGAACAATTTAATGATTGATCCTCAAACATCAGAAAATGACAGGCGCAAACCGGATGATAATATCCGCTCTGCGCCTGTCATTTTTGCTCTTAGTTTAGATCGCATGGCGGCTCAAAAATGACCACGCTGTAAACAAAGAACAAGTCTACCCAAGACGGTTCAAGTTGTTCCCTCAGCTATGTGTCAAAAATGCACGCAGATCGTCGCCCAGTGCCTTGGCAGAAGCTCCGCCCAAATAAGGCATATGGCCGGATTCATAGTACCGTACGTTAATCTGTTCCTCTGGGAAATTGAAATGACTTAGCAGATAGCGCAGATAGCCAATGGGGGTCAGCACATCATAGAACCCTGCACAATACAAAATGCGCAGCTTTTGGTCATTAGCCATCAGCTCTTCCTGCATATTGGCTACAGGTTTCGGCGTTTTGAAATTCCAGCGCTGTACAATAGATACATCTGATAGGATATATTCCGTCTCCGTCTCCACACCCAACTGCGGACATAGCATCCCGCGGTAGCATCGCAGCAACTTCGTGGTGATGCGTGCACTCAGCGGGTCATCTGCGCCAAAAGCATCTCCTGATGTGCCGCTTTCAATGTACACACGGCCATCATAAGGCAAACGCACGGCTAAAGAAAAATACTTTAAAATTGCAATGCGATCAAAGGTAAACATTGCAAAGACTGCTGTGGCAAGAGAAATGGCTTGTTTTATCTGGGGGATGATGACAGATAACATTTCTTGTGCATGATTCCTTGATAGAGCGTATTGCGTAAAAATCCGTGCGTCAAGGATGCTTTGCATCGCTGCGCGGCTTCGTCCTTGACCCACATATTTTTACGCAATGTATTTTATTCAAGGAATCCATATGCATCTGTGCTGCCAAACGGCATCTGGAAGGGGCTAAGCGGTTTATGAAGGTTCAGCAATCTACGAAATAGCTATGGCGGCGCCCTTGCGGCGATCCACGAGGATAGACGGTAGTGCTGGCGGAGAACCATTGTCCTGTGGTAACCAATCCACGTATAACAAAGTGGCCAATGCCGGAAATCTGCATCGTCTTAGCCCTTTTCAGATGCCGTTTGGTATTCTGCACAATTTGACAGGTAAAAGTTCGTTGACTTTTTCGATTGAAAAATGTCATTTCATAACAGATATTAAGGTCGGCTTGTGGTATGTGTATTGGCTACCAAAGAAAAGGAGTTGATACCATGCCAAAGAAACGAGCAAACGGCGAGGGCAGCATCCGCAAGCGCAAGGATGGCCGCTGGGAGGGCCGCTACACCGCGGGCTGCGATCCCACCACTGGCAAGCCCATCCACAAAAGTGTCCTCGCTAAGACGCAGGCAGAAGCCAAGGAAAAGCTCAAGCAGGCCATCGCGGAGGCCGAAAAGCTGGACATGAGCCGTGCCAAATCCTACACGCTGGGCGCGTGGATCAAGCTGTGGTACGAGGTCTACGCCGAGCCGCGCCTGCGGGAGAAAACCAAGCACTACTACCTCAACTACATCGACAATCACATCGTCCCGGAGCTGGGCGGCACGCCGCTGGAGAAACTAACCACCATCCAGATCCAAAAATTCTACAACGACCTGCAAAAGTCCGGACGCATCCAACGGTACACTCACATTAAGCTGAAGGACAAGGGCTTGAGTACCTGCGTGGTGCGGGGCATCCACACGCTGCTGAACAACTGCCTGGAGCAGGCGGTAGCGGAACGGCTGATCCTCACCAATCCCGCCAAGGGCTGCCGCCTGCCAAAGCTGGAGAAACGGGAGATGAAAATACTGCCGGAGGACAAGATCGGCCCATATTTAGCCGAAGCGGCGCGGCGCGGTCTGTTGGCAGCCTTCTATCTGGAACTGACCACCGGCCTGCGGCGGGGAGAGCTGCTGGCTCTGTTGTGGACAGACTTGGACGTGGAGAACATGACCATCTCCGTCAGCAAGCAGGTGAACCGCATCAACGGTGAGTTGGTGGTCAGTCAGCCCAAGACGCCCAACTCCATCCGCAAGCTGGCTATCCCACAGCGGGCGGTGGAGCTGCTGGTGGAGGAACACGGCAAGCATCCCCACAGCCCATACCTGTTCGTGTCGCCTAAGACCGGCACCATGTTTGACCCGGACTCCTTCCGCCACACGCATGAGAAAATTCTGAAGGCAATCGGCGCGGAGCACATACGCTTCCATGACCTCAGACACACCTTCGCCACGCTGTCCCTCAAGTACGGTGTGGATGTCAAAACGCTGTCCGGTGCGCTGGGCCACTACGATGCGGGCTTCACGCTCAGTACCTACACTCACGCCACGGCGGAGATGAAACGTGACGCCGCCGACGCCATCGGGAACGTCATCAGTCAGGCGATGTAACCACAAAAAATATCGGGGAGAGGAGCGGATGATGCTATCCGCTCCTCTCCCGTCATTTCGGCTTTTGGGTCAACGTTTGGGTCAGGCAAAAAGCACAAAAATACCACATCACTATTTCAAGCCAAATGCGCAAAGAAGTTCCTGATTTCTAGCGAAATCAGGAACTTCTTGGTGGAGACTGCTGGACTCGAACCAGTGACCTCCTGCGTGTGAAGCAGGCGCTCTAACCAGCTGAGCTAAGCCTCCATATATTCGGCAACCCATACGGACTGCCGAAGTGGTGACCCGTACGGGACTCGAACCCATGTTACAGCCGTGAAAGGGCCGTGTCTTAACCACTTGACCAACGGGCCATAACCCTGTCGAAGGGTGCGGGAGAGATGTTTCCATCTCTCCCGCGATGGTAGCGGCGACTGGATTCGAACCGGTGACACTGCGGGTATGAACCGCATGCTCTAGCCAACTGAGCTACGCCGCCATGTGCTCGACAGGCATGAGTTACTATAGCACATGCCGGCGTGTTTTGTCAATACTTTTTTAAAAATTTTCCCTGCATCTGGTATCATCACTCACGCAAAAACTGGACATACGATGATACCCAAAAGGTGGTATAATAAAACATTACTGTACTTATGAAGAAACGAGGGCTTTTCCATGAAACGCATTGCCAGTATTCAGGATGTGTCCTGCCTGGGCCGCTGCTCCCAGACGGTGGCGCTGCCGGTGGTCTCCGCCATGGGGGTGGAGTGCGCCATATTGCCCACCGCCGTGCTGAGCACCCACACCAGCTTTCCGGACTTCCGCTGCACCGACCTGACGGATCAGCTTTTGCCCATTGCCCGCCACTGGAAGGCCCAGGGTGTGAAGTTCGACGCCCTGTATACCGGCTATCTGGCCTCTGACCGGCAGGTGGCGGTGGTGCTGGCGCTGCTGGAGCTGCTGCGGGAGGAGGACACCCTGCTGTTCGTGGATCCCGCCATGGCCGACCACGGGAAGTTGTACGCAGGCTTCGGCCCGGAGTTCCCGTCATTGATGGCCCAGGTGGTGTCCAAGGCCCAGATCACCGTGCCCAACATCACCGAGGCCAGTCTCATGACCGGCCTGCCCTATCGGGAGACCTATGATGAGGACTATGTCCGGGCGCTTTTGCGGGGCGTGGCGGCCCTGGGCGCGGAAAAGGTGGTGCTGACCGGCGTTTCGCTGGAGCCGGATACCATCGGCTTCATGTCCTATGACAGCGCCATCGGTGAATACGACCACTACTTCAACCGCCGGGAGCCTTACGCCTATCACGGCACCGGCGACATCTTCTCCGCCACGGCGGTGGGCGGCATTATGCGGGGCATGAGCCTGAAGGACGCCTTCTGCCTGGCGGTGGACTTCACCCTGCACTGCATCGAGGTGACCCGCACCGATCCCCAGGCCGCCTGGTACGGCGTGGAGTTCGAGCGGGCGCTGCCCATGCTGACGGCACGGGCGGCGGCGCTGGGGGAGAGGTAGCGTTCCGAAATACCATTGCAGGAGACGATGCCCATCGCCTCCTGCAATGCGCCATAAGGCCGTTTTATGTACCCCCCAGCACCCACTTGACCAGCAACAGCAGGCAGAACCCCGGCAGGCCCAGGATCGCCACCGTCAGGGCGTTGAACAGGTTCAACCCCAGGCTCAGTCCCGTATAGGCGGTGGTGAGGTTCAGCGCCCACACCGCGCCGAACCCCAACGCCGTGTTGCCTGCCAGCCGCAGCGCCAGCTTCAGCGGCGTTTTGAACAGCCGCCAGATGGCCACCAGCAGAAACAGCAGCACCAGCCCCAGCGATACCTTTTCTACGACCGACATGCCTTCCCTCCCTTCACCGCCGATGCCGCCGCGCAGGCCTCGCGGGGCAGCGGGACTGCCGCGCCGCGGCCCACGGGCATTCCGGCCCGTTCCTTGACGCACCGCAGGAAATAATCGTACTTCGCCTTCAGGGCGTTGATCTCGAAGATGCTGGCCTCCACCAGCTCCGGCTCGCAGGCGTAGTTGAAGCGGTCATAGGCCTCCTTCAACTGCCGGTTGATCTGCTCCAGCTCCTGCCGCAGCTCCTTGTCGGTGGGCCACTGGGTATCCTTTTTCGTTTTTGCCATTGCAATGTCCTCCTCGTTCGAGGCGGGGAGGCCATGCTTCCCCTGCCTTACAGTGTACGAGTAGTTTGGACAAATATGCCAGAGTTTAACCCACAAATTTGAAAGGAGCACCGCCATGACCCACGAGGACTATATGCATCAGGCTCTGGCGCTGGCCCATGAGGCCGCCGCCCACGGCGAGGTGCCGGTGGGCTGCGTCATCGTCCGGGACGGCCGAATCGTCGGCCGTGGCCGCAACCGGCGGGAGGAGAAGCAGGCCGTCAGTTCCCACGCGGAGATGGAGGCCATGGCCCAGGCCAACGCCGCCCTCGGCACCTGGCGGCTGGAGGACTGCGACCTGTATGTAACGCTGGAGCCCTGTCCCATGTGCGCCGGAGCCATCATCAACGCGCGGGTGCGCCGAGTGTTCTATGGCGCCCGCGACCGTGCCATGGGGGCCTGCGGCGGCGTACTGAACCTGTTCATGGAGAGCTTCCCCCACCATCCCCAGCTGGTGGGCGGCATCCTAGCGGAGGACTGCCAGATGGTGCTGTCGGAGTTTTTCAAAGGACTGCGGAAATAGAGAAAATTTTCAAAAAGTGCGAATATCTGGAACATTTCAGCAGGATTTTCCGTCTCATAAACAGATGCCCCACTACTTTCAGGAGGTACATCCCATGAAAAAGCTGATCTGTTTCCTTTTCGCTTTCCTATTTCTGCTGAGCGCGGCGGGCTGCGGCGGAAAGCCCATCGACACCTCTTGGATGGAGAACCCCGATACCACCGTAAGCGAAGTAGGCACCTTTGGCATGGATAAGCTTCATTCCAGCGCGTTGAACGCGGATCAAATGACCATCAGCAGCGTTGTCCATCTTCCCATCTACAAATTTGACACACTGGAGGAATTGACGCAGTTCAAGAGCTCTCTGGAGCATCCGGAGCGCCTTTCTGCCAGCCTTTACAGTTATGATGGGATACCGTCCTTCAACGAGGCGACGGGACAATATAACGAGACGTTTTTCTCCGAAAACGCCCTGCTGCTGGTATATGTGGGAGCCCGCAGCGGAACGTACCGCTTTGCGGTAGATGCCATCACCGGCGACGGCACGGGCCTGTGCGTCCAGATCGCGGAAACGACCCACGCGGAAGTCGTAACAGACGATACAGCGGGCTGGTTCATCACCGTGGCCGTCCCTGACAGCGCGGCGGCAGCGTACACGGAATTTGACGCCGTTCTGGCCGAAGGCTCCGATCGTTGAATAAAGGGGCAGCATCCCGCCGTCCCTGCGAAATAAAAAGAGTGAGCTGCAAAGCAGCTCACTCTTTTTATTTCTTATTGGACCGCAGCACCACGGGGATGTCCAGCGTTTCGCCGTCCCGGAGGATAGTCAGAGTCATGGTGTCGCCGATGGCGCAGCCGCGGCGGACGGCCATCAGGTCGGCGGTATCGGCGATGGTCTGGCCGTTGACCGCCAGGATCACGTCACCGGCCAGCACGCCTGCCTCCTCGGCGGAGGAGCCTGCGTTGACTTCTACCACCGCCACGACGGTGCCGCCGTCCTCGGTTTCATAGGTGGCCACCATGATGCCCAGGGTGGGCGTACCGTGGAACTTGCCGTTGGCAATGATGTCGTTGATGACGAAGCTGGCGTTGGAGATGGGAAGGGCAAAGCCCAGGCCCTCCACCGTGGCTTCATCCGGCGCGCCGGTGCCGCTCATCTTCAGGGTGTTGATGCCGATGACCTGGCCGTACCGGTTGATGAGGGGGCCGCCGGAGTTGCCGTTATTCAGGGCGGCGGTGGTCTGCAGCACCGTCAGGGTACGGCCGTCCAGCTCTACGTCACGGTTGATGGCGGAGAGGATGCCGTCGGTCAGGGTGCCCCGCAGCTCGATGCCCAGGGGATTGCCGATGGCGTACACCGTGTCGCCCACCACCGCCAGGTCGCTGTCGCCGAATTCGGCAGTAGGGAGTTCGGAGGCGTTTTCCAGCTTCAGCACGGCCAGATCCTCGTCGGAATCATAGCCCACCAGACGGGCATCGTAGTTCACGCCGCTGGCCAGCACCACCCAGCAGTCCTCGCCGCCGGAGATCACATGGGCGTTGGTGATCACATAGCCGTCGGCGGTCATGATGACGCCGGTGCCGATGGAGGCACTGTCCCCCTGCTCGGCCACCACCAGCACGGTGGCGGGATTCACCTTGGCATAGACCTCCTGGGCCGTCAGCTCCGGGCCATGGCTGCCGGTGATGGACAGCTTCACCGTAGGATCGTAGTTGTCCACCCGGGGGATGGTGGTGTCGTGGTCGGCAAAGATGTCCACGATGCTGCTGGCGTCGTCGTTTTCGCCGTCATAGGTGCTGCCGTCGTCCTGGGGCTGGCCCAAGATGGCGAACAGCACCACGACCACTGCCACCACCGCCATGATGCCCAGGAAGATCCAGAGGCCCAGGCGCTTTTTCTTCTTGGGCGGCTGGGGCGCCGCGGGACGGACGCTTTCCGGCAGCGGCTGATGGTGGACGTAGTAATCCACCACCTCCTTCCCCTGTTGGGGAACGTACCAATCCACCACCTCTTGTGGTTCGTTTCTGTCTCTCAATTCATCCATATGTGTATTACCTCTCGGTGTTGTGGGGGGAAGTCAGCTGCAGGGTGAAGTCGAAGGAGGTCAGGCCGTTTTCACTGGTGACGGTGATGTGCTCCTTATGCTGGGCCAGGATGGTCTTGACCACATACAGGCCCAGGCCGTAGCCGTCCTTATCCTCGCTGCGGGACTTGTCGGATTTATGGAACCGCTCGAACAGCAGGGGGATCTCCTCCGGGGCGATGGTGGCGCCGTGATTGCGGACGGAGATGATGGCCTTTTCGTCGTTGGTGGCCAGTCCCAGATACAGCGCGGAGTGGGGGGAGGCGAACTTGGCCGCGTTCTCCAGCAGATTATAGATCACCTGGGTGATCAGATCCCGGTCGCCCTGCACCATGGTGGGATCGTCAGGGATATTGGTCTCCACGTCCAGACCCCGGTCGTTGATCTTCTGCTCCATGCTCAAAAGGGCGATACGCATGACCTCGCAGATGTCGAAGTCCTCCTTCTTCATCTCCTTGGACTGGATCTGGGAGATATCCAGCATCCGGCGCACCAGACGGCTCAGGCGGCGGCTCTCGTCCGAGATGATCTGCAGATAGTGCCGCTCCCGCTCCGGCGGGATGGTGCCGTCCAGGATGCCGTCGGTATAACCGGCGATGGTGGTCATGGGGGTCTTCAGCTCATGGGACACATTGGCGATGAAGTCCCGGCGCTGGCGCTCCGTCTCCGCCAGGGAGTCCGCCATGGCGTTGAAGGACTGGGCCAGCTCACCGATCTCGTCGCTGCGGTCCAGCTCGGGGATGCGCACGTCAAAGTCCCCCGCGGCGTAGGCACGGGTGGCCTTCACCATGTCGGTGATGGGCTGGATCTGCCGCATGGAGGTGACGGAGCTGGCCAGGAAGGCGATCAGTAGGATGATGGCGGAGGTCATCAGGAACATGCCGATAAAGGAACGCCACACCTGCATGATCTCCGACTCGTCCATCACCGCCAGCACGATGCCCAGAAGCTGGCTCTCGTCCCCCTTGACCGGGACGGCCACGGCGAATTTCTTGACGCTGTAGGTGCCGCTGACGTTGCTGCGGCCCTGATACAGGCCCTTTTCCCCCAGGATGTCGTCCACGATCTCCTGGGGAATGGTGATGCTGCGGCCCACCAGATCCTCGTCGGTGGTCAGCAGGACGTTGCCCTGGGCCGAGCAGATGAGAAAGTCCACGTCCGTCATGCGGGAGGCCATGTCCGCCAGCTTACGCAGGGCTGTGCCCTCGTCAATGCTGGCGTCGCCGGCGGCGGCAAAGTAGTCGGCGGACACCTGAGCGATCAGCTCGGCACGGGTACGCATCTCGCCCCGCTTGTCCGCGGTGGTGGTGCCGTAGCTCAGCGTAAAGAAGCTGACGCCAAGCAGCAGCAGGGTCAGCAGCACCATACCGGCGGTCAGCGCGAACTGGTGCCAGTAGAGACTATTGAATTTTCGCTTGAATCGTTCGATCATGACGGCTGCTTCACTTCAAACTTGTAGCCCACGCCCCACACGGTTTTCAGGGCCCACTGGTCGGAGACGTTTTCCACCTTTTCCCGCAGGCGCTTGATGTGCACGTCCACGGTGCGGCTGTCGCCGAAGTAGTCGAAGCCCCACACCTCGTCCAGCAGTTGATTGCGGGTGTACACCCGGTTGGGGGTCACCGCCAGGTGGTACAGCAGCTCCAGCTCTTTGGGCGGGGTGTCCACCTTCTTGCCGTCCACCAGCAGCTCATAGCTGTCCAGGTCGATGACCAGCTTGTCGAAGGTCAGGCGCTTGCGGGTGTCGTCGGGGATCTCGCTGCGGCGCAGCACGGCGTTGATGCGGGCCATCAGCTCCTTCATCTCGAAGGGCTTCACCAGATAGTCGTCGGCGCCCATCTCAAGGCCGGTGATCCGGTCGGTGACGTCGCCTTTGGCGGTCAGCATGATGATGGGGGTCTTACCCTTTTCCCGGATGTGGGCGCACACGGCCCAGCCGTCCATCACCGGCAGCATGATGTCCAGCAGCACCATGTCCGGGGCCTTGGCGTCGTATTCCTCCACGGCCTTGCCGCCGTCGTAGGCGATGCGCACCTCGAAGCCCTCTTTTTCCAGGTACATGCGAATGAGGTCGGAAATATTGTGGTCGTCTTCCACCACAAGGATGTTGCGTGCCATATACATAGCCTCCCAATGTATCTTTATCTATTGTCATTATATCGAAGATATGGGGCGTTTCCTGAACTTTCTGTAAACATGCGCAGGAAATAATAGCATAGTATACCATACATTTCAGCCGTTGTACAGTCCGATCGTCACGCCGGTGTAGTACCATTGCAGGATCTCCTGCCAGGTCTTGCCCTCCTTGGCCAGTTCGTTGGCGCCGTACTGGCTCATACCCACGCCGTGGCCGTAGCCGGTGACCCGAAAGATAACGCTGTCGCCGGATGCCTCCACCGTGAAGGCGGTGCTGCGCAGGCCGTACAGGCTCCGCAGCTCCTTGCCGGTGATGGAGACGCCGCCCACTGTGGCGGAGGCCACCCGTCCCGTGTCCGTCAGCAGCACGTCACGGATCCAGCCGCCCGTGTCGCCGGACAGCTTTGCCTCCGGGTGGGCCGCCAGAAAGGCAGTGCGGAAGCTCTCGGCGGTGAAGGTGTTGACGCTGTAATAGTTGGGGACGCTGTCGGGGGATTCCGGGCTTTTCACGCTGACCAGATACGGCAGCTCCGCCGCCCACACGTCGCCGCTGGCGGCGGTGGCGCCGGCGGAGGAGGAGGGGAACACCGCCATGATGGGCGCGCCGTCGTACAGCACCACCTGGCCGTCGGTGTCCGCCACCGCCTGCTGTACCTTGGCCTCGTATTGGTCGAACTTGCCGCCCCATTTGGCTCTGGCGTCCGCTTCGCTGAGCCATGCCGTGCAGCAGCCGGGATCGGTGCACACATCGGCGTCTGGATGGCTGTCCTTTGGTGCGGCGGTCATTCGGTAGTAGAGATAGGTGCGTTCCGCCGCCGCCTGGGCCTTCAGGGCTTCCTCTTCAAAGGTGGCGGGCATCTCGCCCCGCACCACGCCGGGCAGGTACTCCGCCGCCGTCAGAGTCTGCACGGCGTTGCCGTCCCACAGACGCACCGTGTGGGCGGCGTCGGAGCCTGCGCCGCTCGCCGGGTTGGGCTGCTCCGTCTGCAGGGGCTGGAGGGCTGCGTCTGTTTCCGGGGTGTTTTCCTCCGCCCGCAGCCAGGGCGGCAGGAACAGCAGCATCAGTAAAACGATGGCCGCGGCAATGATCTGTCGCATGTGTCACACTTCCTTTCCACCTGTCAGTGTAGGGAGGAGCGCCTGCGAAAACAGGGGAAAGGGCAGTTGTAACAAAGGTTGGGGAAATATTTAATACTTTTGTAATGATTCCTTACGATGATTTTTAACAACCGTCGGGTATCTTAATACTTGCAAGAGACAAAAAACTTTTTTCATCAATCTTCCTGCCATAATAAGCCGAGGGCGCTGCGCCTTCGGCTTTATGGTTTTTGTGCGGAATCTCTTCTTATACTGGGAAACACAAAAAATCTGCAACAATTCTCCCCTGCTCTGCGTATCCCCTATGAAAGGAGGTGGTCACAACGGCGACTTTGTTGCGTACGGACAAAGACATCGAGCGTATTTACCATCGCCATGTGGAGATGCTTTACCGCGTGGCCTATTCCTTTATGAAAAACGGCGCGGATGCCGAGGACATGGTACAGGAGACCTTTATCCGCCTACTGCGCAGCGGTATGGTCTTTGATTCCGTTCAGCATGAAAAGGCGTGGCTGATCGTCACCGTGTCCAACCTGTGCAAAAGTGCCCTGCGCAGTCCATGGCGGCGGCGGGAGGATATCGACACCATGAGCGAACCGCCCACGGTGGAGGACACCATCCCGGATGAGACGCTGGACGCCGTGATGGCCCTTCCGGAGGATTATAAACTGCCGGTCTATCTCTATTACTACGAGGGCTATCAGACGGCGGAGATCGCCGAAATGCTGGGGGTGGCGCCTGCCACCGTCCGCAGCCGCCTGAGCCGCGCACGACAGAAACCGAAACTGACCTTGGGAGGTGTGTACGACCATGACGCCTGACGACATCTATCGCGCCTATGACGGGCTTCGGCCCAGTGACGAGGCAAAGAAGCGGATGCTGCGGACCATTCAGGCGGCGCAGTCCGCCTGTCCCGAAACCAAAAAGCACGCCGGGCGGCGGACCTTTCGGAGAACGCTGATCCTGGCGGCGGCGCTGGCGCTGGTGCTGGCCTTTGCCACCGTTACCTACGCCACCGACCTATTCGGCCTGCGCTCGGCCATTCTCTACCATCAGAACAGCGACACCGGCGAACCCTATGACAACACGGACGTGCTGAGCCTGCAGGGGCTGGCAGACAGCCCGGAGGCTATGGCCAACATGCGCTGGCAAAACTTCTATAACAGCTATGACCCGGACGGCATGATCCTGGCCAGCATCGGCAACGGTGACACCGGGCTGGACGCCCGCTATAACGCCTATCCCTGCTATACCCAGGAAATGGCCGACGAGCTGGACGCCATTGCCAATGAATACGGCCTGGCGCTGCTGAACAGCCCCACGCTGTACGGCATCAGCGACGCGCTGCCGGAGCGGATCGCCAACGTCCTGCCGAAGAGCTGCGAGACCTACGGCCATGTATTTGACGGCGGCTACGCTTATGACAGCGGCAGCTTCATGGCAGAGGGCACCTTCACGCTCTCTGACGGACGCTGGCCCTATCCCGTCAGCTACCAGCTGGTATGCAACGAGAAGGGCTATCTGTCCGTATCCTATCTGGCCATCGGCAACGCGGACGACTATACCCAGTGGGAATACGAGACCGCCTGCGGCGTACCGGTCATGCTGGCCACAGGGCCTGACAAGGCGCTGATCATCGTGGACCGGCCGGAGGCATTTCTGGTGGTAAATGTGCTGGATATCCGCTGGGGCGACACGGAAGCAGGCGAGATGACCATGCCTCGCGAGGTGCTGGAGACCATCGCCGACGCGTTTTCCTTTGACACCGTGGAATAAGCAAAAAAGAACACCCAATGGGGTGTTCTTTTTTGCTTCAGTTGTTCTCGCCCCGGTCGTAGGCGACGACCACGCGGCGGTTGGGCTCAGTACCCACGGAATAGGTGGTGACACCCTTCACGTCCTGCAGGGCGGCGTGGATCACATGGCGCTCGTAGGCGTTCATGGCCTCCAGCGTAACGCTGCGGCGGTACTTTTTCACCTTGCCGGCCACCTTCATGGCCAGGCTCTCCAGGCTGGCCTCGCGGCGGGCCCGGTAGTTCTCTGCGTCCACATGGACGCGGATACGTTTCTCGCTGCCGCTGTTGACGGCGTAATTGGTCAGCTGCTGGATGGCGTCCAGGGTCTCGCCCCGGCGGCCGATCAGGGCACCCAGCTTCTGGCCCTCCAGAATGACCTTATAGCGGCCCTTCTCCTCCTCGTACACCTTCACGGCGGCGGGGCTGTCCATATGCTCCAGCAGGCCGGTCAGGAACGCGGTGATGCGCACGGCGTTGTCGTCGGTGCACTCCGGCAGCTCCACGGCGGGAGCGGCAGGCTTTTCCACAGGGGCGGCCTTCTCCTCACGCTTGGGCTGAGGCTTGGGCTGCTGGGGTCTGGACTGCTGGGGACGGGGCTGTTTGGGCTGCTGCGGTTTGGGCTGGGGTTCTTCCTTTTTCTCGGGCTTTTCAACGACAGCAGGCTTGACGGGTACGGCGACCTCCTCCATGGGAGCCTCGTCGGGGCCGTAGGTCACGCGGACGCGGGCGGGCTTGGCGCCCATGCCCAGAAAGCCGCTCTTGGCCCGTTCCAGAATCTCCACAGACACATCGTCACGATCCATGCCCAGCTGGGCAAGGGCGCTCTGGATGGCCTCTTCCTCGGTCTTGCCTGTTACATCGATATAACTCATAGACAAAACTCCTTATTCGTCGTAATGCTTTTCGCTGTACGCGCGTCCGCGGGCGTAGGGACGGTTGCCCACACGGCCTGCCTCGGTGGTGGAGGCGCGCTTATCCTTGGGTTCCTCCTTGGGCTGCTTCTTCTTGCTGCCCTGCTGGGGCTTTTTGGCGGTGTTGACCTGCTCCAACTGGCGGTTATAGTTCTCGCGGGCGGCCTGCATCTTGGCAGCGCGCTTTTCCCGCTTCTCCCGCTCCTTCTCGGTCTCCTCCTCCTCCAGCTTCTTGCCGAAGTACTTGTTGAGGATCAGCTCCTGAATGGCGGAGAAAGCGGCGTTGGCGATCCAGTACACGCACAGAGCGGCAGGGAACATGAAGCCCATCCACACCGTCATCAGGGGGAACAGGTACATCATCATCTTGCTCTGGCTGTTCATGGTGTTGGAGCTGGCCTTCATGGACACCATGCTCATCAGCAGCTGCAGTGCAGCGGCGATGAAGGGCATGATCAGCAGGCCCCACACCGGCCAGCCGCCGCCGGGGAACTGGCTCATGACCTGAGAGGGCTGGCTGGCCAGATCCACACCCAGGAAGTTGTAGTCCAGGTCGATCAGACCGTCGAACTTGCCGGCGAAGTCGGCCCAGTGCTCATGGATGAAGTCGGTCAGATAGATCTGCTCATAGGCGTTGTTGCTGGCGGGCGCGGTATAGCCCAGAGAGGTGGCCAGGGTGGTGATCTCGGCGATCACGTCGTTGGACAGGTTCATGAAGAACCGCAGAGGGGTACGGATGATGTAGTACAGGGCGATCAGGATGGGGAAAGGCAGGAAGGACCACAGGCAGCCGGACATAGGGTTGACGCCCTCCTTGGCGTACAGGTCGGCCATCTCCTGCTGCTGCCGCTCCTTGTTGTTGGCGAAGCGGGTCTGGATATCCTTGATCTTGCCCTGCATCCGGTTCATACGCAGCATGCTCTTCTTGCTCTTCATCTGGAAGGGCAGGATCACCAGCTTCACCACCAGGGTGAAGAGGATCAGGGCCACGCCGTAGGAGCCGGTCAGGCTGTAGAACATTCTCGTCAGCCATGCGAAAGGCACACAGATATAATATCCGATTTGTGCAAACATTGTTTTTCCTCCGTAGGTCGTTTACTTGTGTTGCGGATGTGGAAAATCGTGGGAAAACACCTCAAACGGTTCGGTTCATGGCACGGGGTCGTACCACCCGCCCTTATGGAACGGATGGCACCGGAGAAAACGGCGGAACGCCAGCCAGCCGCCCTTCCACGCACCGTACTTTTCCACCGCCTCCAGCGCATACTGGGAGCAGGTGGGGATAAAGCGGCACCGGGGCGGAAACAGGGGAGAGACAGCCGTCTGATAAAAACGGATGGCCTTCAGAAGCGCACGCTTCATGCCTCCGTCTCCACCAGGCCCAGCGCCTCCAGCGCGCAGGCATACTGCCTGTCCATTCTGGCGTAGGGGGTATGGACAGCCTTGACGCGGCCCACCAGGATCACGTCATAGCCCTTCTTCATCTGAGGAAGGTGCAGGCGGTACATTTCACGCAGTTGGCGGCGGATGCGGTTGCGCACCACGGCCTTGCCCAGCTTGGTGCTGACGGTGACGCCCAGACGGGTGCGGCCCTGCTTGTTCTTCTGGCAATAGACCACAAGACAGGGTTGGACGCTGGACTTTCCCTTTCGGTAAATGCGCCGGAACACATAATTCTCTTTTACGGTCACGGCAGCCT
>ULQM01006456.1_pt1 | contig 26922 bp, 19 predicted proteins | sample 1954451 | NCBI WGS metagenome assembly ULQM01 (sample SAMEA4835655, study PRJEB28245) | human gut metagenome | biome: gut microbiome; material: fecal sample | place: Denmark | collected 2008 | reverse complement strand
CATCTTACCCAATTTGGGCAAAATTATGGGGGAAATTTCATTTCAAATGGGGCGGGTAACGGGATTCGAACCCGCGAGTGACCGGTTCACAGCCGGTAGTGTTAACCACTTCACCATACCCGCCAGCGGGTATAATAATACCGCAAAATCAAGGCTTTGTAACTACCCACTTTTAGGAATTAAATAAATTCCGATGGATACTTTATTTTCTCTCGTATTTTAGAAATATAAAAGGCCGCTTTTTACGGCGGCCTTCCTAAGATTCTTGTTAAACCTTAATTAGCTCTTCTCTTCTTATTTAAGAAGTGAACAACGACTAAGCTGCTCATCACTAACAGAGCTACCGCACCGATGGTGATGAATGTATTATTAGCGTTATCGCCGAAGACGGTCGTGCCTAAATTGCTCTTAGTGGGAACAACATCTCTCAGCATGAAATTCTCGTATTCGACTTCCCCGTATTTTCCAAGAATATAGTCATATCTCGCTAAAGCTTGAGCAATGACATCACCTTTTTCATCAGCTAAACCTTCTATTAAGGCGGTTTTGACTGTACCATCTAAGGCTTCAAAGGAAGTTTTCAAGGCTGTCCATAATTCTTTACTGGGTTTCGTGACACCATTATCGCAAAGATCAGCGGCTAAGAATTCTCTCGCGTAAGTTCTAAGAGGATCAACTTCGTATTCTGTTTCATCAGTAAGATAGATTTCATGGGTGCCCTTAAAAATCATATAGACACCAGATAAATCAACCGTCGTAACACCGCTCGTCCAATCAGCGACAGTAATGTCAAACAACTCTTTAGCATCCGCACTGGTATTTTCGGCGTGATCGAAGAGCACTAAATCTTTGCTCATATCACCATCTTCATAGAAATTGATATTTCTATTGTTGCCAGCATCTGTTATATCCTGCCAGACAAGGTTCTTAATGATTACATAATCGTTAATATTTTCTTCTGTTAAATCAGAAACTGTCAGAACTTTCGGGGTGATAACCTTTTCTGTCACGGTATGTTCAATTATTTCAGGATTGCTTAATTGTCTTCCACCATTATAGGTATCCATAGTACCTTTAACAGTTACTTCTTCACTGATGGTTACACCGAGAGGATTATTGGTATAGAGCTGCATACCAGTCCCATCTTCATCAGCGATAAAGATTGCTTCACCATATTTAGCAAAGGCGATACCTTTAACATAGGCGATTTCATTATCGGCAAGCTTTTTAGCATCGGTGACGCTTAATACATCTTTAACTTCAATCTCGATGGAAGTAGAAGCTGTAAGTCCAGCCGTATCTGAAACCGTAAGATTAATGGTGGCTTTACCAGCACCAATTAAATCCACTAATGCCATCCCGTCCTCTGGCAGAAGATCCACGATAGTTTCGCTTCCCGCCGCTAGAGTCCAATCATAAGTAAGGCCTTCACCCATATTTACGGCAGTCGCTTGAAGAGTAAACGTGTCTCCAACTTTACCAATATAACCTGAATCTGATTCGATGGAAACACTCGGCTCAGTAGAAGCAGCTTTCTTATATGCCCATGTACTCGTGTATTCTTTGCCCTTAATGTTACTTGTGGCATACGTGCCAAATAAATTAGTAGTACCAGCCCGATAAGTAATTGCTCTATTAGAGGCATGAGTAGGCTGAATATACCAACTATTTACATTTAATTTCCAAGTGCATGATTTCTCATTTAAACCTAAATCAGTGCCACTTGACCCGTAATACAAAAATCTTCCGTCAACCTCAAATGTATAGGCATCAGCCGTACCGCCCACAGTAGCCATCATTACCTTTGATGCATCAGAACCATCTAAAGTAATTTGATCCCCTTCAAAAGTTCCTGCACTCGTAACACTCTTAAATTTACTCTTTGAGGGAGTCGTCGAAATAACATGATGTTGCCCACCATTTTCTGAAACAAAGATAACTTCGTCTCCAGGAACAAGTTCAGATGAGGATAATACCTTGGTATATGTATCCCCTGCAGCCGCTTTAACATCTAATGGTTCTACCGCACTGACGGCTGTTAGAACACCTCCAGCTAAAGCGATACCCGCTAACAAGGTTAGCCCTAGCGTCCACTTCTTTTTCATAAGTTTCCTCCTAAAACGATAAAAAGAGCCTTTCTACTTATTCAACGTAAAGAATCTCTTTCATCACTGAGAATATAGCATTGCTATAAGGAGGGGTAAATTAAACTTAAAAATTCTGACTATTTGCATTTGCTATTGATTTTAGGCTTTAAAAAGAATGAAAAAGTAAAAAAGTTTCGATATAGACGAAAAAGTGTATAGTTTTCATTCGGTTGAAAAAGGCCATTTTGAAAACTATACACTGTCCAAACTTATTTCCTAATTTTAGTAATTGGAACGGGCTTAAAACAGAAGGGTAAAGAACATTTTCCTTTTTCAAGGAAGGAAATTAGGCTCGTTTCTTCCTGAGAAAGAAGAACCCGATACCTCCGACGCCGATCAAGGACGCGAGGCTAAGAAGAGTAATGAATGTCGTGTTGTTATTGTCACCAAAAACCCCGAATGAAGAAGCTTCGATGGATTTAGTCGCGATGGCACTTTCAATAGCGGCCATCTTTTCTTCGACCGTTAAGCGGTTATAGACCTTAGCACTAGTATGGTCTGTGTCACCATCCGCATAATCATCGAGATTAATATCATTAACTAAGGCTTGAAGATCACTTAAGCCATCATATTCATCTTTAGCAGCTTGGAGAGCCACTAAGTCATCATTGCAAACGTCCGCTGCTTCAATCATCTTGACAACATCCATCACTAAGGAAGCCTCAATATTGTCTTCATCAGCGTGCACTGCAATGGATTTAACATAGACAGCCGCGCCCAAATCAGCACCCTCATTCGGAGTAAATAAGATTTCAATGTGTCCCATTAAAGCGTTTGGAACGACGAAAGCGTAATCAGTCGGAGTTCCCGTAATTTCTTGTTCAGTACCAATAATTGTGTCACCAACTTTAACGCTGAGTAAAGCTTTGGTATCACTAGTACCGGAAGCATTGACAACAATCGTCTTTAAAGCCGCCGCATCATTAGCATAGAAGAGTTCACTTCTTAAGCTGACAGAGACACAAGGTTTAGTACCAGTGCCGAAATGTTCACCTTTACTATCGTCAAAACTAGAAACATTTCCTTGACCAGTTAATCGAAGGGTCCATTTGATACCACCGAGGTCTTTAGTTTCACCACTGTTATCAAACATAGAACCTTCAAAGACGTAGTTATAATCAGCCTTTTCGGCAACAACAATTTCATAAGTTGCAGTCTTAGTCACCGCACCTTCAGTATAAGAAACAGTAATCACTTTTGTTTCGATAGTATCAAGGATGGTTCCTTCTTCAAAATCAACTGTATAGCCAATATCAACAATCTTGCTATTTCCTTGATCATCGTAAGCTGTGACCACTAAGCCAGCAGAAGTAAAGGCGTCGCCTTCAACAAAGAGCGAAGTTATCTATAAAAGATGATTAAGACACAGATTTTGCAAAAGATATCGTTGGTAAGGTCTTTTATAAATCACTTCGCTCTTTAAGTTTTATTAAAACCGGGAGTTCTCTTTGCTTTATTAAAGCTGCTACATCAGTATTCATCTTTTGATATTCTTTAATTAACTCATCGAGGGATAAAAGAGGTTGAGCGATGATCAAAGAATCACCATAGCTTTCTTTATGGTCAATCTTTTCTTTTTCTTTGATTTCACCGGTAAAAAAGAAGGTGATGTTATTCTGTTTAATGAGGTTATAGGAATCAACGGTAATATCGATGAGGACAGGATTAATCACTTCGTAACCCGTTTCTTCTAAGAATTCTCGTTTTAATGTTTCTAAAAGCGTTTCGTTCTCTTTCTTACCCCCGCCGGGCGATTCATAGTAAGTGATGTTACCGAAGATATCGTTCCTTCTTACTTTATTGACGAGGTAAAGGTTATCTTTTTTAAAGAAGCCTCTGACCGCTACTCTCGTCTTGGTATTGGTTTTTTCATCCCCTTCAAAAATATAATCGGTGTAATGTTCTAGCGAAGTCTTTTTCATAAGTCGTAGAATATTTTATATGAAATACACCAAACAATTTGAAAATAGTTACGCTTTAGGGACGACAGTCGTCTTCGAATGCTTACTCAACAAACCATCTTTAGCTAAGAAACTTTATTTATCTCCCTCTTTAAAGCACGATGAAACACTGGCTAAACTCCTTACGCTCGCTCGGCTTAATAATCTCCCCATCATCATCAATAACGAGAAAATCTTTAAAGAGCTATCGGACAAAGAAAACTGCATGACCATCTTGGAGATTAAAAAGGAAACGACACCGATTGATTATAGGGATGATATCGTTCTTCTCGTTAACCCGATGAATATGGGGAACTTAGGGACGAACATTAGGACTTTAGTCGCCATGAACTTTAAGAACCTTGCGATTATTGATCCGTCATGTGACCTTTTTGACCCGAAAGTCATCCGGAGTTCGATGGGGAGTTTCTTCCATCTTAATATCGAGAAATTTAAATCCTTCGATGAGTTTAAAGAAAAGGCTATTAACCACCACTTTTATCCCTTTGTCTTACAGACCGATAATTCGTTACTTAAAACCAAGTTCATCCATCCATATACCTTGATCTTTGGAAATGAAAGCACCGGGTTACCATCGGAATATTTAAAAATCGGGACCCCGGTCAAGATCCCGCAGAATAGTAAAATCGATAGTTTAAACCTCGCTTCCGCGGTAACGATCGGCTGTTTCTATAGTAAAAATATCAATGTTGATTGAGCTTCTTTTCTAAATGGTAGAAATGGAAGGTGAACGGAAGAAAAATCAAGTTCACAATCACAAAATAGATAAAGTAATAGAGTAAACAAGTCCAACCGATATAGGGGAAGAGAAAGAAAATCGTCAAAGGTAACAAAAGACTCAGGACGACTTCAAGCGTTAAGAAGATGAAAGTTTTCTTATAGTTCTTTACCATACTACCCTATTGTAAGCGACATCAGCATCATAATCAAAAAGCCGATACCGGCACTGATGACAGCGAGGTCCGAGTGACCGCCTTCACTGGCTTCCGGAATAATTTCTTCCACCACCACGTAAAACATCGCCCCGGCGGCAAAACTTAAACAGTACGGGAGGATGGGAGTGATGAGGGTCCCGATGAGGAGCATGATGAGGGCCGCAATCGGTTCTACCGCCCCGCTCAAGAAGCCAAAGAGGAAGGCTTTCCATTTCGGTTGCCCATCATCTTTTAAAGGTAAAGTGACGATGAGGCCTTCCGGGAAGTTTTGAAGCGCAATCCCAATCGCGAGCGCTAACGCCGCTAACGGCGTCAACACATCGTGCCCTTGAAGGATAGCCGCCACCGCCACCCCGACCGTTAAACCTTCCGGGATATTGTGGAGGGTAACAGCTAAAAACATCAAAGTCCCCTTCTTTAAGTGGCTCGGCCGTCCTTCCACCCGATTAATCTTCGAATGAAGGTGCGGGATTAGTTTGTCGAGTAAGAAAATAAGAGCCACCCCGAGAGCAAAACCGATGGCCGGGGGTAAGAACGATAAATTACCTAAGTTTGCCGAACTTTCAATCGACGGCATCAAAAGCGAGAAAAAGATCGCTGCGGTCATGATACCGCCGGCAAAGCCTAAAAGAACCTTTTCTAACCTCACCGGGAGCTTATCCCGGACTAAAAACACTAAGGCCGCCCCTAAGGTCGTTCCGAGAAGTGGGATGGTCAAGCTAAGAACCGCTTCGACCATAACTATTTCGCGTTGTATCCCGCTTCTTCAACCGCTTTAATCAAGGAGTCTTTATCGAGTTTTTCCCCTTCCACGACCGCGTTTTTCTTTTCTAAACTGACGTCGACTTTCGCGACGCCATTGACGTTTTCTAAAGCTTTGATGACATGTTTCACACAGTTTTGGCACATCATGCCAGTGACTTCTAATTCAATTTTTTCCATAGGTTTTTCCTCCTTAAGATTATGGCTTTCACTTTCAACAGGTGCAATAGGGCAAGATGAAGAAATAAAGCGTTCTGGCTTAAAGAAATTGATGGTTAAAGCATTTAAGACTACGAAGACGCTGGAGAACGACATCGCTAAAGAACTGATCATCGGGTTTAGCTTGATTTCCGGGTTCAAGTAATAGAAGACCCCAGCTGCTAATACGATCCCGATACAGTTATAGAAGAAAGCCCAGAACAAGTTCCCTTTGATAGTGAAGATGGTCCTTCTCGATAAACTGATGACGTTCTTAACATCGAGTAAATTATTTTTCAATAAGACGATGTCGCTACTTTCTTTGGCAATATCGGTACCGCCACCTAAGGTGATGCCGAGGTCGCTACTCGTCAATGCAATAGCGTCGTTGACCCCATCGCCCACCATGCTGACTAAGTGTTTATTATCTTTCTTTAAGTTATTGATGATCTTGGCTTTGTCTTCCGGAAGGACGTCACTGATGGCTTTATCGATTCCCACTTCTTTCGCGATGGCTTCGGCGGTCCTCTTATGATCACCGGTCAACATGACGACTTCGATTCCGATATCTTTTAACCGTTTTACCGCGTACACGGCATCTTCTTTGACTAAGTCTTTAACCGCGATATAGCCGATAGGTTCATCGTCTTTCGTGATAAATAAGATGGTCTTCCCTTGGTCACTGAGTTCTTCTTCCTCTTTCTTAAAAGACTCGCTATGAAGAACTTTCTTGTTCCCAATTTCATAGACGTGACCATCGATGGTTCCTTTTAAACCTTTTCCGTCGGTGCTTAAGAAATCAACGACTTCTAAAGACGATGGGTCAATGTCTTCCCGGTAATTGAGGATTGCAATAGAAAGAGGGTGTTCACTCTTCTTTTCAATCGCTTTGATGGCTTTTAAGACAGTATCTTTGTCTTCCTTTTCTTTCACAAAGAAATCGGTGACGCTGGGTTTACCTTCGGTGATGGTGCCCGTTTTATCTAAGACGACGGTCTTAATTAAGTGGGCTTTTTCGAGGATTTCCGCGTTTTTAATCAGTAAGCCATTCGAAGCCCCTTTTCCGGACGCGACCATGATGGCAACGGGTGTCGCGAGCCCTAACGCGCAAGGACAAGCGATGACAAGGACGCTTATCGCGAAGTTAAAGGCTAAGGCGAAGTCTTTAGTGATGATTAAGTGGACAATCAAGGTGATTAAGGCAATCACGATGACCGTCGGAACGAAGACTAAAGCCACTTTATCGACCATCTTACTGATGGGGGCTTTGCTGTTACTGGCTTCGTTAACTAAGGCCGCAATTCGGCTAAACGAGGTATCTTCTCCGACTTTTTCGGCCTTAACTTTTAAGTAGCCGTTAAGGACGATGGAAGAAGAATAAACGGGGCTCCCTTCCTTCTTAAAAGCCGGCATGCTTTCCCCAGTGATATTACTTTCATCGATCGAGGATGTCCCTTCGATGACTTTTCCGTCAACCGGAACGTTATCGCCTTTTTTTAAGATGACGATATCCCCGACTTTCACGTCTTTGGCATCGATGATATGTTCTTCGTTATCGATTAAGACTCTGGCTTCTTTTGGAGCCATATCGATCAGCTTCTCGACCGCTTTGGTGGTCCGCTTTTTACTGATCTTTTCAAAGTATTTCCCTAAGCTCACTAAGGTCAAAATCATCGCAGCCCCTTCAAAATAGAGGTTATGGAGGCTACTTCTGACGATATCGAGATTTCCTTGCCCGAGGTTATACGACATATTGAAGAGCTCATAGATGCCGTAGATTAGAGAAGCCGATGAACCTAAAGCAATTAAGCTATCCATGTTCGGAGCGAGCTTAAAGAGAAGCTTAAAGCCGGTGACAAAGTATCTGGAATAAATGATGATGACCGGTAAAGTCAGTAAGAACTGCACTAAGGCTAAACTGACCCCGTTCTCGGGTCCACTAAGGAAGGAAGGAAGTGGCCAGCCCCACATATGCCCCATCGAAAAATACATGAGGACGAGGACTAAAACGAAGCTAACAATGAGTTTAATTAAGTCGATATCGACCTTTTCTTTCTTTTTAACCACCGGCTTATTGCTTCCCGGGATACTTGCGATATAGCCGGCTTTACTGACGGCATTGATGATATCGTCATCTTTGACTTTGTTTTCGTCATATTCGACGACCATATCGTTATTTAAGAGGCGAACATTGACGTCCTTGACCCCGTTTAGTTTTTTAACGGCTCTGTCGACATGCGCTTGGCAACTAGCGCAGGTCATGCCTTTTACATCAAATCTCTTTTTCATGCCTTAATTTTGAAGAAAGAAAGAAGAATAATTCAAGCGATGTGCACAAAGAAATTTATTTCTTTAAGGAAATAAGCTTTAAGCGTTCTCTTGTCTTCTTAAGTTAAAAAGCATGATATCCCTCTCTAAGGGATTAGTGATTTTTGTCTTCTTTAAAAGATAAGTTCCAAGGAGAAAGAACGCTAAACTGATGACGCTAAATAAAAGATTATCTAAGATCGCAACATGGTTACGTAAAAGGAGGTTAAAAAGAACAATTCCAGCTGTTAAGGGAATCTTATTCATCAAGGCTAAATAAAGGAAAGCGGTAAAGAAGATAAAGAAGGCTAAATTCTCCGATGGGAATTGCGGAATAACCATTTCAATAAGGCCGGTAAGGAAGACCCCGAGGTAAAGTCCTGCGACAAGCGTGGGGGTCAGCATCCCGCCCGGAACGCCGCCATTATGGAAGAAGAGGTTTAAGAGGTAACGGATAACGAAATAAGTTAAACCTAAAAGAAGTAAATCTTTTCCAAAGAGGGTTGAAAAGTCCGTCATCCCTTTTCCTAACGCGGTGGGAAAGAAAAATAAGAGGACGAAGTACAAGAAAAAGGGAAAGAAAAATTTAATACCCGTGAAGATTTTGCTTTGATGGTTTTTAAAGAAATAATCGAGGATATTTTGGAGACAAATAAAGCTGTAGACCGCTCCAAACGTTAAGACGAAGAAGAGTAAAAGCCAGGCTAAAGAGTGGTAATTTAAGGCGGTAAAGAAATCGAATTCAAATAAGGGTTCGGAGAAGATAAGGATAGGGATTAAACTACTCCCAACGCAGAGGAGGATGACTTTTAGGATGTTAGAGAGATTGATGGGGGCTTTCATCTCTTCAAAAGCGTACACGGCTCCCCCTAATGGACAATTTAAGGCCGCACCAAACGCCGCTCCTCCACCGAGTCCACTATTATCTTTCCTTTCTTTCGTGATATTTCCGTAAAGACTAGTTCCTAAGAAAACGGAAGGCCCTTCGCTCCCTAAAGGTAAAAGGAAGAAACTCCCGATGATCGACCAAAAGATATAAGTGACACTTTCCTTTGATTTCGCTTTATTTAAAAGACCATAACGGATTTTTAAGGCGACCGTTGTTCCGTTTCCCCTAAAATAGGGGTTCTTTAAGTAAAGAGAAAACCCAATTATTGCGAGGATAAAAATCCCTAAAGATAAGATGAAGAGACCGTAGCTTTCTTTCACTAACGAAAAACCTAACTTTTGAAGATAAGAGAAAATCCATTGGTAAAAGCCGATAACAAAACCGATTAAGAAACCTAAAAAGAAGTATTCCAGGTAATGGAAGATGGTGAAGAAGATTCTTTTTGTTTTACTCATACCGCGTTTACTAATCCGTAAACGGCTAAATTCTATTCCTTTTTTAAAACTTTGCTATGTGGTTTAAAGATTAAAAGGCTTAAGGCGTAGAAGAGATAACTTAAAAAGAGGACAATCGCTAAAAGGAGAAGGATCCAATAGAACGACCCCATGAAATAGATACCCGGTCCCCCGAAGCCAAAGGCTCCGACCGAACTCCCCCAGTTAAGAAAGGGATAAGGATAATTATTTCCCCCACCGAAATCCCAATGATTGACGTAACCGATGGAAGCGAAAACTAAGTAATAAAGAGGAGGGATACAACTGAAGAGGGGCATCCATTTTTTTAAAGGCTTACTTGTTTCATAACTTAAGAAAAAGTCGAGGATACCGAGTAAAGGCACGACCATATGAGTTAAGACGTTATGGATTTTAAAAGGATCAGGCGAAGTCGGGAGAAGCACCGTCATAAAGATGAGGCCGGTTAACGCGATAGCGACCGTAATGACCAACTTCACAATATTATGAACTAAGGGAAAATATCGTTTCTTAGTGACCATTTCAAGGATCACTAAAACGATTTCTAAGCCGCATAAAATCGCGATCGCTAAGTTACTTTGATTGGTGAAATAAAGGAAGGTCGTCCCTTCTTGGGTGAGTTGATCCATATAAAAGAGACCAAGTGAAGCGAGAACGACAACGCAGACTTTAACGATTAAACCGAGGATATCACGGATATTACTAAGCAGATAATTTAAGACTCTCATGCTTTTATTAAAGGTCTTCCATCATCTTTTGTAAAACAAAAATCAATGAAAATTGTTAAAAATAAAAATTGACCATTTTTAATTTTTTCTTTATAACTCAAACGGAAAACGAGGAAAAAGATGACGTATTTAATGGGAATCGATGTCGGAAGTACGACGGTTAAAACAGTCATTGTCGAACAAGAAACTAATAAGCTCCTCTACGCGAAATATGAACGTCATCTTTCCGATATTAAGCAAGCGGTCACGAAAGAACTTAAAGAAGCCCATGAACAATTTGGAAATATTAAGGTTACTTTAGGGGTGACTGGGAGCAGCGGCCTCGCTTTACATGAAAAAGTCCACCTCCCCTTCGTCCAAGAAGTGCAAGCTGCTTTTTTAGCGATTAAAGAATTCTATCCGGAAGTCGATGCCGCAATTGAACTAGGTGGGGAAGACGCCAAAATCATCTTTGTCACCAATGGCGTGGAAGAACGGATGAACGGGAGCTGCGCAGGGGGAACCGGAGCGTTTATCGACCAAATGGCCGCTCTTCTTAACGTCAGTCCCTATGAACTTGATCAATTAGCGTTAAAAGCGGAAAAGATTTACTCTATCGCCTCGCGCTGCGGCGTCTTCGCCAAAAGTGATATTCAACCCCTTTTAAATCAAGGAACCAAAAAAGAAGATGTCGCGATGAGTATCTTTCAAGCGGTCGTTGAACAAACGATATCCGGTTTAGCGCAAGGAAGAGAAATTAAAGGCAATATTCTCTTTTTAGGAGGACCTCTTCACTTCTTAAAAGCTCTCCAAAAAGCTTTTAAAGATACCCTTCATTTACAAGATGAAAACGCGATATTCCCGAAAGAAGCGACTATTTTCATGGCTTTAGGAGCTGCTTTATTCGGCGGGAAACTGAAAGAAGAAATCGCTCTTAAAGATTTAATTGAGAAGATTGAAAATTCTGATCTGTCATCGGCCTTTTTAACCGGGAAACCCCTCTTTAAGAATGAGAAAGAATATGAAGACTTTAAAAAAGACCATAACTTTCATCAAGAAAAGTATGCTTTGTTAGAAAACTATAAAGGCAAGGCCTATCTCGGGCTCGATAGCGGTTCCACTACCACCAAAGTGGTCTTACTTTCAGAAAACCAGGAAATCCTCTATTCCCACTACTCTTCAAATTACGGGGAACCTCTTCAAACTTTAGTTAATCAATTAAAAGAAATTTATAAGATCAATCCTGATATCAATATCGTAAGTGGCGCGGTCACTGGCTACGGAGAAGCCCTCATCCAAAGCGCGTTAAAAATCCCGTACGGCTTAGTTGAAACAGCCGCGCACTTTGAAGCCGCGAAATTCTTTGACCCGAAAGTCGATTTCATCATCGATATCGGGGGACAAGATATTAAGTGTTTTAAGATAAAAAGAGGGGCTATTGATTCCATCATGCTCAATGAAGCCTGTTCTTCGGGCTGCGGATCCTTTTACCAATCTTTCGCTCAAAGCTTAGGTTATGACGTGGAAACCTTCAGCCAATTAGCCCTTTTTGCTGATCACCCGGTGGAACTTGGTTCCCGTTGCACTGTCTTTATGAACTCGCAAGTTAAGCAAGCCCAGAAAGATGGGGCCACCGTTCAAGATATTTCGGCTGGTTTATGTAAGAGCATCGTTAAAAACGCCTTATATAAAGTCATTAGATTCTCCTCCCCTAGCGATTTAGGGGAACATATCGTCGTTCAAGGGGGAACCTTCCTGAATGATGCGATACTGAAAGCTTTTATCGATGAAGTCGGGCGTGACGTCAAACGACCCGCCATCAGCGGCTTAATGGGAGCGTTCGGCGCGGCTCTCTATAGCTTAAGGAAACCCGTAACCACTCCTGTTATCAGTAAAGAAGAATTAGAAAAGTTCTCCTATAAAACCACACCATTAATCTGTAAGGGCTGCACTGCGCACTGCAATATGACCTTAGTCACCTTCAACGATGGCCGCCACTTTATCAGCGGTAATAAATGCGAAAAAGGGGAAGGCAAGAAACCGAGCGATCAATCGTTAAATGAAGTTGTTTACCTCAATCAAAGATTAAAGGAAGATTTAAAAGACTTACCGAGTAAACCTCTCGCGAAGGTCGGTTTACCGATGGGTCTTCAATATTATGAATTTCTCCCCTTCTGGGTCACTTTCTTTAAAGAACTCAACTTCTTACCCATCATCAGTGGTCCCTCAACACGCGACGTCTATTTCTTAGGCCAACACACCATTCCTAGTGATACTGTCTGTTACCCAGCCAAACTCATCCATGGGCATATTGAACTGCTCTTACAGAAGGGAGTGGATTTTATCTTCTACCCATCCAACAGCTATAACAAAGATGAGCATAAGAGCGATAACCACTTTAATTGCCCGGTCGTCGCTTATTATGGTGAACTATTAAAAAAGAACAATAAACGGCTCAATGACGATAATTTCTTAGATCCTTTTATCGATTTAAATAACTTAAAAGAAACCGCAAAAACCTTGCAAAAAACCCTGCAAAAATATGATATTTCGAAAAAAGAAGTCTATAAAGCCTTAGAAAATGCTCAAGAAGCTTATCTTAAATATAAGAAAGAAGTGAAAGACAAAACCTTAGAAATCGCAAAGAAAGCGGATGAACAACATAAGACTGTCATCTGTCTATCAGGTCGGCCTTACCACTTAGATGAAGAGATTAATCATGGTATTGATAAGCTGATAACTTCCTTAAGTTTCGCTTTAGTGACGGAACAAGGCTTAGCCTCTTTAGTGGAAGAGAAAACCCCCACTCACGTCTTAAACCAATGGACCTACCACGCGAGACTTTATAATGCGGCGCAGTACGCCTTAACCCACAAGAATATTGAGCTCGTCCAACTCGTCAGTTTCGGCTGCGGCTTAGATGCCATAACCACCGATGAACTTCGGGATATCTTAGAAAGTGGCAATAAGTTCTACACCCAACTTAAGATCGATGAAATCAGTAATTTAGGTTCCGTTAAGATCAGGTTAAGAAGCTTAAAAGTGGCTTTGGAGGAACGTCATGAGTAAGGAAAGAAAGAAGTTCTTTAAGAAGCTTAAAAAGGAAGGCTATACCATCCTCGCTCCCAACATGCTACCCACCCATTTTGAGCTCTTTGAAGAGGTCTTAAAGAAGGAAGGGTATAAAGTCGAAATCCTTTTAAAAGAAGGACGAGAAATCATCAATGATGGTTTAAAGAACATCCATAATGATGCTTGTTACCCCGCTCTTTTGGTAGTTGGGGCTTTTATCAATGCCTTAGATAGCGGCAAATACGATTTAGACAAAACCGCGGTCATCATCACCCAAACGGGTGGGGGCTGTAGAGCGAGTAATTACTATTCTTTAATCCAAAAAGCATTAAAGAAGAAATACCCGATGATACCTGTTATTTCTCTTAACGTCAGTGGGCTCGAAAAAGACCGGTCCCTCCCCTTCACCCTCCCCCTTATCTTTAATCTCTTAAGTAGCGTTATGTACGGGGATTTAATCATGCTTCTTTATAACCAAGTTAAACCTTATGAGGTTAATGAAGGCGAAACTGATACAGTCAAAGAAGAAGTCTTTAAAACTTTAAAGAGACAAGTGACGAAGAAAGGCTTTAATCATAAGAAAAAGAATTATCGCTATATCTTAGATTCTTTTAGAAAGATTAAACTTAACGACAAAAAGAAAGAAATCGTCGGGGTGGTCGGCGAAATCTATGTTAAGTATTCCGCTTTAGCGAATAATCATCTTAATGATTTCTTACTCTCAGAAGGAGTTGAACCTTATAGTCCTTCTTTGATGGAGTTTCTCCTCTACTGCTTAGAAAATACCGAAGAAGATTACAAACTCTATAAACGAAATAAAGTTAGTCATCTATTTGTGAGACCCGCTTATTGGTATTTAGTCCATCAATCAAGAAACATGAATAAGATGATTGAAGAATATGGTTTTAGGCCCTATGAAGACTTTGAAGAAATCAAAGAAAATGGGAAAGAAGTCATCAACGAAGGGGTCAAGATGGGTGAAGGCTGGTTAATCCCCAGCGAAATGGTGACGATGGCGAAACACAACGTCCACTATATCGTCTGCACTCAACCCTTCGGCTGCCTTCCTAACCATATCGTTGGAAAAGGGATGATGAGACCGATTAAAGAGAAATATCCGGATGTTCATATCGCCGCCATCGATTACGATAGCGGGGCCACGAAAGTGAACCAAGAAAACCGGATAAAACTCTTATTATCATCGATTGAAAAATAAAAAATCCCAGCAAATCGCTGGGATTCTTTGTGTTTTTTACTGTTCGCTATTTCGCGAAGTTAAGTTCGTTGATGATTTTGTTACCGCTGCTATCCGTGAGCGAGAGTAAGCAGAAAGCATAGAAGGTCTTATCGTTCCAGTTACAGGGGGCGAGTTCGGCGGTGACGACTTGATCAGCGTAATCGAGTAACATCGCGTATTGCGTTTTCGCACTGCTGCAATAGAGGGTAAGGGTGGTGCTGCCATCTAAGGCTTCTAATTTCGCCTTCGAGAAATTGGAAGAAGTTTCAATCTTAATCTTTGCTTCCGTCACATAGACTTCTTGGCTATGTTCTTCTTTTACGTTTAAGTTTCGAAGTTCTTGGACTGAAGCAGTCTTGAAGAAATCGGTATTGTAGTCATGGTTCCCGTGAGCGTTCACTAAGATTTCGGCATCTTGGATCGTTAATTGACCCGGTTGCCCTGTCACTTCGCTTTCGTGGTTCTTGATCCCTTTTAAGGTCACTTCATCGCCTTGGTAGACGGTTTCCATGACGACTTTGGCCGCTTGAACCGCGATTAAGCCAGTGTCATCGATGAGGTAGAAGCCCATCTTATTAACTAAGCTGGCCGCTGCGATACCGTGAAGAATAACTTCTTGACCATCTTCCACCGCATAGGATTCTTCGATGGTAATCGGATTATATTTCACCGGTTCTTTGGCGACTAAGGTGACAGTGTTAGTTAAGACAGTAGTTCCGACCGTAATCGTGTAAGAAAGGGTTGCTTCCCCGTTCACTTCTTCTTCCACTTTGTGAAGGGTTGTTCCTTCTTCGGTAGTGGTTAAGTAGAAGTATTCATTGCCCGAAGTGACGGAATATTCCACCGTCGCATCTTTTAAATTGATGAGGTCATTACTAACTTTGGTTTCTAAGAGTTTCGCTGGGTCAGCATAATAAACTTCTTCAAACTGCGGTTTAACAACGTAGGTTTCAACGTAAGAGGCGAATTCACTTGCCGGATAAACATAAGAATCGCTTTCGACTTCAATCGGAAGGAAGCGGTAGAAGACGCCGCTATCGCTGCCCTTCATGTTTAAAGCGGTTAAAAGGACAGTGCAAAGTTTCCCGTCATATTGATCGAGCCAGGAGAAGTCGCTTCCGTTATTGGAAGTATAGGCATAAGAGCCGGTATGGCCATCCATATCATAGAAATAATAGTTATCGAAGCCACTGCCGACTTTTTTACTTACTAAGCAGTTAACCCGGTAGATGAGGCCGGTGATATCTTGGCTGGAAGGAGTTTCCATCAAGTCTTTAATGCTGATGGTGGTAATCCAATCTTTATTGATTTCGTGATCACCATTATCGTTTTCAAGAATGGTGGCGTCAGTGATTTGATTAGCGCCTTGGTAACCAAATTTATCAGCGTAACCTTGTTCAGTATCTAAGATCCAATAGTCTTTAAGGCCTTGGACGGTAACATTATTTCCAACTTTGACTTTCGAAGCTTCATTGGTGAAGACGTACATCGAAGATTCGTCGTCAACTAGCATAAAGCCCCGAGGTTTCATGCCGTTAGCGTAGCTGATCGCCGCGACCGTGCCGGAGATTTGAACCGGAGTGTCTTGCTTTTGACTTCTCGCTTCTTTAATCGACATTTCTTTATAGTCATAATCCGGTTTTTCAGCGGGCGTGTGTTCAACGAGCCACGCGTTCATGAGTTCCGGCTTATTGCCTTTATAGTTCGCGATTGAGCTATAAACCGTGATGGTATCCCCTTCAACCGGAGCGTTTTCCATCTTGTCGTACCTGACCGTGCCATCTTCGTTATACAGACCATAAACGTAGATGGAACCCGTGGAATCGACAAGATCAAAGCTCCCGAATTGGGTGTTCGTGAGATTGCTCACTTCCCCTCGAATGTAGTACTTTTCTTCGGTCCCATCTTCCGGCGCCGTTTCCGCGATTTTGATGGCTTCCGCGACGGTGATGATGTCGTACTGTTCCGTTGTGGAACTTGTGGTTAACGAAGACGTCGAATCCGAGGTGGTGGATGAAGGAAGAGAAATTGATGAAGTTTCATCTCCCGTACAAGCCGCGAGGATCAAGCCTAATGAAAACAAGGCGATCAGGCCAGCTTTAGAAAGTTTGGTATGTTCCATGTGTTACCTCCTCTTACTATAAACGTTTTAGGGAAGGAAAAACAAGGACTTTCGAAAGGAAAATATTCACATTGTTTACCTTTAACTAATTAACACTTTTCTGGACTTCACCCCTGTCCAATTGTGACTATTATTGTCTTTTAAATTAATAGTTAAGACGCTTTCACCTTTCTCTAAGAAGGTGATTTGATAAGTATTATTTTCTAAATAAATGAACTCATGTTTAAGAGCTAAATCAATGGTTAATATATCTTCATTAATTGCTTGTTCATCAATGGTAAATGTTAAGAGGTAATCGATATTTTCTTTAACTTCCACCACGTCATCTTTAATATTGCTTTCTTGATTTAAGGTGATATCAAAATCAAGCGGTACGAATGTCGGTGAGGTTTGGGAACCGGTAGTAATGTCAGAGCTAGATATCGTCGCGCTTTCTTGACTATTACTATCGTTTTCTTTCGTTTGAAAATAGAAGTAGAGACCCGATGAAAGACCAATGGCGATCACCACAAAGGCGGACGTAGAAAGTGAAATTAATTTATTAATTTTTCTCTTTCTTTGGGCTCTCGCTACTCTCGCCGTTTCTTCTAAGGCTTCTTTTTCACTGGGAAAGTAGTTAGTGATGGCTTCTAAAATATCATCACTCGGGATGCCTTTACCATTTTCGTATTTCGCAATTGCGCTCCGGCTGACATGGATGGTGTCAGCGAGACCTTCTTGGCTGAGCCCTTTTTCTTTCCGGAGTTTAGCGAGTAAATCCTTAAATTCCATAGGTAAAAAGTATTATACCTTAATTGCACTTTTCTTTTTGTTACTCTTTCTTTTTAAAGCTTATGGCTTTAGCATCCGTCAATTCACTTTTACAATATTAAAAGAGGTTAAAACTATGAGAATTATTGTTTTAGGTGGAGTCGCCGGCGGAGCATCCTTCGCAGCTCGGCTCCGGCGATTATCCGAAGAGGACGAAATCGTCATCTACGAAAAAAGTAGCGATGTCAGCTACGCTAACTGCGGGATTCCTTACTATATCGGTGGGATGATTCCTTCTTTTAATAATTTAAAGGTGGTGAGCAAACAAACCTTTAAAGACCGGTTTAATATCGAGGTGAGAACCAGCAGTGAAATCACCGAAATCGATAAAGATAAGAAAACGGTGAAAGTCCATAACTTAATCACCGGGGAAACTTATCTTGATCATTATGATGTCTTACTTCTTTCCCCAGGTGCGAAACCGATCAAACTCAATATCCCCGGGATGGATCTACCGGAAATCTTCACCTTACGGAACTTAGAAGATACGAAGAAACTTAAGAATTATTTAAATACCCATAAGGTAAGGAAGGCCGCGGTCATTGGAGCGGGTTTCGTCGGCATCGAAACTGCCGAAAACTTAAAACACTTAGGTTTAGAAGTTGCCATTTTCCAAAAATTGCCGCAAATCCTCGGTAATTTTGATGAAGATATGGTGACCTTACTGGAGATGGAACTCATCCATAACGGCATCGATTTAAGGCTGAACCAAGATGTCACCGGCTTTGAAAAAGGCCAACAAATTAAAGTTGTTACCAAAGACACGAAAGAAGATTTCGATATCGTCATCTTTGCGATTGGGGTAACCCCTGATACCTCTCTCTTCCCCTTCTTAGAAAAAGATAAGAGAGGCGCTATTCTTGTCGATGAAAACTTTAAGACGAGCGTGGATGGAATTTACGCGGTTGGAGACGCTATCAGCATCCTTAACCGAGTGACCGATGAAAAGCAATCGATCTTTTTAGCGGGACCCGCTAATAAAGAAGGAAGAAGCGCCGCTTCTTTACTTAAAGGAATCGATGATAAATATGTTGGAAGTAATGGTTCTTCCGTCATTAAAGTCTTCGGTTTAGCGGCCGCTAGTACCGGTATCAATGAACGGGAAGCCAAAAGAAGAAATCTCCCGATTGAAACTTTAAGACTCGAACCCATGAACCACGCTTCTTACTACCCGGGAGCCACCCCTATTTTCTTAAAACTCGTCTATAACAAGGAAACGGGTGAAATCTATGGCGCTCAAGCCATTGGTCATGATGGAGTCGAAAAACGGATCGACGTCATTAGTACCGCTATGATGTGCCACATGAAAGCCTGGGACCTTAAGAATTTAGATTTATGTTATGCTCCACCTTTCTCGTCCGCTAAAGACCCAGTCAATATGGCGGGCTTTATGGCGCAAGACATTAAGGATGGCTTATGTAAACAATTCTATCCGGAAGATGTCGACAATTTACCGAGAGATGGTTCCCTTAACTTAATCGACGTCAGGACCGCGATGGAATACAATCAAGGCCATATTCCGGGCTTTATCAATATCCCCTTAGATGATATCCGTGATCACTTAAAGGAAATCGATAAAACTAAGCCATTCTACATCCACTGCCAAGGCGGTTTACGGAGCTATGTAGCGTTAAGAATCCTCGCAAATAACGGTTGCGACGTTAAACATTTATCCGGCGGTTACTTGTTTTATCTTTTCCATAAAAGCAAATTACACTAACCATTGTTTTCCTAATTCCTTATAATAGAAAAGAAAGGAAAACATTATGGCTAAAAATACTTTATCCAAAACCCGGGCTTTAAGAATTATCCAATCAGTCGTCATGATCATCGTTGGTATTCTTATCGCTTGTTCCATCGTCGATGAACAAATCGTTAACGTTATTCTCGGCGTTGCTCTTCTGGCCCTTGGCCTTTATTGGTTATTCCAAGCGGTCTACGAAACCAAAAGTTTCGTCTCCCCTGGTGCCCTAATCGGTGGCATCTTTGTTGGTATCGGTGTTTCTGCTTTAGCGAAAGCGATCAACTTAAACCAAATTCTTACCAGTATCGTCAGCATCATTATCGCGGTTGTCGGTGCCCTTCTTATCATTGAAGGGATTATCAAACTGATTCAACACAAAGACACTGTCGGTATCATCTCGTTAGTGCTCGGGGTTATCGCGTTAGTCCTTGGTATTTGCTTGCTCGCAATTCCGGACTTCAGCACTTATTGCTTACTCATCTTCGGTATCTTCCTCGCCGTCTACGGGGTTTATACCTTAACGATGCTCTTACTCGGACTTCAACGGGTCAGCAACAAGTAATAACTTATAACACATAGGTAAGTAGGGACTGGGAAACCAGTCCTTTTTTAATGTTTTGAGCAAAAGAAAAAGCCCTAGCTATCAAGTGTTCAATAGCTAAGGCTTAAGATTAGTCCTTCAATAATTCTTCGAGTTTCCTGACGAGTTCATCCATCCGTTTAACGACCGCTTGGAAGGGCTCTTTAGTAGTTAAATCTACTCCTGCCGCTTTCACTTGGTCAATCGGGAAGGCGCTGCCACCACTTTTGAGGAGGCCGATATATTTATCGAAAGCTCCCGGGACATTGTTATTGACCCGTTTATAAAGTTCTAAGGATGTCGCGAAGCTTGTCGCGTACTGATAGACGTAGAACGGCGAATAGAAGAGATGCGGAATATAGCACCAGACTAAGGGCTTATAGACTTCTTCGGTGATATCGATTCCGTAATAATCTTTGTAAAGTGAGGTCATGATATCTGACAACACTTGGTAATTGATTTGTTTACCTTCTTCGACGAGTTGGCTGGCTTTCAGTTCATACTCTGCGAAAAGGGTTTGCCGGTAGAAGGTCGCGGCAATTTCGTCGATTTCTTTTTGAAGGAGGGCAATTTTATCTTCTTTCGATAAATCCCCGGTTTTTAAAAGATAATCCAAGAGATTATGTTCATTGAAGGTGGACGCGATTTCCGCGACAAAAATGGTGTAGTTTTGTTTAAGAATCGGTTGGCTTTCCATGCTATAAAGCGTGTGGATACTATGACCACTTTCATGAGCTAAAGTAAAAGCGTCATCCAAGGTTCCTAAGAAGTTTAAAAGGATGTGAGGGAAGATGCCGCCTCCACCGCTGGAATAGGCGCCAGTTCTTTTTCCGTCACTAGGATAAACATCGACGACCCCTTCTTTACTAACTTCATGAGCTTTCTTTTGGAAATCTTCCGGGAAGCGTTCAATCGATTTATAGAAGAGGTCTTTAGCTTCTTCGTAACTAAGCTGTTTCTCACTCTTCGCTAAGCTTAAGAAACGATCATAGCTCCGGTGCTTAGTTAAACCTAAAGCTTTTCTTCTCACTTCATAATATCTTTTAAGCGGGGCGCTTCCTTCATGAGCAGCCGACACTAACGAAAGATAAACAGAAGTCGGGATTTGGTTATGTTCTAAGTGACTTTCTAAGATGGAAGAATAGCCTCTCGCTTTCACGTTTGCGAGCTGGGCTTTTAAACCTAAGTTATACATCCCGGCGTACGTATTCTTTCTGGCATCATAATACTTGTACAAACCTTCAAAGATCTTCTTCCGGTCTTCCGGATCCTTTTCGTCTTTAATTAAGCTCGTCCAATTAGCGGTATTAACGGCCACTTTTCTGTCCCCCGATAAGGTGACTTCCGTCGGATAATAATCCCCGACTGTCAAGGTGCTATAAAGGTCACCGCTGACCCCGGTGATGGGGCTATAACCGGCTAAAAGTTTCTCTTTATCAGCGGTTAAAACGTGCTTCGACCCGAGGAAGAGTTTCTTAAAATAAAAATCAAAATCCTTGTAATCCTGATGTTTTTCTAAGAATTTTTGAATTTTTTCTTCCCCTAATGACAAAACTTCCGGTTCAAAGTAGCTGGTCTTTTCAATCAGTTCATTGAGGACTTCTTCAACTTCCGCTTCTCTCGCGTTCCTTGTAACGTCTTTCCGATTTAAATCCGCTAAACCTGACGCGTAAGAATAGAGTTTATTGAGAAGAAGTTCCACTTCCCTTTCTTTATTGAGATAAGCTTCTAAAGCTTTGTCATCACTTAATTTGCCTTCGTATTCACTGAAGGTCGTTACTAACGCCTTAAGCTTTTCTAAATCTTTTTTAAAATCATCTTCGCTTTGATAGATAAAGCTCAGATCCCATTGATATTTCTTTTCCATAATTACCTTCTTTCCAGAAAGATATTAGCAAAAAGCCTTCCCTTTAAAAAGGGAAAGGCTCAAATGTCTTAGGGAGATATGTCCGAATTGTGGGAACGTAAGGGGTTGGGTTACATTCCGAAGGATTTTTACTTGAGATAACGCCGCCACCGGTGATATTCCCGAACATCGTCCCCCAGCCGTTCTCATAATTTAAGTATTCTTGGAAATCGTTATAGTGGTTATAGGTATAGAAGACGTACCGATCTTCCGGGTCAACCGGCATACGAGTATCAGCGTAGTACGAAGAATAAACGATTCTCGCCGCCCCCCGCGTGATATAGTCCCCATCATTATAAATCCAGGAAGGATACCGGGGGTCACAGTCGGTACCGGTCGTTCCAATATCGACTTGTAAGGGTATCGTTTCCCCGACGATGATCGTGATTTCATCCCCATTTAAGATTTGAACAGTTTTAAGCTCGCTGGCGCTACTAAGGCTCGTCACGCAGGAATTTAAGCTTAATGACGTTACCCCCACTAGAGTAACAAAAAAAGATAGGAATAAGACTCTTAGTTTTTCATGTTTTTATTGTAAAAGAAAACAGGGATTTTCGGCTGTTACTTTTCTCTTCTTTAATAAATTAAAAAAAATTTAAATTTCTTTAACTTTTCTCTTACCAAATAGCAGAGATTCTAGTATCTTCTTGTCGTGACAATATATCTCTTAATTATCATCTACGTCATCTTCATCTCTCTCGGCCTCCCCGATAGCATCATCGGGGGTGTCTGGCCGTCTTTAGCCGCTTCCTTTAACATTCCACCCGATTGGCAAGGCTTTGTGACGATCACGATATCGTTATGCACGATATTATCGTCCTTTGTTTCCCTTAAACTCATTAAATACATCAAGCCGAAATATGTGATTACGTTTAGTATTCTGTTGACCGCGGTAGGGATTCTTTGCTTCGGCTTATCATCGGAGTTCTATTTCTTGATTTTAAGCTGTATTCCTTTCGGTCTTGGTGCGGGCGCTATCGATACGTTATTAAATAATTACGTAGCTTTGCACTATAAAGCGGTCCATATGAATTTTCTTCACGCCTTCTGGGGAGTGGGAACGGTCTTAAGCCCCTTAATTTTAAGCGCCTTCCTCACCACCGAAAACGAATCCTGGAGAAAAGGAATCATCGCTTTAAGCATCATTCAAAGCGTCATCTTCCTCATTGCTTTAGCTAATATCTGGGTCTGGAATAAAGCTGATAAAATCTTTAACAAGTTTGAACACCCGGAAGAAAAAGAAGAAGAAGAAAAGATCACCTTAGGTTTCTTTAATACTTTTAGAATCAAAGGTGTCTGGTTCGCGATTATCGGGTTCTTCAGCTATATCGCGGTCGAATCTTTATCAGGCTTCTGGTTCTCAAGCTTCGTCACTTATGGACTTCACGATAAGTTTGTCATCGATGCCGCTCAAGTGGCGACTTGGACCTCCCTCTTCTACGTCGGTATTACTTTAGGGAGATTCTCCGGCGGCCTCTTATCTTTTAAAATCAATGACCGAAATAGAATTAGAATCGGGGTTAGCACCATCTTTGTTGGCATCGTTCTTCTTTTCTCCACATCACTTCAAGCGGTGACTAACATCACTTATCTTCAAATTATTCTCCCCGTCTCGGTTTTCCTTTTAGGCTTCGGATGTGGACCGATTTATCCCGCGATTATCCATGATACCCCGAATAGATTTACCCCAAAATTAAGTCAAAACGTGATGTCAGTGCAAATCGGCTGCTCTTATATAGCTAATATCACGATCGCCCCCTTATTCGGGGTTATCGGGGATGCTTCAAGTTTCTTACTCCTCCCCTTATTCATCCTTATGTTCTTAATCCTTGTGATTTTAGGAAATGAATTAGTACAAGTAAAAACGAAAGACAAGAATAGTCTTTTAGTTCATATCAATAAAAAAGTCTGACCTTAACGCAAGTCAGACAGATTTTTAATGGGTGGCGGCCCATAACCCATAATAGTAGAACTTTTTAAGCCTTCTTTTTGCTCGATTTTATGGGCTTTTTTGTTGGTTTCAGTATACGGCAAGATTTGCCTTGAACAACCGTTTTCGAGAATTATCGAAGCAAAATTTTGCATCCCGATGTCGCCTTTCCTTCACGCTGTTCGTCTTATGTAGTGAAGGAGATGAAAATGGCCAAGCTCTCTGAGGACGAATTCGCCAAGACCTATCAAACCTATTTCGGTAGTTCAGGTGCCGGAAAAGAAGCTCAGAATTCGCTACTGTGGATGTATGGATGAAAGTTCACGTCCGATGCCAAAATTCCAAAAATGTGTAATTTGCTCCTCAAAAAAATTCTTATTTTGTGCAATTAGCTTCAAATTTTCTTTCTTAAAACGTGAAATTAACTTCTGATATCCACAAGGACGGAGGCATCGAACCATGCAGAGAAAGCATCTGGAAGCCCTAAGAGAATGGAACAAGGACCCCTATCGGAAGACCATGATCGTCTGGGGCGCCCGCCAAGTAGGAAAGACCTACCTCGTGAAGGACCTTTTCGCGGAGCAGGAATACAAGGGACGGTATATCTACGTCGATTGCCGCGTCAACTACCGTTTCGTCAACTACTGCCGGAAGCATGTCAACGACGAGGAAATATTGAGCTACCTCTCTTTGAGCTACCAAAGGGAAATCGGCAAAGACACCCTCTTGATCTTTGATGAAGCCCAGGAATGTCCCGAGCTAGTGACCTTGCTGAAATATTTCTGCCAGAACCATCGTGAGATTCCGATCCTTCTCACCGGTTCCATGATACGGCTAAGGCTCAAAAAGGACTCGAATGTGCGAGGGCAGAAAGACAACAACGCCTTCCTTTTCCCGATCGGAAAGATCAACGAGCTGACAGTCTATCCTCTGACCTTCGGCGAATTCCTCTACAACCGGAACGCGATGCTCTACAAAAAAGTCAAAGAAGCCTACAAGGAAAAGAAAGAGCTTAGTGAGGCGGAGCATTCGATGGCGATGTCTGTCTTTTACGACTACCTTCTCATCGGCGGCATGCCCGAAGCGGACCGGATATTCTTGGAGACAGGTTCCTACCAGAAAGCCAGAAAGACCGTCATCGAACTCTACAACCATTATCTGGAGGATATGCCTCTCTATCAGGCGAGCAACGAATCAAAGCTTCGGTCCGAGACCATCTTCAAGACGATCTATTCCCAATTGAGCAAAGAGTCCAAGAACTTCAAGCCCGGCATCGTCCAGAAAGGCCTTCGAAACCGGGATCTGGAGTCCCCGTTGGATTGGCTGAGCCTTGCCCATCTTGTCTACAGATCCACCATGGTCAAGAAAAGAGTCTCTCTCCCTCTTATGGAAACGAAAGAGGCGCTCTACCGTCTCTACCTTTCCGACAGCGGAATATTCTCCTACGAAAGCCAGGTTGAGCCGACCGCCTTCCTTTCACAGACGGGAAGAAACACCCTCTCCGGCATCTTCTTCGAAAACTACGTGGCGACAGAGCTCGTCTCGCACGGCTTTCCCCTGCTCTATTGGCGCGGAAAAAACGATGCCGAATTCGAATTTCTCCTTCAGGACAAGGATGCGGTCGTTCCCATCGACGTGAAGAAGAAAAAAGGCACGCTCAACTCCCTCTCGAAATTCATAGCGCACAACAAACTGGACTATGCCGTGAAAGTCTCCACAAACCGCTACGACTACGACAAAGAGCACAGGATCCGAACCCTTCCCTTTTATGATGTCGGATTCTATTTGGAAGAAGTAAAGGAGAGAAACGATCAAATCGGAAACGAAATTGGGTAACTTCTGCCGGCGCGCCAGTCTAGTTTTCATTGCTTACAACACTTAACTGGGACTGCCTAATGTAAAAAAGCCGATATTATGCTGATTTTCCTCGAATCTATAGGTATGCGAGCAGTAAAAAAGCCCGATTTCTCGGGCGTTTTCATCTAAGTGCCTACATACTACGCTTTTGATACATTGCACACCCTTACAACGGCAACACCCCTTGTCCTTAAAAATATGCCTAATTCCAACTGCAATGAAATTTCGTTATAAATCTCTCTTTTATTCTTTTTAGTAGTTTCAAAAAAGATCTTCTATTAACTTCTTAAAATTCATTTTGTTTTCCTCACTTAACTATGTATTTTACCCAATTTATTCTAACGTAAAAACTAAATTGTAAATTTATGTAGTTGCATGGTTTGAGTTGAACAAGGATGTGCTTTAAATGAGACTTGATGCAAAGCGATATATCTTAAGAAAATTCGACACATATTATTTGAAAACAAAACAATAATTTTGGATGTTTATAAAATCTTATCTTTTGAAGTTACTTTTTTAATTAACTACAAGAATTTTAGAAAATTTCAATACATAATGTGTCATGCTATTAATAAAATGCGATGATCTATAAGCAATAAAATTCCATATTATAAAATACTAAATACCGCTAAGAGGAATGACATAAACATCTTTATCCAATGGATAAACGGAATCGGTATTACATATAATTCCCGAAGTTGATTTTTGATAATTTGTATTATCTAATTGCTTAAATGATTTAATTGCCTTCAAATTATAACTCATTCCTGATTTGCATTCGATGAGATGAATCTTGCCTGCATTTATAATAATTAAATCGATTTCATTCATATTATTATCACGATAATAATAGAAATTAGGATTTTTTCCATTATTAATATATGATTTCCTTAATTCATTAATAATGAAAGTTTCCATAAATCTTCCGCTAAGAAAACTACTTGATAAAACATTAGGATCATTAACTTTTGCTAAAAAACAAGCTAAGCCAGTATCGTTAAAATATATTTTTGGTCTTTTCACAATTCTTTTTGTTATTGAAAATTCATTATATGGTTCAAGTAAATAGATAATATCTTGCGCTAATAAAACAGAAATCCAAGATTTAATAGTTTTTAAATCAACACCAATTATTTTTGATAAATTATCATAGATAAGTTCTTCCCCAGTTAAAGAAGCTAGTAATTCCATAAACTTTCTAAAAAGAAATTTATCTTTAATATTAATAATTTCATTAATGTCTCTTTCAATATAAGTTTCTACATAATCGCTAAAGAATCTTTCT
>ULQM01065384.1_pt1 | contig 26964 bp, 30 predicted proteins | sample 1954451 | NCBI WGS metagenome assembly ULQM01 (sample SAMEA4835655, study PRJEB28245) | human gut metagenome | biome: gut microbiome; material: fecal sample | place: Denmark | collected 2008 | reverse complement strand
TGATAGAATCATAGATTATAATTCTCTTCAATCAATAACAGTTAAAAGAACACCATCCGGGAATTTTTATGCATCTATTTTATTTAGAATACCTAAGCAAATTGCTAATTATCAGGTGGATATAAATAATTCAGTTGGATTAGATTTTGGATTAAAAAACTTTATAACAACTTCAAAAGGAGAGAAGATATATTCTCCTCAACCTCTTAAAAAGAATATTAAAAAACTAGCTAAACTTTCTAAACAGCATTCAAAGAAGAAAGCCAATTCTAAGAATAAAGAAAAAGCTAGAATTAGATTAGCAAAATGTCAAGAAAAAATAGCAAATATTCGTAAATATTGGAATCATTGCTTATCAAAACGTTTAAGTGATAATTATGATTTTGTATTTATAGAAGATTTAAATATATCTGCTATGCAAAAATTGTGGGGAAGAAAAATAAGTGATATTGCTTGGTATCAATTCACAACTTTCCTTAACTATAAAATGATAAATAAAGGAAAATATTGTTTAAAAATAGATAGATATTTTCCTTCTTCTAAAACATGCAATCACTGTGGATACAAAAAAGAAGACCTATCTTTATCTGACAGATCTTGGATATGTCCAAATTGTGGAGATGTTCATGATAGAGATTTAAATGCTGCTAAAAATATTCTTAAAGAAGGATTAAAACATTTTAGTACTGATGTGCAATCAGGATTTCAAGCTTGTGGAGATTAGAGTTCAGCCTTTATAAGGTTTAGCTAGTCTATGAAGCAAGAACACGATTTTTAATTAGAGTTTGTGAAGCAACTTTGCCATTTTTTAAGAAATCTATCATTTGATTCTTTCCATAATTTATCATTTAATGATTTCAATCCATGTGATTTATGTGCAATATTAAAATTACCAACGCCTATTTTCAAACCAGCTTTTACAGCTTGCAAACTAATGTCCAAATCATAATGATGAAAAGTGAACTGCTCATCAAATTTAATACGATATTTGTTATATAATTCAGTGTTAACACATAAATATACGCCATCTAATAATGCTGTTCGAGCTGGTCTTAAACCACAAGGTGTTGAAAAATATTGTTTACCATCTTCTGTTAAATGATGTAATGAACCTTTAAAACTTTTTGGATCACCCATACAGTTCCACAAACTTGGATATTTTATTTCAATTTTCGATGCACCAGCTACACCAGTTATCATCCAATCAGGTCGACTTTCAATATCATCACATAATCTATCCCAATCATCTAAAATTTGAACATCACTATGCACAAAATGTATATATTTATATTGATTATAATACTTTTCCAACATTTGATTATATATTTCTGATAAACCTTTGATATTATTTGATATCCAAACACATTCAATATTTGCTTTTTCAAAATATTTTGTTACATTATTATATATAAGAGTATTTTCAATATTGTGCTTATCCACAGATACCAAAAGATGAGTAAATTCTGACATAACATGATAATATGAATCTAACTACTTAAAAAGTCGTTAAATATTATTATAGTAGTTACATTAAGAAACAAAATTATGAATACTTCACATTTTATAGATTTCGGACCAACTTGTTGGAACAATAGAACAATTATTACAGAAGCAAGAACAAAACGTTCTGATAGTGATTCTATGGATGAATTACTGCGTAAAGCTTTATTAGCTAATTTTAAAGACATTCGTAAACGACCACACGTTAGTATTTCACCTGATTCTCAACGATACAAAGAACGCAGAATCAGCAAAGAACGTGCTAAACTTAATTTAGGAAATAGATGGGATTCAGTTGCATCCACAGAACCTTATGTTATTGACACAGTTAACACCATTTTCGATATGATACCTCAATTAAAAGGTTCTGGAGCATTCACTGGATATGTTAGATATGCATTAACTAATCGTTGGACAAATAGAATGCAATTCAGCGCACGTGATATGAATAAATTAGCTGAAGCTGTTCAAAATAATGATATTGATAGACAAAAAGATATTCTAAATTATTTAGTTGATAAAAGAAAAACAGATAAAATCAAAGCTGGTGAATTTTTATCATATGATAATGATAAAAAGATGAGAAATATTGAAGCATGGAGAAAATTAAAAGCAGTAACAAATCCATTTTTCAATAAATCAAATGCTGAAGAATTTATAAATGCTGATAGACCAAAACAATTTGAAATACTTAAAAAATGGGGTACAGTAACATTACCAACCAGTGATCCAAGTATGTTTGTAGTGAGGTATTGTGGTAATAAGAGTGTAATAATTTCAATGATTGGTGATGCTCTAAAAATAAATGGTAAAGTTGATGCAGATGATATTCAACGAGATTTAGATAGTGGCAAGTTTGAAAGAGAAGCTACTGCTCAAGGTATTACTGATGATGATAGAAATATATTACGTAATATATTTGCTTCAATTCATGATACACATAGAGACTTAAGAGACTATAGTCCAGAAGAATTATTAGCTAAACAAGCTGAAAATGATAAACGTTGGAAAGATATGGTTGGTGACCTTAATGCTGAAGAAGATTGGTCTCAAGATGAAGATGATGACACATTGTAATCATTAACTAATGTCTATTTCTTAAAACCTCAGTAGCAACCTACTGAGGTTTTTAAATATTTGTATATGTTATACGATAATAAAAGTACACATGATCTTTCAACAATTTATACGATTCTTTGTGAATCTACAGGTGATAATATTGAAAAACTAGTAGCATTAGCGAAAAGAATAGAACGTAGCTATTATACCGATAAAGCAAAAGAAACTGAATTTGGTAGAGAAGCTCAAGAATTGGGTTATAAATCCGTACATGATTTAATGCGTGAATATGATTTATATAAAAGATACATTTTAAACACAGAACCAAAATACACAGCTCAAAATTCACCTAGTACAAATCCTATGGCTAAATTGTATAAAAGCGTTAAACATTATGGTGAAGATATAACAAAACAAAATATTGATGATTATGAAAATACACCACATAATGTGGATGATTTCAGAACTAAAAACTATTATATTACAAATTATAGACGAATTAGCAGCGTGTTAAACATTTTACAGCAAACAAAATACATGTTCACTTTCGAAGATGTAGATGGTAATATTTTCACTGATATGAAATGTTTAAGACCACATGCAATTAATAATCGTGGTAAATACAGATTTGCACAATTTATTCGAAAAATAACACCTGATGTGCAAATTGACAATTCAGTTAAATTCACACCATCACGTATAATTAATAAAGATGGACCTGATTTTGATATCAATCCTAATGAAATAGAATCAATTGATATACATAATGGTAATGTTGAAATAACGGCAAAAGTACCAATTGATTTATACTGTAGATAATTTTAATTAGAAAAGCCAGCTTTAAAGCTGGCTTTCATTTTAATTATAAAACTTGCTATATTCAGAAGATTGTATATTGATACAACCTTTTTTCTTCCAAAAATCAACAATTTCTGGTTGCTTATAAGGAAGTGGATCAATTACACCCAAACTTGCAAAAGCATTAATTCTTAATTGAGAATTTGCAGAATAAACATCAGCTAGATATGTAGTTTCAATATATTCAACACCTTCTACTGATTTACGTATGGTATTAATAGGTTCACCACCAGAGTAATCAGACCAAGTATGTTCAAAGTGAACACCATTTTCTAACCCCATTTTAATAATATCTGCTTTAGACATATACATTAATGGAGTTTCAAATTTAATTTGACAGCCTGGATTATCTTCAAATATCTTGTTTAAACCTTCAAAAAATGCAGGTTTGCAATCCCAATAACCACCAAAATCATCTAACATTGCTCCATGAAATACTTCTAAAGCTTTAATAGCTTCTGCATATGAAGCAGCAATACTTAACATAATCATATTTCTATTTGGCACATAACTAGATGGTTTTAGATTATTTTCAGCATCTTTTGCTGTTGGAACTTTAACATTATCATTTGTAAGACAACTAGTTGGAGCAATATCTCTCAAAAATGGAATATCAATAGTTTTATAAATAATTTTTGTTTTTGTATTTTTATTATTTAGATACTCAACATTCCATTTTGCACACTCTAACTCAACTAGATGTCTTTGACCATAATTAAAAGAAATACAATGAATTTCATCATATTTCTGACTATTAAACAATTTCCATAAAATGGTGGTTGAATCTGCACCGCCTGAATATGGTAATACACATTTTACTAATTTACTGTTATTTTCGCTCATATTTTATTTTGTTTGAGCAATGTAACTCACAGAATTGTTCTGCTGTTTTAGTATTGCTTTTAAATTCTACCAAATTAACGTTTGCTCTCCGTATTCTTGTCTGAATATTCTATCACTTTCAATCCAAACAGGATCAACAATTGTAAGTGGTTTGGGTTGAAGTTCATGTCTGAGATGTAAATTAACAACACCAACTTTCAAACATTTTCTTACAGCATCTATACAACTTGCAATATCATAATGGTGAAATGTATAATGTTCATTAAATTTCCAATCTCCAATATTTTTCATTCGAACACACATATAGACACCATCAACAACAACTGCTTTAGAATTAAATCGCTGATTTCCAAAAATTAATTCTTGTGATAATCCAGTGCCCATATGTTTATGTTCTATATGACCAGATATCATATTATACTTACCTGATTTTAATGCTAAATCATACCATCCACTTGGGTAACCTATTACAATAGCTCCTGCTCCAACAACACCAGAAATATCGTAATCAGAATCTTCAATTTCTTTAATTGCATAATTAATATTATCATACACAAAAGCATCATCATGTATAAAATGAATATAATCAAATTTTGATTTATTTTCTTCAATTATTTCATTATATAATTGTGATAATCCTTTTGTATTGTTGGTAAATTGTTTAAATTTAATATTCTCAATACCATTTAAGTTTACTAGTGACGTCCAGCGTTTGAATGCTGTATCTTCACCATTACCTCTAGTAGCTGAAACAAATAAATGTTTAGTCATAATGTGAAATATCTCCTAATATCTGGTAAAATATAATGCTGATAAAAATTCTCCATTTCATCTAATTTTTGTTTATCTAATATAGCATTTTTAGCTTTTTTATATTCATACCATTTTATCTTTTGTGTTCTATTTTCTAAGTTTATAGTGAGAATGCGACAATATCGCACTCCATTCACTATAAACTCTTCACTAATTTTCCTCTGGGATATCATTAGATTCTACAGATTCTTCGTTAGATACAGTTTGTTCTAAATCAGCTGCTTCTTCATCAGATAAATTAGCTTCAACTGCTTCTTTGTATGATGCATAATTCCACTCTTCATCAATTTTTTCTTGAATCTTTGGAATCATATCATCCCAAAATTGTTTATTTGTTCTGAAATTCTTAAAATATCCAAGTTTTGTTCCGTCTGGTAATGAATATGTTGCACCACCTTGTACAATCAGACCAAAACCAACTGCTAAATCTTTTAAACCGTGATATCTATCCAATCCATTATTAAATGATAAATACATTTCAACAGCAATATCAGGTTTTACAATTCTATTCTTTACAGAAAGTGATTTCAAAATAACACCAACTTGATGTTTCTGACCAACTGTTAATTTATCTTCTTCCCATGCCTCTTCTGGTTTAATTGGAGATCTTGATAATTGCAATGTTACAGTTGGTAGATATACAGCAGTTCTACCACCTGGCATTGCTTTTACTAGTTGAGTAAACATTGCAGCTGGATCATCATATATATGGTTTGTTATTAAGATCGGTGTATTTGTAAATGCTCCCATCCTAGTGCATGTTTTGAGTAGACTCTTACAAGCTTTAGCAAAACTACCCATATCAGCTGAAGTATTATCTTTTGCCATTCGATTCAATTGCATTTCACTTTCTAGGTTTGCTAGTGAATCAATAACAATCAACACTTTACCTTTCTGTCGCATTTCCATAATTTTATCTAAAAATTGCTGGATAATATTACGACATTCTTCAACAGAACGAGTTGGTACATATTTTACTTTTGAAATATCAATACCTAATCGTTTTGCACCTTCACCGTCAATAGCATTTTCTGTATCAAATACAACAACGTGTAAACCTTTTTTCTGTGCATTTCGAATTACATTTTGCACGATATAAGATTTACCTGTTTGACTTGGTCCAGCTAACATTGTAACTCTACCCATTGGAATACCACCATCTACAAGTTTTCCACTAATTTGAGCATTAAGAGTATATGAACCTGTGTCTATAAAATCTGTAATGTTTGAAAGTGCTCCATCATCTAAAAATGTTGCATATGGATTTAGTTTATCAATTACACCAAAAGCATCATCAATATTAAACTCTCCTGGAGTTTCCATAGTTTTCTTCATTCTAGCCATAAACAAATAATATTTTTTTAACGTTACAAAATCAATTTAAATATTTTAATGCTAAACTTTGAAAAATGGTTTTACACTAATGAAAAAATAATTAATCTTATCATTGAAAAGCAATTAACAAGAGAACAAAAACAAGATTTAATTAATGAAATAGAAAATGCAAAAAACTTAGTCATAAATTTAAAAGCATCAAATATTGGGATAATCAAAAACATACACTCCAATTATATGCAGCAGTTGCTACACTTAGTAGTTTTGAAACACAATATGAAAACATTATTGCTATAATAAAAACTTTAAAAGAAAACCGCAATACATATAAAAAACTAAAGAGTATTTGGTTAATACTCTCCAGTCTTAAAAATTCAGTAAAAGATTTATAAATAATCAATTTATATTCACTTAATATCTTTTATTATAATTCAACCATTTTTTATAACTTAAATCTTCATAAACCAACCCCAAAACTTCTTAAATTCTGGTGACCAGTCTTTTTGAATACCTTCAGAAAATTTAGTAGATTGTGCTAATTTTATATATGAAGATTTAACATCAATAGGTGCAAACATATCATCAAATCCTGCTAAATCACCTATAACACATTCAGCATATCCAGTTTTTGTTTCATGAACTCTAACTGATTTTACTTTAACATCTTGCTCACCATTTTCCCAAAGTTTATTTTCATTAAGATATTTGATAATAAAATAACTAATTATTGTAAAAAATCTTGACTGTAATTCAGCTGTAGAGTTCCAATCTGCAATTACAACTCTTTCAAAATTCTTTAAGAAACAATCTTTAATTTCTTCTTTTTCATTTGTCATCAAAATTGATGCATGATCAAATGAATCGAAAAGTGAGTTGAAATACTTTTTCACAAAAGTAAAATCTGTTACCATTCCAGCGTTATCTAATTCGGTTGCACTTAGAAATAGTTCATACTCGTACGAATGGCCATGGACACTGCTTTGACAACGTTCAGTATAAGCATTTCTTACTATATGTGCTGTTTCAGCTTTAAAAGTACGTCTAATTATCATATCGAACATTATAATTGTTAACTTACAAAATAAAAACTCTCTTACTTTATATAAGAGAGTTTAAAGTTTAACGATATATTATTTTAATATATTAAACACCCGGTTCAAACATATCATCAGAGTCAGATGAATCTTCTGAACCATCATCATCCATATTTTCTTCATCCTCTGAATACAAATCAGGATTTTCTTCATCATAACCTGCAGCTGCATCTGATTCACCAAATGAATCTGACTCGAATTCACATTCACCTAAACCAGCAACTACTTCATTAAACTGCTCAGGTGAATAACCAAATTCTAGTAATTTATCTTTAATATATGCACAGATATCATTGCACATTTCAGACATATCAGCAGGATCAATTTCTGAACGTTCTTCTTCAAAACCTTCCATGTCTGAATCATAAGTGTCATCCATTCCATCATCAGAATAATCATCTTCTAAATAATCATCATCAAAAGCTTCATTAACTAGCTTTTTTGATGGTTTGGAATAGCAATTGCTATATGATTCTTGCATTAATTCAAGTTCTGATTTATAAATATATTTTTCTTTAGGTTCTTTTTTAGCCATGACTTTTATTTGTTATATGAATTATTTAAACAATCACAAAACCAACTCACCTTTTAAATATTTTCATGATTGATGACGTTAATTCAATTTGGAATACATACCAGAATCATATTTTAAATGAAAATAGCAACCCTGTATTTGAACGAATTTTAAATAGCAATTCACAAGAATGCAACATTGTATTTGGTACAATATTCATAAAACATCATGATCCAAAATTTAATTACACTACCAAGACACCTATTAATGTCAGTGTGAATATCCCTGTGTCATTTCTTAAAAACAATTTAGATAATCCAAAACGAATTAAAGCAGCAGTTATTAGAAAAGTTAGACAACATCTAGAACCTAAATCAAATTTAACAATACCAAACAACACAATTGATATATTCTTTCACAGAACATTAAGCAACATGATACGCCTGAAACAAGAAAGCATACCAGGGTATGAAATTGTGTTAACTCTAGTGAATCAAAAACCTCACCAGATGGAATTTAATTTCTAACTAAACAAATCAAATAAACTTTGTTTAATCATACACCCCGGTTTTCTTGCAACCCACCCACAATCTTCATAATATCTTTCAACAAACCCATATATGTGCTTATCAAACATATATTCATAGTCAATTTTAAAGATATCTTTAAATTCTTGTGGATACTTACCAATAAAAGCAATAGCTGAAATCTTATATTTATTTTGCTTTGGATCAACTGCCAATACTCTTATTTTATCACCATCTTTAATTTGTTGATATTTACTTGTTAAACCAAGCTGTTTAATCAAATAATTATACAAATATGCACTTTTTACATGTCTTGGCATTCCTTTAACAGTTTGTAAACCATTACATTGTGATGAATATTTTTCATATCCATTAATGTTTGATACTTCAGCAACTTGTTCTTCATTCAATGTTTTAATATAATCATATGTTTCTACAAGAATATCATTTGTTGAATTAATATCTCTTGTCATACACATATTCTCAAGTAATTTAGTTGCATATACTTTAACATCAGCTGGCATGTTTGTTCGTTTAATTTCAAGCCCAGCACATTTAAATTTAGGATGAGTATTACCTTCATTATCCAAAACATGAATCATATATCGTTTTTTTCGGAGAAACATTGCTTTATCAGCTATAACTTCTCTACTAAATTTTAAACGAGGATCAACTGAATATAATACATTTTGAGCCCATTGTTTAATATGTGAATTTAGATATTCTCCATATTCAGCAACTTTATCATATGCTTGTTTTGTAATTGTAACTCCGTCAGATTCAGTAAGATTGATACCTTGAGCATCAAATATTTCCTGGAAAGATAAATATCCAGAGTCGGTATCTCCGGCCCTCGGGACCGACTCCGCAACTGACCGTGGAACACCTTGTTCAACAGCAAACTGTTTTGCTATTTCATATGATTTTTTTACTGTTGCTTTACCTGTTGCAGTTATAGAAGCAGCGACATCGGTATCACCAGCTGGGAAAAATGCAGCACCTAATGCCCCATAGGCGGAATTTATCTGAATTTTATATGAATACTGCACCATATCCAACCTATCCAACTCAAACTTCAAATCATGTTTCTTCTGCGGATCTTGCTCTTCCTCATATTTTTTCTTAAGGTCTTTTATAACCTTTTTAACTTTAACACGAGCTTGATAATAATAATCCATATATTCAGGCAACACACCTTTTATCTTCTGATTATATACTATCTTATTAGCAGCAACTGCCATTTTTTCCTGTTTACATAATTTATAAAATTTTTCTTTATCAATTTTATATAATTTACCAGATACATTTTGAAATTCAACAATATCTGAATTATCATCAGAAATAATGTATCCTAATTTAGTCTCTGGTGAAATATTACATGTTATACAGGTATTCGGATATAGAGAATTAGCATCGAAAGAAGCTATAGCACTATGAAATCCTTTAATAGGATCAATAACAAATGCACCTGCATATGTGCCTTTACCCTCTCTCTTAAATGTCATTAATTTCTTGTCTCTATATTTACATCTAATAGCCATACCACCTAATGTAACAGCAGTAGTACCCATTGCACTTTCCATATCTGTTAATCCAGCATATGCTAATAGTCTCAAAATATGCAAATATTTTAATTTTTGATCTAATTTTACTAACAAAACAACGTCTTGTATATTATAATCAATAAATCGTTCCCAATCTTTATCAGCTAAATCAAACAAATTACTTTGTTCATACTCTAACTTATGTTCACCTAACTCTAACTCAGCAATATAATTAAGTTTAAATGATGGTAGCTCTTTAGCAATTAATTTTCTATATATCTCCAAATAATCAATACAAGATATACCTTGAATTTTCCATTTTTGAGTTAATGCTCCAAATCTATTTACATAATCTGAACTATATACTTCACCAACAGGAGACATCCTTTTAGCCCAATCACTATCCAATATATTATTAATACGATTCATAATATACGGAATATCAAAACTCTCGCTATTGAATCCGCTAAATACATCAATATCAGCTAGTTCAAAAAATTGAATGAAATCTTTCATCATTTCTTTTTCATCAGCAAAATAATGATATACCATATCTGATTGTTTCACTGTATATGGTTTTGTTCCCCAAATATTATAAATTTTTGTATATGTATCATACAAAGTAATAGCATTTATAGGTGCTTTTGCTTCTCTTGGTTCGGGGAATTCACCAGGAGAATAAACTTCAATATCAATAAATGCTACTTTTAGAGGAATCTGTGAAAATTCTGGTGTCTCATTAACATTCCAGAATTTTTCAACAAGAAACTGTTGAATACATGGTAAATTATCAAAAAATTTAGTAATTCCACTATCAACTACATATTTTCTACGTTCAAAATCAGTATTAAATGTTATTTTCTTAAGAGGTGTATTAAACATCGAAACAGCATCTTTTGAACCTGTTGTTCCAACATATAACCATGGTTTATAGTCATATTCCTCTCGTATAGGATTTCCATCTTTATCCCATGTAAATAGAGTCATCTTTTTTGCTCTACTGTTATAATATATATTTCTATAACTCATTTTTGATGATTTTAATTTTTAACTGTTGACGCGAGTAGTTATACCATTCTTCTTTTCTAAGAAAACTGTATCTCCAGTTGCAATTTGCATCATTTCTTGTCTGTGTGTAACAACATAAGCACATTCATTATGGTTGTTTACTCGTTCTGTTAATACTTCTACAACTTTCTCAATGCCTTTAGCATCTAATGATGAATCAAACAATTCATCATAAAAACTTACATTGTATGACACATTACCTTGTGCACTTCGTATATCCATAAATGTGAATAAACAAGCTAAATCAATAGATTTCTGTTCTGCACCAGAAAAATTGGTATAAGCACATTGTTTACCTTGATAATTCACAATAGTTTCATCAAAAAATTCATTAAATGAAACTTTACCATTACCATCAAGTTTTTTAACATAATAATCAATTTTAGTATTAAAAACTTCAATAATTTTCTTTATCAAATATGCTTTAACACCTTCTTCTGATGTTATATATTTTACCATCTCAGCAATATACAATTTATCCTTCAATTCAACAATGTTTTTATTGATATCACTTAATTTTTTATTCAATTCATCAATTAATTCATCATATGTTTGTATGGATGATTGTTTTAATGTTTCAATTGTATTGTAAATTGATTGATTATTTGATTCATATTGCTCAATTTTAGATTTCCATAAATCTACTTGATGTAATGCATCTTTATATTGTTTATCTAATTTATTAATTTGTTGTATCTTATTTTCAATTAACTTAATAGCTTCATTGACTTTAGATATTTTTTGTCTTACAATATTACATTCAGATTTATTATTTTGAATCTTTTCTTCAGTTGTTTTCTTTAATTGTTCTAACTCTTCAACATTTATATTATCAAACGGTCTGTTGCAAGTTGGACAAACAGTTTTTGTACTATTATAATCAAACAATAGTGACATTAATTGTGATACAATAGTATTAAATTTACCTAACTCAACACTATATTCATTTAATTTAACATGACAACTATTTTGTTTATTTTTTAATTGTTGAATTTGTTGTTCACAATCATCAACCGCACCTGGCAATTTAAAATCTGCTATTTTTTGTTGATAATCAGCAATTGTTTTTTGATTATTTTCTATTGATTGTTGTAAATTTGCAATTTTATCTTGTAATTGACTATATGCTTGCTCTTGTTTTGCTTTATAACTTTTAATTGTTAATTCGGTATCATTTTTTTGTCTTTCTTGAACATCAACTTCTTTCTTATATGTGTTGTATTCAGTTTTAGCATCAGCAAACATATCATTAAACACTTCTAATCTGAAAATATGTTCAATAAATTCTCTTTTATCATTCTTAGATTGAAGCATAAAAGGTATTGAATTATTCATTGACATAATAACACAATTTTTAAGAATTTCAGATGTAATCCTTAACATTTTACATATATCTAATGTGGTATTTGTTATACTATCTCTTGTTTTATCAACACCATCAACAATAAAATTGCATTTTGCTGGTTTCACCGATCTATCTATTTTACATTCAATTACTTTATCGTTTTCAACCACATCAAACGTAAGAGAGACTTTACCTCCTTTATTAGTAATATTGTTTGATATTAATTCTTTTTTAGTTTTAAACATATCTTCACCAATAATAGCATAATAAAATGCTCTAATAATAGAACTTTTACCAATCATATTTCTTCTATCAGGTTTATCTACATTTCGACCTGTAATAATATGAATACCAGGTGTAAAATCTATAACAACCGGTGTTTCACCGATAGAAAGAAAGTTCGTTATTGCCAATCTTTTAAAATTAATCTTAATCATTACGCTGTATATTTATTATAACTGTTCAGTGTTTTTTCAGTAATTATGTCTTTAAACTTAATATCTAATTTATCAATGAATTCAACAATAAATTGCTCAATATTACCATTTGATATATCATATTCACCATCTACAGTTTGTACGTTTTCATATTGATCAATATAATCTGTATCCATAACTTTAAATGGTGATGATGTATTCAAAGTTGTTTTTAATTTTGTTAATTCATCATCATTAATTTGTTTATCAACAACTAATTTTACAATAGTATTTTTTAATTCATCTATATTCTCATTGTTAAACTTAGATGCATAGACTTTTTTATGTCTTGGTGATATTTTATTTTCAACAAATACAATATCTTTTGTATTTGTATCTAATACATAAATACCTTTTGTATTACCTTCATCATTATAATCTTGTTCAAATGGATTACCAACATATATAATTCTACCGCCGTTTGAATAACTTCTTTCTGAACGTGTGTGTATATGTCCAATAAATGCAAGTGGTATATGTTCTAATAATGTATTAGCTTCAAGTTTACAATCAGAAACTCTTCCACTATTCAACTTGAAATTATTCAATTCACAGTGTGTAATTAAAACATCTCCTTTTGGTAAATTATACATATCAGAACCCCAAGGAGCAAATACAAAATTCAAACCACCAATATTCTTAATATCTAACTTTTCATGAACTATAATATTATTAGATTTCCATGGAGAAGCACTATTTACATCAGTTTTATCATCATAATAACAATCATGATTACCAACCAACATTTCAACAGGAGCAACGTTACTGATTGTATCTAAAATTTTTTTACCAATATTAAGAGTTTGTACATTTATAACATCTCGACGATGAAAAAAATCACCACAGAATACAACTCTATCAATTTTTTGTTCAATTAATTGCTGTTTAAACCATATACACCATTTTAAAGCAATTTTATACCAATCTGGATCATTTTTATGAACACCTATATGAATATCAGAAAAAAAAGCTATTTTCATGTATTTTAAAAATAGCTTTTTAACTTTATAAATTAATCATTTTCTCTAACTATCATCATCAACAACACCATCACCTAAATTACGCCTGTTATTTTTTAATACGATATTTTCTCCTTGAGATTCAATCATTTCTGTATAATATCGATCTTTATAATCTTCATGAGTTTGTTGAATTTTTTTCTCTTTACTAATTTTGTTAATAAACGCTGTCCATGAACACATACTCAAATAAGCAAACGGACTAAAACTACTTTCAACCTTATAACAGTGTCGCACAATAGCTCTTGACATCTTATAAATTGCATCACTAATCATTTCATCTTTATATGTGTAATTAATAAAATTAGTCATATAACTCATACCATATGCAATTTTTTTAATCATTAACCCTAATTTATTAGAAAATATATTTGTGTCATAATAGCTTTTAATTTCAGCTCTTAATTCATCAGGATTAACATAAAATTCTTCTTTTTTCTTAGTTGTTTTAGAACGTTTTTTAGCAGGTTTAATAACTTTACCTTGAACATTTAATACAACTTCTTGGGTGACTGGAATATCTTCAATTTCTAACATTATGTTGAATAGTATAACATATATTTAATCACTATTCCACCACAACATCTTTCTCCTCATATGGTATTTTTTCACTTTCATATATTTTTTTACGTTCTTCTATATGTTCATTACCATACTTCAAATCATCAGCTAAATCTATTACACTAAATTGTTTTTTATTAGAATGTAAACGTAATCCACGACCAATTGACTGAATCATACGAATTGCTGATTTACCACCAGCAGCAAATATCATTGTATGTAAATTTTTAATGTTGATACCTGTAGAAAATATAGCTGATATTGCAATACAAATGACATTATCACTTTCTTCCATTTTTTTAATAATTTCAGCTCTATCATCAACATCAACACTACCCTGAACAAAAAACACCTGCTTTCCTTCAATATTTTTTAATTTTTCATATAAAATCTCACCATGTTCAATATAATTTACAAGAATTAGTATATTGTTAGCACATTTAGATGCAATTTTATGAATCAAATTATTTCTACCTTCATGATTCATTAAAAATTCTAATTCTTGCTGAAATTTAAAATAATATGGTTTGGAATATTTGAGATGTAAAATATATGATTTAACATCTGTTAAAAAGTGCTCATTTCTTAACTCAGAACTTGGTTTTTCATAGATAATATCACCAAAATTTGCAATAATACCCCATAAATCTATTTTATCAGTTGGTAATGTACCAGTACATCCAATTCGATTTAGTGTTTTAATTTTATTAACAAGTTTTGTTATTTTATTACCTTTTTTAATCTTGTGAACTTCATCAACGATTAACAAATCTATATCTTTAATCCATTTATCATGTTCATCTAGATGCAATAATATTTGTGAATTAGCAATAATACAATTACAATTTAAATCAGGTTGATTCTGACCTGTAAATTTAGTAACAGTGAAAGATGTTCCAAATTTATTAAACTCATCGTATGTTTGTCTAACTAGACCTAAATCAGGTACAATCATTAAACATTTGAATTTCTTTTTATCTTGTGAACGTTGATAAAAATTTTCAATAAGTGTAGACGTAATAAGTGTTTTACCACCACCAGTACCAACAACTAATAAGCCTCTCCCTTGTTTTAGTGTTTTAATAATACACTCTTCTTGATAATCTCTAAGTATAAATTGAGTATTTGTTACATTATATAATTTACCATCATATATAGATGGATATAAAATCGGATTTAATTGCTCATCAATAGTGTATGGAATTTGTGATTGTTTACAAAATTCAACCACTCTTGGAATCATACCAACTCCAAAATTCCCAGCATTTGTAATAGCATATAATCTACTTGGAACATTACGATAGCCTAATTTCTTAGCAAAATAAGCTCCTTTATTAGGAACACTGAAATGTTCTTTAACAAGATCAACAAACATTCCTGTTAGACAAGCACATTTCTTACCAACATTATATTCTATATTCAGTGTTTCCATTACAATTGTTCAAGTTGCATTAATTGTACAACATTTTTAATACTATATACTGTTTCTGAAAACGTTTTTTCAGTTTTTTCCAATAATTCAATGACTAATTCAAGTTCTTTAATTTGTTGATTAAGTTCTTTAATTTGAGATAAATTAGATATTTTTGAAATACAATCAGATTTAGACAAAACTACTGGAGATTCTGCTATTAATTTCTTTGTAAGTTGATCATAAATTTCATTTTTCTTAGCTTTTAATTGTTCGAGTTCTCTTTTATGATTAATCAATCTTGCAACCCAATAATGTTTTCGGCCTGGGAGTCTTAATTGAAGATCACGTAAAGATAATTCATCAAAAGTTAAATCTTTTGCAATCTCTTCAGTATATTTTTGCAACAAATCCATTTCTTTTTAAAAATTTTATGATTTTAACGGATTTGTATATAACTTTAAAGTGTATTTTTCTTTCTTACATTAATTAATGCACCGATTTTAGCTATAAAAGGCATTCCAATTAAAATTGGATATTGATTATCAGAACGATTACCTATACTAAATGGAACATTTTTAAATTGTTTGCCACCAAATATAATATCAAATAAAACAACTGGTCGTTCTTCATTATTTCCAGCACCAACATTGATATTGATTTTATCTTTTACTTGTTTCTTAATAGTTTTACCATCAACAGTTGTAAATTTTACAGTGTTTCCATTATATTGAATGTTTTCACCATGCAATACATTGTAAGCATCATTACCACTATCAATTTTAGCAGGAATTGTTTGTTGTAATTCAGGAATTTTGATCTGTTCTACGAGTCCAATTTCAAAACTTTCATTAAAATATTGTAAAAATGTTTTCATTCTAGTAACCTACTAATTCTTGTAATCGTTTTTCAAGTTTTCTTTTATTTAGTTGAGTAATTGAATTATATAATTCTTCATGTTCATCATCAAATATATAAAACGGATCTGTTCCACTAAATAATGTTCCATGATAATGAGCAATATCTTTGAATTCATTAATTGCAATTAACTTTTCTTTAACACTACATCTTAAAAATTTACCAGATGTATAATCCTTTAAAAAGTACAACAGTTGTTTATCATACCCAACAAATAATCTTTCAAAATACGATAATTCTAATTTACCTATTTTATCTACATATTTTGACGCTTGATTTAATATTGCATTGCCACTATTTTTACCATACATTTTGATTGCATCAACAACATCATCGTCAGTTGCTCGTAAAGCATGATATCTCAATGCATATATACATAACTCTATTAACCAATCACAAGTTTTATTGAGCTCAACTTCAAGCATATCATATATTTCAGAATCATTGTGAGAATAACGATAATCACTTAATAAACCAAGCATATATTCATCATTATACATTTGTTTAAACATATGATAAACTTGATTTCTCAATGTATTTTCAATGATCTCGCTTACTTTCTCATATTCTTTATCAACATCAATTATTGATTCTATATTCAAATCATTAAACCAAGAACCAATTATATATAATTCACAATGCTCATACCAATCTTTGATAGATTGAGTGTTGTATGATTGTTTATCAAACAACTCATTCAATAATACTTGATTTGTAACTTGATTTAATGATCGCATATTATTGTTCTTCTAACAAATCGATAAAGTTTGTTAAAACAATTTCAAATCCCTCTTGATCCAGTTTATCAAGACAACAGCGACACTGTTTAATATTACGAGCTAATACAAGTTCTTGTAATAATTCAGTAGGCATCATTGCTCTTGATTTAAAATATGTAACTAAAGCAAGTTTAAACTTTTCTAGAGTAGAAAGTGAACCCATGACATCAATACAAGATGACGGAACACCTGTAAATATATGATCGTCCATACATTCTGGTTGGTCATTTGTAGTTACATACACATCAATAGTGTCATCTTCTGGATGTTCTTCTAAAATATAACCTTCGTATCCGTTTAATTTAGTGAAATCAGCTAAAGTGCTGTCTTTTGGATCAACTTTAAGACGAATACGTTTAAGACTGGTTAAATTAGACAGTGCTTCTTGTATTGTTTTATTAAGTGACATATTATTTTACATCTTCGTAATAGTGATAAGCAAGATGCATTGTAATTTTAATAATATCACCTTTACCTTCACTCATTTTGAATTGATCTAATTCATATCTTCTAATAGAACAACCAACCAATTTAATTGTTTTGAGAACTTTTAATTTTTTATCTAAAACAGCAAGTGTAATGTATGAACCTTGTTTTGGAATAAAATAATTACCAGTGGAATCAGCATCATTAAATAGATCTCTTGTTGCTTTTTCCATTTTATCTCTTAGAATGCAATTTTCATCACAATACATTTCTAATGTATAATCACTAGAACCATCATATGTAACTGTTCCGGGGAGATTAAATGTTAATCCCATGTATTTTGCTTCAACATTTTGAATAGAACGAGTTGGCATTTTAGCAGAACGAGCATAAACTAAATCATTTTCATTAAATTGAACACTTGTATTTTCACCAAAATTAACTTCAATTACACGAAAATTAACGTCACGGAGAAATTCTCTCTCCATTGCTCTCTCATAAAAAGTGCGAATTGTTTGATTTGTATCAGCCATTGTAAACCTTAATTATGAAATTATTTAAGTTAGTTAAATCTTTATTGATTTGTGTGAATCTGGTTTGTATCCATTTTCAGGATCTCTAACTTCTGCCATTGGATCCATATCACCAGATTGCATAGCTTCCCATTCTTCTTCAGACATAATCGCTGATTTGGGTATATTTCGTTCTTCACATCTTTTGAGATAACCTTGATATGTTAATTTAAACATACCTTGATTTGAAAATGTTTCATTATATGCTTCTTGTAATTGTTCAAGATCGTTGTAGAAATTTTGCATGAAAATATTTAAAAAATAACAGAAAATTCAATTTAATTCCAATAAAAATACAGATCAATAAAAGAAAATTCAATAAATTTCAAGATCCGTGAAAAATTCCATTCAATGATGACGAAAAGTTCAATCGAAAAAGTCAGAAAAAATAACATTCGATCGCGAACTCTCGACGAAGAAGATCGAAATTAATAAGTCCGCGTTAAAAAATCCGCAAATAAAATAAGATCAACGGTGAGAAGGATAAGCGGCTTCTAGGGATAGCGGTTCTTTTTCTCTATATAAATATTATATACTGCCAGAAGACCAGAAATCAACTAAAAAAGTTTAAAAAAATCACTTTTTCTGTATTTTTAAATGAAAATAAAAAAGCTCACCTGTTTTAGATGAGCTTTTTGAAATGGTTGTGTAGATTTTAATGAATTATTTGATTAACTCATCGAAATTAGTACCAGTCTTAGTACTGTAGAAGTCAACCAAAATAAATTCAGCTGTACGCACACTTTGGAGATAAATTGAAACCTTTAATTCATTAGCATCAATTACATCAGGGGTGTTATTCACTTCTGAACATACTAACCTATAATCATACAGACCTTCATTTTGTTGACAAGATCTAAATATTGGGTCTAATGTATTGACAATCGCCATTCTAGTAGAATATGTATTGTTTCTAAATAAGAACCATTTAATTGTCTTATATGTTGATTTTTCAAGATATAAGAACAATCTACGCACATTAATTCGGTCGAATGAACTTGGTTTAGATTGTAATGTTTTCTGACCAAATACAACATAACCCATGTTTGGATCCTGATAAATTGGATTCAATGAGATTTTATATAACTGGTCACGTTCTTTTTGTTTTGGGCTTAATGCCAAATCAATGATTGTGGTTAATATACCCCTATCTGGACCAGCTGGAGCATACCAGCAATAATAGTTGCTATCAGTATTAGCATAAGTTGCTGCTAAAATACCTGACATTGGGATCCAAACATTGCCATCACTAGCTGTATCATAAACTTTCCCCCAGTTAGCATAGGTTGCAGCATAACTTGTATTGGCTGTAGAGAAATTGTATTTCAATGGCCAATATATATGTTGTGAGAAGTTTTTAGATCTGTCAGATAATGTTTTCTTATTTGAACCTTGTAAGAATATAAATCTTAATGGGTCTGCAATAAAGATGTGGTCCTTACGTTCATTTGAAGCAAAGTTAGCAAATAAGTTATAAATCGTTTTATAATTTTCACACAATCCATTATCTTTACCACCATTTCCATCAAATGTATCTTGACCTGTTTTAAACCAGTTACCAGCTGAAGCAGATTCATAAACTGTGGTTGATTCATCATCAAATTCACAAGCTTTAGCTGCTTCATCTTGTTCTGCATCTTCATGATCTTTTAGATATTGTGCTTGAGCTTCTTTATAATAAGCCCAAATTGTACCCAACCCAGCTTCACAAGTGATATCTAAATCAAATAAATCAATGTTTGAAATCTTTGATAAAGCACGGCTTACTTTATTTGGTATTGAACCTAAAACTTTAGTACTTCCGTTAGCTTCTTGATATACACCTAATGCATATAATGCATCAGCAGCATTATTTTTTAAAGCTGAAACTGTTTCATATGTTAATCCATAACGAGCTGCATATTTTTCATCAAAATTAGCACTAGTAAATTCAGTATTAGTTTCACCAAATGCAATACGAATTTTCTTTGTTGGTTTGCCATCATCACCTAACCATGTTTTGCCTGATTTTTTACCAGATAAATATGGGTTAACTAAAATCTGAACATCACTTGAATCTTCTGATTTCTTTTCAATAAAGAAACTTACTGGTGAACCACCATTTTGTGATTGCATTTGTCTATAGAAGTCAACAGAAGCAACATATGATTCACTGAGATTTGCATCTAATATGATTGTTGAATCAGCATATAATGATTTACGAAGTTTAAAGATATTGAATATTAAAGTATCATCAAATTCACTACCGAAGATATCAAAACTTGAACTATCTTCCATTATCTGTGATATACTTGAACTACTTACATCACCACCATTAGCTGAAAGTGTGAAATTCATTCTGGTTGATGGTAATTGTGTAAATGCTGAAGCACTTGGAGATGCAACAGATTGCACTGACATTATTGATTGATATTTGCTACTTGGTTCACAAGCAATATTATCAGCAATACCAACATAATAACCTTCATATTGATCATTGATGGTTGTTTGTGATTTATTAACAATAATAATACCAGCATTTCCTAATGTAGATAAAGTATCATCAAATGCAGTGCTATTATTGCTCCATTTAACACCATCTTGCAAATCAAGATATTCTTGTTCTGTTAATTCAAAGTGTTTTGGTTGTTTAATGATATATTCATTACTCTCATCAAATTTAGTAGAGCCTGATGTTTTGTATCCGTACCAGAATTTATAAGTCTTGGTAGCTTCATCTATAAGAGTTGGTGGATATACTTTACGCGCTAGTTCATTATCTTCTAATGCTGTTAATGTTTCATTAAAAATTGCACTAGCTGGGTTTTCTTCAGTTGCATTCTTTTCTGCAATTGCAGAAGCTGCAGCACATAATAATGTTTCATCATATTTATATTCAATAGATGATAATGTAATACTATCACCTGATAATGATGTTAATACTGTATATGATAACGTATCTTTGTTGATTCGTTTATCCTTATTGAGTTTTTCATATAATTTTTCAATATTATCTATACCATTAACATCTTGACCTGTTAATGTACCTGATATTGTTGCAATACTGCAATTAATTGTAGATACCGTGGTATTATATGTTTCAACTGGATAAGCTAAGATACTATATGTTGGTTCAATACAGAAACCTTCACCATTTTCAATACCGTAAGGTAATCTACTTACTAAAACATTAGCAGGACTGTTGAATTGCTGTGTTACAGAATGATAAAAATATCTTTCAGCAGGTGTTGTTGGTAAACCGTAGATCTGTTCAAATTCTTCTTTTGAAGTGATTTGTAGAATTTCATCAGTTGGTCCCTTATCAGCAAAACCCGTGGTAAAAATATATGTACCGATTGCTGTTGAAGCATTTTCGCTTAAATCGTGTTCTTTGATTTCTACACCAGGAGATTGAATAACTCTAGCCATTATAATATACCTCCATTGTTAAATTTTAATTGATCAATTGTCATTGTATAAGTATTTAAAAATTTCAAACTCAAAGTTCTGTAGTTAAAAGTTCAGGAATGAATTGACTGTAATTCCAAGTACAAGTCATAGTAATTTCATTTGGGGATTGTTGATTTTCATCAACTTCAGCAAGAGTACTTGGAAAAGCGTCTAAAAATTTAAAATTTATTACTGGATTGTTGTATTCATCTAATTGAGTTACGGTTACATCTGTTCGATAATATTTTAAAATCTCATCTGTTGATATATCTCCAAAAATATTATGAGCATCCACATAACTTAAAGCATCATCGTTTTGAACGTTAATCCACCAGTATATTGTATAATAGTTTTTCCATCGATTATCAACGTTAAATTGAATGTTCAATGGATCATATTGAGGTCTTGTGTGAGATGACACAGCTAAATGTTGTCCAGCATAAGGTAGATGTTTAGCTTCAACTGAAATCTTTGGAATATTAGCTTTAAAACAAGAAAATCTTGTATGTTCATCGAAAAATTTAGAATACTTGTGAGCTTTCATCAGTTTTGGTAATTCAAAACTGATTAAAAATTTATCTTGTCTACTCTTGTTGAATGGTGATTGTATCATCTCGTTAAAAATATAGAAATATTTAAAAATATGGTTTTTCTACCTGAGTCATATGTAATTCAACAATTTTATCTATATGCTGGTTATCCAAAATATGTGAGAAGCCAGCATTTATATAATGGTTGTTGTCCTATATGTAGAGAAGGTCATTCTTGGGGTAAAAAGAAAAGACTTTATTATTTTCCCAATAAAAATATCATATATTGTCATAACTGTGGCTGGAGTAGCACTCCTCTTAAATGGATTCAAGAGGTTTCTGGTAAATCACAAGAGCAAATTATAGCTGAAAGTAAAGATCTTAAGTATTCTGAAGAATATATTATAAAAGATAGTGTAAAGCTTGATGAACAGGTAGAATCCATTAAAAATACTAATGAATTGCCAAGAGATTGTATAAATCTCTTAGATAAAACACAGGTAAAATATCACATACACAAGCCAATTGTACAGATAGCAGTAAAATACATTATTCAACGTAGATTAAACAAAGCTATCAACAAACCAAAAGCTTTATACTTATCAACAACTGACTTTATACATAAAAATCGGTTAATTATACCATTTTATGAAGGAAATAGTGTTATTTTTTATCAATCTCGTGGATTAATACAAGATAACAGACCAAAATATTTGTCTAAAATTAAATCTGAAAAATCTTTGTATGGTATTTCTAATATAAACCCAAATAATTCTAATATTTTTATATTAGAAGGTCCAATTGATGCATTTTTTATTGAAAATGGTATAGCAACTGCTGGTATCACAAAAGGCAATCAACTATATACATCATTACAACAGCAACAAATTAATGCTTATAATATGTATAATAAGATTTGGTGTTTAGATTCACAATGGCTTGATGATACATCTAGAGAAAAGTCTAAAAAATTATTGGAAATGGGTGAAAAAGTGTTTATTTGGCCAGAATCTATTGGTAGAAAGTATAAAGACTTTAATGAATGGTGTATTGCTGAACAAAAAAATAGTGTTGAGCAAGATATTATCTTAAACAACACTTTTGAAAATCAAATTATTGGTTTAATGAAATTAAAAGATATTAATGACCAGGTATCTAAATTAGATTAAACGAAACGATTCTTTGGATCGTCACCACTTGCAATATAACCTTTTAATATTTCATTAAAAGCACCTAAATCACTAGCAACACGAGCAATACGTTTATTTTCAGATGTTTTAATTTTGTCAAATAGTGTATCTGGAACAGCTTTTGATAGTGTTGTTTGAATTGATGATGCATCAGTCCCATTCAAAAATTCTTTAAATTCACTGATTCTATCAATCCACTGTTTTAATACACTGATCATTTGGGTTGCTTTTTGACTTTGAATGTCTTGTTGTAATTGATTTACATTTTGAACATCAAAATCTGTGACTTGTGACCCATCATCAAGAGTATTTTGCATTGCATCAATGTCACCTGAGTTATCCATTACAGGTTCTTCAGGTGGTAACTGAGCTAACTCATCTTTTTCTAGAAAAATTTTAAATCTACGTTCGTATGAATTCATAACAGTATTTAAATTTATTTTTTAAATATTTAAAGTTTAACATGGAACAAAATAGTGTAATGAGAAATGCTGATCGCTATCAAATGGGAATGCAGATAGCTGGAACACCACAAACGGTTGATGTAAATGATTTGTTATCTCAACAAAGACAAGAAGTGTATAAAGGTGCATTTCCACTTGAACCATTTCCACTACAAGCAATTACAACAAAATTAGAAAATGTAATTATCGATTTTAAAGATGTTGTTAAATTAGTTAATCAACTTAAAGATAATCCAGTAATTACTAAAGATAAAAAAGAATTTTTACAGCAGATTAATAAAAATATAAAAAATATTATATCAGATACAATGCAAACTGTAAAAATTCTTGATAATGTTGTTGAATAGTTTACAATTACTTTATGTTTAAAGGTAATTTAGTCCCATTTCTTATTTCATTTATAATCAGTGCTGGAGTTTCAGTATATTTTTATCCAGTGTGGTTATATATGATAGTTGCTTTTTTAATTTGCTGGTGTATTCAATTGCTATTAACAATGTTAATTGGTAGAACATTGTGGTGGAATAAAAAACTTAAAGTTGAACAGTTAATTAATGAAAGAGTTAACAAAATTTACAGTCAATATATAACTATTCAATGTTGTAATGGTGATTGTAAACATAAATTTGCTGTTCCTGTTAGATTTGACCAAGAAAACATCGTAGAATGCCCAAATTGCCATACAAAAAATAAAATTCTTTTGAATGCAACTGTTGTAAAGAGTGAACATGATCAATTCAGAATATAATCTTAATCCACAAACATATAAAGTAGTTGAACATCAAGCTTCAATGCCTCCGGTGTCAGCAGAACCACCGAAACCTGTGGACTATGATGGTATTATTGAAGAATTAAAGCGTTCTTGGGTAGAAAAATACCCAAAATACTATCCTGATTTTGTTTCTGGTAGTATGCTTGGTAAAGATAATACAAAAGCTAATATTACCAATATTTTATTAATTTTATTCAATAAATTAGATGAATCATTTATAACATCAGTTGAAAACAATAAAGAATTCGATATTAATTCAAAGAAAATGATTAATACACTGTATACAAATCAGAAAGAAGCATTAAAACGTATTTTATCTGTATATGGTAATGATAAAGTTGATGTTGATTTAAGAAGTATTATTGCTTTCTTAAGTGGATATGTAATAGAATTAGTAAAATTGGTAAATTCTAAATGAAAATCGAACATGAACAGTTAAAACAAATGCTTTTGAGCAATGTTTGTGAAATATCTTTTACAAGACGTAGACCTCTTGATAAAAGACCCAATGTTCGATATATGATTTGTACAAATGATCCGCAAATTTTACTATCACCTAATGGTAGAATTTGTTTAAACTTTAGACCAACTAATTTAAAACTGCCATATAATCCAGATATGTTAAAATTAATTGTAACCTGGGACATTTTAATGCAAGATTATAGGCAAATTGACACTGTCAATTGTAATTTGATATCAGCCACACCGAGAGATAAGTTTTGGCAATTTTTCAATGATAAATTACTACATATGACAGCTCAACAGAAGATTATGTATATGGATAGATAATTATTTTTAAATAATTTCATGAGGAAATCTGTTACCTTAGAGTGTTCAGCTATCAATGCAAATAAAAGTATAACTAGACTTGATTATCAGTGGCAAAAAGAATTTGTTGATATTAGTGGAGCATCAAAAAATACATACGAAACGTTAGAACCTGGTTCATATCGTTGTAAAATAACAAATGGATATAGAACAGTTTATACACAAGATGCTATTGTAACATTAGAACCAATTTGGGTAACAGATATTATAATAAATACACAATCAATCACAAACAGTGGCAAAATTCAGTATACTATAAATCCTGAAGAAGCTGATGATAAAACAGTTACATTTGATGCAAACATTACTTCTGATTATACAATTGATGCTGCTGGAAACGTTACAATTAATACAGATGGATGTGAATTTGAGGTAGTAGCTCGTTCACAATTTGGTAAAGATTATACAGAAGTAACCGGCACAAAAACAATTACTGGTTATATTAGAGTTGCAGTAAAGTCAATCACCATTACAACTACAACAATTCAAGATGCTGGTCAAATACAAACATCAGTATCACCAGAAAATGCAAGTATTGCTAAAAAAGAATTCGAATTATTATCTGGTTCAGAGTATGTTGAAATGGATAAAACAGGCTATGTGTTAGAAGTCAAATCACCAGGAACATTCTCAGTAAGAGTTAGTGGATTTGATAAATCTGGCAATGTTGTAACTGATACTAGAGAAATAATATGTAAAACAAGTGATTATTTTATAGCTAAAACAGCTAGTGGTAATAAGACTGGTAGAGGTTCTTGGGATAATGCCACAGATGATATAAAGACATTTATTTATGATGGTGATAGAGAAATTGAATTAGGCAATACTTATATAGAAACCGGTAAAGTTTGTGATGTTGGTGAAAATTATTTGGGTTTAAATGGTAATGTAATAGGTGGTTGTGAAGTTGGGTCGTATGTTCCTAAGTCTAATAATGATAGAAGTGATTTTCATAATATTAGCAGTAGTTTTTATGGTGTTGATGTGCATCAAACATCAGCAATAATAGAAAATTGTGATTTTTATAATATTAGTGGTGGTAGTTATAGTGTTCATGTATATCAAACATCAGCAATAATAGAAAATTGT
>ULQM01040756.1_pt1 | contig 27117 bp, 22 predicted proteins | sample 1954451 | NCBI WGS metagenome assembly ULQM01 (sample SAMEA4835655, study PRJEB28245) | human gut metagenome | biome: gut microbiome; material: fecal sample | place: Denmark | collected 2008 | reverse complement strand
CATCCTTTTAGCCCCTGGCGGTCGTGGCGGTAGGGGGAATGCGAGCTTTAAAAGCAGTCGAAGAAGAATTCCCAGAATTGCTACGAACGGGGAAAAAGGTTTAACCATTAGACTTAAACTCGTTCTTAAGAGCTTAGTCGATGGGGGAATCGTCGGTTTCCCCTCAGCTGGAAAAAGCACCTTTATCAATGTCGTCACCAAGGCCAACGCTTTAGTCGGGGACTATCCTTTCACCACTCTTTCCCCGAACTTAGGGGTCTATTTCGCACCGGATATGACGAGATATATCTTGAGTGACGTCCCGGGACTCATCGAAGGGGCGAGCGAAGGCCGGGGCTTAGGCACCGAATTCCTCCGGCACATCGAACGTTGTCGGGTCCTCCTTCACCTTGTCAGTATGGCCGGAAACGAAGAACAAACGCCGATTGAACGGTACAGAATCATTCGAAACGAACTCACCCGTTACGGAGCGAGGCTCGACGAAAGACCGGAAATCGTCATCGCGAGCAAAATGGATGAAGAGGGCGCGGAAGAACGGTTCGAAGAATTTAAAAAACAAGTGGGGAAGAAAGTTTATCCTTTAAGTAGCTTCACCCATCAAGGGTTGGACGCGATTCTTAAAGAATTTAAGCATCTTGCGGACACTACCCCGGAATTCACGTTGTACGATGAAAATGACTTTAAGCGCTACACCTTGCAAGAAAAAGAAGACGATATCGTGGTGAAGAAAGAAGCTGCGCATCTTTATCGTTTAGAAGGGAAGATTATCTTAGATCGTTACGAAAAGAGCAATTTAAAGAACGCAGAAGGAATCAATCACTTCTTACGGTTCTTAGATTCCTTAGATATCGATGCTATTTTAGAAAAGAACGGCATCGAAGATGGGGATGAAGTGGTGATTGGGGACTTCTCCTTCATCTTTTACAGGTAAAATAAAATATGGAGAAAAAAGAATATTGGACGATCATCATGGGTTTAGTCAGCGGTCTTTTGATTGTCGGCTTCAGTCTTTTATTCTTATTGGTACTATAAATGATTTACGCGTTAAAAGGAAAAATTGTTGATATCACCGAAGATAGCGTCGCTATCGATGTGCATGATGTCGCATATCTAGTTTATACCAGTCGACCCTATGAATTTATCTATGGGGAAGAGAGGACACTCTATACCTATGAAGTGTATTCCGAGAATGACCATTATCTCGTCGGTTTTAGCTCGAAAAACGAGAGGAATGCTTTCCTTAATTTAAATAAAGTTAAAGGCATTGGGCCGAAGACCGCTTTAGCGGCTTTAAGTAAAGCCACTCCGGAAAGCCTCGCGCAGGCCATCGAAAGCGGAAATGTGTCTTTCCTTAAAACCTTACCCGGTATCGGCCCGAAAGCGGCTAGCCAAATCATCCTTGATTTACGGGGCAAAATCGCGATTAGTACCACGGTCAAAAAGCAAAAAGATAACAGTAAATATTTAGATGCGAAGAGCGCTCTTCAAGAATTGGGCTTTAAAGCCAAAGATATCGATAGCGCTTTAGAAAAGATCCTCGATACCACCTTAAAGACCGATGAGATCGTCCGCATCGCCTTAAAGTATTTAAGAAAGGGGAGTATATGAGTCGTTTGCTCGATGCCCATAAAGAAGAGAGCGATCTTAAAAGTGAACTCACCCTCCGTCCCGGCACCTTAAAAGAATATATCGGACAGGAGGAACTTAAGAAAAACCTCCATATTTTCATCGAAGCCGCGAAAAAGCGGAACGAAACACTGGACCATGTTTTGCTTTACGGCCCTCCCGGCTTAGGAAAGACGACGATGGCCTACGTGATCGCTCACGAAATGCATGGGGACATTAAAACTGTCAATGGCCCAGCAGTAGAAAAAACTGGCGATTTAGCTAGCGTTTTAACTGATCTCGAAGAAGGGGATATCCTTTTTATCGATGAAATACATAGGCTTCCAAGACCGGTGGAAGAGGTCCTGTATAGCGCGATGGAGGACTTTAAATTAAGTATCTTAATCAATAGAGATGGGCAGAGTAAAAATATCACTCTTCCTTTACCTCCTTTTACTTTAGTCGGTGCGACCACACGAGCGGGTGACCTCTCGAGCCCCTTACGAGCGAGGTTCGGTATCCAAGCCAAAATTGATTTTTATTCGGAAAAAGCAATCTTTGATATCATCAATCGAACTTCCAGAGTCTTTGAAATGCCAATCAGTAAAGAAGCCGCGATGTTGATCAGCAAACGAAGCCGGGGGACCCCGAGAATCGCTAATAGATTGTTTAAGAGAGTGAGAGATTTTGCTTCTTTTGAAGGACTCGAAGAAATCGATGTCGATTTAGCCAAAAGAGCCTTAAAAGCTTTAAAAATCGATGAATTGGGCCTCGATGATGTCGATATTCGGTATCTAGAAACAATTATCGATCGGTTCCATGGTGGGCCAGTGGGGTTAGAAACCATCGCGAGCGCAATCGGGGAAGAAATGACCAATTTAGAAGATGTTTATGAACCTTATCTTTTAATGTCAGGTTTAATAAACCGGACTCCCAGAGGACGGGTCGCCACCGAAAAAGCTTACGAACATTTAAAGAAGAGTTATCAATTAAAGCTTTTTTAAGCTTTTCCTTTTAGGAAACTTTTTTATCATTTAGCCTTATCTTTTCTTGTATATAGTGTGCTTTTAGCTTAAACTAATTACCGCTTGTAGCAGCCTTTTTAGTTTGGAAAAGGGAGGAACACAATGCGTCGTAAACTAGCATATATCATTCTGTCAGCGTCCTTACTCATCGCGGGAGCGGCCACCTTCGGGGAAGCCCTCTTAAATATCGATACGGATGTCACCTATGGAGCCGGCCGGGAATTGGTCTTTAAGATCAGTGAACGGGATACGACTTATGGGGGCATCGACCCCGATAACTATATCGTCGATGATGGCTATACCGCGGTAAATGCGGTCGGGGACGAAATCGAAAATCGTTTGGAAACCTGGGGTATTCCCTCGACTGTCACTAAAGAAGGTTACGATACCGTCCGGGTCACCATCCGAAGCCAAAGCGCTGATGAAACCGAATATTCTTACCTTCAACGTTACCTCTCTTTTAGCGGGGACAATATCACTGTCACTGTCGGAAGCACCGATGACGAAGTCGTCAGCGGCGCTCCGTCGAACGATATGTTCTTAAATGGCGCTCTCTTTGAAGGGATTGATCAACCGGCCGATATCCGTTACGTTAACGGGATTCCGGTCGTCACCCTTGGCATTAGAGAAGACGCGCAAGGCGAAAACGGTCCTTTAAACGAACTCGTCGAATACTGCGCGGATCACACCAAAGCCGCTGATAGTAGTGCCGGTACCGAAGCTACCACCTGTTACCTCGTCTTCTGGGGTAACTGCCAAGAAGGGGATAGCTTTAAAGACGCGACCGATACCGAAAGCGCCACCTATGACCCCAACATGACCAACCGCATCGTCTTCGGAACCGATGTCAGTAACATCTGGTACGACGATAGTAACGATGACCACGACTATACGAGATTACAATTAATCCCCAATAGCAGCGCTCTTGAAAACGGGCAATTCGATGCCAATAAAGCCGGAGCGGCCTATAAAGCAGCTTATTTCTATATGTGTATGTTTAACGCTAATAGTTACCATACCATCAACGATATCGGCTATGACGTAAACTTCACCTATGCGACGGATATTCCCGCGACCGCGGAAGATTTGGTCACTGCTGGGGCGTGGCACTTAACTCCCGCTTTATCGAGAACCCTTTTAGCGGGGGTCATCGCCTTTGTTACGAGCATCATCGTCCTTAGCTGTTTCTATAAGCTCGGGGGCTTAGCGATTGCCAGTAACGCGATGCTCAGCATGCTCTTCTCCCTCTTACTTTACGGCTATTTCGCCGCCCAGTTCGGGGTTGGTACTTTAGCTGCTTTAATGATTACGATGTTGATGTCGTTCTTCGGCACCGCCTATTATTTCAGTAAATTTAAAGAACAGATTTATGAAGGAAGAAACGCTAAAAAAGCTCACCAAGAAGCGATTAAGAAAGCTTTCTGGCCGACCTTAGATGTTTCGATCATCGCTATCTTAATCGGGATCTGCGTCTATAGTTTAGTTCCGACGATTGTTGGACAGATGGGTTTACTCCTCGTCCTCGGCGGCTTCTTTAGCGGAGCGATCAATATCCTTTTACTGAGACTCCAAGGCTACTTATTAGCCAACGATAACGATACGATGAATAAGCTCAATAAGCTTTATGGTATCGATTTAAGCAAGGTTCCGAATCTCTTAAAAGAAGAAAAACAAACTTACTTTGGTCCGTTCGCGGATGAAAAGAGCAAAAAGACCTTAAAGAAAGGCTGGTTACCGGTTTCAATCACTGGAGCGGTCCTCTTAATCGCTTCCATTGTCGGAATCAGCACCTTCTCGAGCTTAAACGGCACGCCGTTTAACTATGGTGACGTCTATCACGATACCACTTCGATTTCTCTAGAATACCGGGTCGAAGAAGGGACGGAACAAACCCTCGTTCTCGATACGGTCAACAAGGTGCAAGAAAACTATCTATCTTTGATTGAACTCGATGGAAAACCCTTAACTAAAGATGATTACGGGGATATTTCCTTAGAAGAAGCGACCATCTATATGACCCAAGATGAACGGAATTACGATGTCTATTATTTCGAAGTTCCACTCAACCAATATTATGATGAACAAGCGACCTATAATTTTGTGGTCGACGGGCATAACTATTCGACTTTAGCGGAAGCCGCCCAAGCGGCAGCGGAAGCTCTCGTTGATACCGGTCTCACCGTCCGGGTCCAAAACATTGACGTCGAACCTGGTTTACCCGCTCTTTCGAGCGTTTACCTCGGTTTAGGGGTTGGGTTATTGGCTACAACTATTTACTTGATTCTCCGCTTTAAACTCGCGCGTGGCTTCCTCTTAGGCGTTATCAGTCTCGGCGGTAGCCTATTACCGCTCGGTTTTTTCGCCTTAACGAGAATCCCGGTCACCCCGATTGTGGCCCTCTCCAGCGTCGCGGTCGCCTTCCTCACCATCGTGATTGGGCTCTTCATCTTTAACAAAGAAAAAGAACTCACGAAAGAAAGCCGTGAACGGAATAAAAAGACGAGAGAATTTAAAGAGATGATGCTGGAAAGAAGCTTAGGCGAATCCTTAGGCGATATCTTGATTTATCTCCTTCCGGTTTTCTTCACCTTCGTCTATTATTTCGGCTTTGTCCCGCAACTGTTCCAGATGTCCTTCTTAGGGATCATCATCGGGCTCTTACTCAGTGTCGTTATCCTCTTATTCACGATTATTCCTTTAACGCTCTACACCACCCATGGTTTAAGCAAGATTCATATCAGCTTTAAACAAGGGACGAAGAAAGAAGAAGTTAAGAAAAATAGTAGTGAACCGGAAGAAGCCATCTTTATCGGTATCAACGATTAACATGTCCTTTAAAGAAAAAATACTCTCGCATTTCGCTCTTTCGGAAGGGGAGTATTTTTCTTTAACGAAAGAGGTAAGCTTCGATGATATCCCACTTTTAGAGGGGAAAGAAGTCGATAACTTTATCTTTGAATTATCAAAACTTAAAGAAGAAAAAGCCAAAGTTCTTATCTATGGGGACTACGATACCGACGGGGTCATGGCCACCAGCGTTACCTACCTGGCTTTAAAAGAGTTCGGTATAAATGCCGCAACCTATTTACCGAGCAGGTACACGGATGGTTACGGACTCAACCTCGATAACCTCCAAAAGATTTATAAACAAGGTTTTAAGGCGATCATCTTAGTTGATAACGGGATTACGCTTCTTAAAGAAGTGGAAGAAGCGAAGAAACTCGGGATTACTATCCTAATCATCGATCACCATACGCCGGGAGAAGTTTTACCTGCTACTCCCTATATTATTCACCCGAAGATTCAAGACGTTGGAATCAAAGAAGTGTCCGCGGGATTTATGGCGACTTTAATGTCGAGACGCTTATTAGGAAGGTACGACGATTATCTTTTCTCTTTAGGGGCAGTGTCCCTCATCAGTGATTTAATGCCTTTGACGAAGATGAATAGGACCGCTGTAAGGTTACTTAAAAAGATCATCGATAATCAACCTTTTGAAGTTTTTACCCTCTTAAAAGGGAAGGACGAAGTTTTAACTTATGATACCTTTAAGATGCAGATTATCCCGAGGGTAAACGCGGTTGGAAGAATGAAAAGCGGGGTCATCCTTAATCGTTTAGTAAAGTATTTTACGACTGATAATCCCCAAGAACGACAAATCTTAGCGAAGTTTATCAGTGACACGAACGATGAACGAAAACAGGCGACGAATGACGCTTTATTTGAATTAGAAATCGATGAAAATAGTCCCGCTATTTTCTTGTTTAATGAGGGTTTAGAAGGGTTGAACGGTTTAATCGCTAATCGGCTTTTAAATCTATACCATAAACCGACGGTCGTTTTTTCTAAAAAAGAAAATGAAGATGGTCTCTTAGTCGGGAGCGTGAGAAGTAGCCCCGGCTTCAATGTCGTAAAAGCCTTCGACAGCGTGAAACCTCTCTTAGTGAAAGCGGGAGGGCACGCTTTAAGCGGCGGCTTTTCGATCTATGAAAAAGATTTAGAAGAGTTTAAAAAGCAGTGGAACTTCTTAGCCTTAAAGCATCTTTTTGAAAAGAATGATTATGCGGGGGTAATTAAGCTCGATAAAGAAGATTTAACCGAAGAAAACTTAGCCTTTTACGAAAAACTTGAGCCCTTTGGTCCCGGTTTTGAAGAACCATGTTTCGTCTATGGTCCCTTAAGAGCGGAAGACCTATCTTTCACTATGAAAGGGCAATATCTCAATACCCCGATTGCGAATAACATCAACCTCTTTAGTTTTAACTTCGTGGAATCACTTTTCTTACCGAAAACCTCTTATCTTTTCTATCTTCATATCAAAAATGAATACTTTCGGGGGAGAAAGAATTACCGCTTGATCGCCTTTGATAAAGAAGAAACGAAATAAAGTTCGTTAATCTCTTTCTTTTTCAATCTTTTAGGAAAGAAAAGAGATAAGAGTTTGCTATAATACTAGCGATGGAAAACGAGAAAGCTTTAAAGCCCAATGGCGGCTACCCGATGCACACCTTTGAAGATTTAAGGGAACTTTATTTTACTTATATCCATAACCCTGATGATCGGGCCCTTATTGAAAAAGCTTACCTTTTAGCGAAAGAGAAACACGCCGGAATAAAAAGAAAGACCGGGGAAGACTATATTCAGCACCCAATTGAAGTCGCCTATATCTTAGCGGAGCTTTGTAGTGGACCCGCGACCATCATCGCCGGGCTCCTCCACGATACCGTCGAAGATACTGATTTAACGATCGACGATATCAAAAAACAATTCGGAAAAGATATCGCGAATATTGTCGATAGCTTAACGAAGATTCAACGGATGAAACTGAGTCACCGGACCGAACAAGATTTTGAAGCGGAAGACCACCGAAAAATCTTCTTAGGAATGGCCAAAGACGTCCGGGTCATCATCGTTAAATTGGCGGACCGGCTCCACAATTTAAGAACCTTAGATGCCTTAAAACCGGATCGGCAAAAAGCGATAGCGAAAGAAACCTTAGATGTTTTTACTCCAATCGCCCACCGTTTAGGGATTTATACCATGCAGAGCGAAATGGAAGATTTATCCCTTAAATACTTAGAGCCGGAAAAATATAATACGATTCTTAATTTACTCAATAAAAAGACCGCTAATCGGCAAGATTCTTTAAACGCCTTAAAGAAACGAATAGCGGATATCCTTTTTGAGCATCATTTACCATTCAGAATGGAAAGCCGGGTCAAGAGCATTTATTCAATTTACCGGAAAATGTTCCTTAAGAACTATAACTTCGATGAAATCTACGATGTTTTAGCGATTAGAATCATCACTGAAACCGAGATTAATTGTTATGAAATCTTAGGGATTATCCACGCGTTATATAAACCTCTTCCCGGGCGGTTTAAAGACTACATCGCGATGCCAAAACCCAACATGTACCAAAGTTTACACACCTCGATCATCAGCGGTGACGGGAATATCTATGAAGTCCAGATTAGAACGGAAGAGATGGACCGAGTCGCTGAAAGCGGGGTTGCCGCTCACTGGCGCTACAAAGAAGGGGAAAACTATAACCCGAAAGAGGAACAGCGGGATATTGAAGAGAAACTTCACTGGTTCCGGGATTTCGTCAGCATGAGCGAAGAAAATAATGAGAACGCGAAAGATTATGTCGCCGCGCTGAGTAACGATATCTTTAACGCTAATGTGTATGTGTTTACCCCGCTCGGAAAAGTTATCGAACTCCCGACCGGGGCGACCACCCTCGATTTTGCTTATAAAATTCATACGAAGGTCGGGGATACGGCCATCGGAGCCATCATCAATGGTTCTTTAGTCCCCTTAAATACCGTTCTTAAGACCGGGGATGTCTGTGAAATTAGAACCCAGAAGAATTCCCCCGGACCGAATGATGGCTGGCTTGAAATCGCGAAAACCAATAGCGCCAAAAACCACATTAAGAAGTTCCTACAAAAGAAAAACGCCGAACTCAATAACGAAGAAAACGTCAAGAAAGGTTACCAAAGTTTACTGGAAGCCTTTAAAAATAACGGTCATACCGAAGAGGATATGAAAACCATCCTCAAAGACCGGCAAGATGATCTTTTAGAGAAGTTTAACGTTGAAAACATCGAAAAACTCTTAGCGATGGTGGCGATGAAACGGCCAACCCCGACCGCGGTGATCACCTTCCTTAACATTCAAAAGAAGAATCAACTTAAAGCGGAAGGAAAGGCGAGGAAACTCAACGAAAGCCCGGTGGTCCTCGAAAACGGGGATACCGTCCATTTAACGCTCGCGAAGTGTTGCAGACCTATTCCTGGGGAAAACATCATCGGTTATGTCACCAAGGGAAGAGGGATACAAGTGCATAGGGTCACTTGCCCGAACATCAAGGGCCATGAAGATCGCTTAGTCCCCGTCAAGTGGCGGGAGGACCTTGGAATCTCCACTTACCCGGCCGATCTCGAAATCTATAGTAATGATCGACCAGGTTTGGTTAATGACATCTTGTTAACCCTCTCAAGTAAAGGCATCGCTTGTAGCGACTTAAGAGCCCATTTAATCCCCCAAACGATGAACGATATCATCGATATCACCATCTATGTCGGAAGTGCGAAAACCCTCGAAGACATCTTAGGGGATTTAAAAGGGGTGAAAGGGATTTATAAAGTTCGCCGCTTATTTCATTAGGAGAAAGATAGATTATGGAAAAGATTCAACCTGTTAAAGGCACCCATGATTTCTATGGGCTTAATGCCGAAAAGATGCGGTTCGTCACCGATGTATTTACTTCGGTCAGTGAACTGTACGGCTATGAAGAAATGGTGGTGCCGGTTTTAGAACATACCGAACTCTTTAGTAGAGGTACTGGGGAAAGCACCGATATCGTCCGAAAAGAAATGTACACTTTTGACGATAAAGGGGGGAGAAGTCTTTCTTTAAGGCCGGAATTTACCGCGAGCGTGGTGCGAAGTATCTTATCGAACAAACTCTACGCTACTCAAGATTTACCCTTAAAGTACTACTATTCTGGACCCTTATTCCGTTATGAAAGACCGCAGCTCGGCCGCTACCGGGAATTCCATCAATTTGGCGTTGAGGCGATCGGGGAAGATAGTCCTTTGCTCGATAGCGAGGTGATTTTAACCTTAGTTCAAAGCTTAACTTACTTAGGTTTTAAAGACTTAGTCGTTAGAATCAATTGTTTAGGGGATAAGGAAAGCCGGGATAATTACCGGAAAGCGTTAAAAGCCTACTTCGAACCCCATTTAAGCGAGATGTGCGAAGACTGCCACGCCAGATTTGAAATCAATCCCTTACGGATTCTTGACTGCAAAGTCCCGGAAGACCAAGCAATCGTTAAAGGAGCGCCGCACTTAAAGGATTATTTAACCGAAAAGAGCCAAGAACGCTTTAAGAAAACCCTTCAATACCTCGATGATAACGGCATTAAGTACATCATCGATGATAACTTAGTGAGGGGCTTAGATTATTATTCGGAAATCGTCTTCGAAGTCAGTATGAGTGGTGATTTAGCGAAGTATGGCGCCTTAGCCGGCGGGGGACACTATGCGAGTTTAGTCAGTGACCTCGGGGGACCGGATATGGGCGGCGTCGGTTTTGCCTGCGGCTTAGAACGGGTCGTCAGCGTCCTCGATGAACTCCATCTTTTAGATGATATCCAAGAAACCAGCGACTTCTATTTAATCCCTGTCGGGGAAATAGATGACCGAGAAACCTTGCTTTTAGCCACTTTACTAAGAAGCGAAGGCTACCAAGTTAATTACAGCTATAAAGCCCAAAAAGTTGGAGCAGCCTTTAAGAAAGCGGTCAGGAAGAACGCGAAATTCGCGCTTATCTACGGGGAAGATGAACTTGCTCGGGGAGTCGTGAAAGTTAAAAACCTTCGAACCGAAGAACAAGTGGAAGTCAGTTTAACCCCGGAAGAAGATTTCTTCGCAACGCTTGAAAAGATGATGGAAGAAGAACACAAACATGAACATCATCATAACCACTAAATAAGAACTAGATTATTACTAAATAAATACTAGGAGGAACTATGGAAGCTAGATTTAATCGAAACAGTATCGCTTGTATCCGTTCTCTCATCATTGATGAAACTAACACGGCGAAAAGCGGTCACCCGGGGATGGCGCTCGATGTCGCGCCGACCCTTTACGTGCTTTTTAGGAACCATCTTACGGCGGATCCTACTCACCCTGATTTCTTTAATCGGGATCGTTTTATTCTCTCTAGCGGCCATTGTAGCGCTCTGCTTTACGCGATGCTTCACGTGTCAGGGTACGATGTGACCTTAGATGACCTTAAGCACTTTAGGCAACTCGATAGTAAGACCCCCGGCCATCCAGAAGCCCATGTTACACCCGGTGTCGATGCCACCAGCGGTCCTTTAGGCCAAGGTTTAGCGCAAGCTGTCGGGTTCGCTCTCGCGGAAAAACATTTAAGACACTTCTACCCGGAAGGTAATGAGCTTTGTTCCCATTACACCTATTGTTTAGCGGGTGACGGGTGTTTAGAAGAAGGGATTTCCCAAGAAGCCATCGCTTTCGCAGGTCTTCATAAATTAAATCGTTTAATCCTTTTCCTCGATCAAAACACTTCGACTTTGGATGGGCCGACTTCTTTATCCTCGAAAGAAGACATGGTTAAACGGTTTGAAAGTGTCGGCTGGCACGTCATCACCGTTAAAGACGGAAATGATGTGGAAGCGATTGATAACGCGATAACGAACGCGAAAAAACAAAAAGATAAACCGACTGTCATCATTCTCCACAGCGTCATCGGTTACGGTACCGAACTGGAAGGGAATTGTAAATCCCATGGTAGTCCCTTAGGGGAAAAGATGGGCAATGAAGCTAAGAAGTTCTATGGTTACCCGGAAACCCCATTCTTCGTAAGGGAAGACGTCTATGAAGACTTCATGGAATTTAAAGCCCGGGGTAAAAAGGCCTATGAAGATTACCAAAAGACCTTAGAAAGCTATAAAGAAAAGTATCCGGATATCTATGAAAACTTTAAAGAAAGCTTAGAGTTCGATACGAAGAAAGCGGTCGATGCGTTATTAAGTTTAAAAGCCTCTCCTTCTCCGGTTAGCGGTCGGGAAAGCAGCGAAAAGGCTTTGACCGCGATCGTGCAGGCTCTTCCTTGGACGATCGGGGGTAGCGCGGACGTTAAGAGTTCGGTCAAAACCCCGTCTAAAGGGATGATCGACCTTTCACCCCTCACTCCAGAAGGACGAAATATTAATTTTGGGATTAGAGAATTCTTAATGGCCTCCATCCAAAATGGCGCTCTACTCCATGGGGGGCTCTTAACCTACGTCGGAAGTTTTTTAGTCTTTAGTGACTACATGCGGAACGCTATCAGGATGTCAGCCTTAGAAGATTTACCGGCTATCTATGTCTTTACCCACGATTCTCTCGCGGTCGGGGAAGATGGACCAACCCACCAACCGATTGAACAAACTTCCTCTTTAAGGCTCATCCCCAACACTTTGGTCTTTAGGCCTGGGGATGAAAATGAAGTCTTTAAGAGCTACGCTTTAGCTTTAGAGAATAAACATCGGCCGTCTTGCATGATCCTTTCGAGACAAAACCTCGCTCCCTATAGCGATAATAAGTCGATCAAAGACATGGCTCATGGGTTCTATGAAGTCTATAAAGCCGATGCCCCCTTGGATTTAGAAATCTTGTGTTCGGGAAGCGAAGTGAGCTTAGTCTTAGAAGCCTTAAAACTTCTTCACGGCAAAGTTAAAGCGCGAGTCATCTCTTGTTTATCTTTCGAACTCTTCGATGAAAATAGCGATGAATTCAAAGAAAAATTCTTCACGCTTCCTCGCTGTAAACGGGTGGGGATTGAAATGGATAATGCGACCCCGTACTACAAATACGCTTGCCATGTCTATGACGTTGAGCGGTTCGGAAAAAGCGGGAAAACAAGCGATGTCTTAAAGGACTACGGCTTCACCCCGGAACTTGTAGCGGATTACCTCTTAAAACTCGTTAAAGAATAAAAAGTTAACTAAGGCTCCTTAAGTGGGGCCTTTTCTCTTTTTCCTTCTTATTCACAAAGATGGGAAAACCCTTTAGAATATAAGCATGAATCACGATTATTACTATTTAAATAACTACCGTAACAGCGGGGAAATGGGCATCAGCCGCCGGGCGATTGAAACGATCGCGACTTTAGCCGTCAATCAGGTTGAAGGAGCGGAAATCGAGAAAGTCGATAGCAAAAAGAAGTGGAATTTCTTTTTAAATGACCCAGTGCGAGCCTTCTTCCGGAAAGATGGAAGAATCGAACTTCACTTAAACGTGGTGATTCATAAAAACATCAACGTTCAAGAAATCTGTGAACGGATTCAAGAAGAAGTCGCTAATGCGATAACGACCACTAGCGAAGCTCTTCCCTTCTCTATTCAAATTAAAGTAGTCCAAATTCGATGAGTGATAAGCCGAGCAAAATGGATATCCTGGAACGGGAGCTCATTAAATTTCAAAAATGGGCTTTCGTTCTTTTAATGTATCCTTTGATTTCTTGTTTCTCTTTCGTGGTGGTCTTTTTCGATAAAAATTACTCTCTAGCTTTATCTTTTTCTTCTTTTAGAGCCCTTTATAACGCTTTTAATATGGAAGTTTTTCAGAGCTTTATTGCCCCGGATATCTTAGCCTTTGTTCTTAGCGCTACCTTTCTCGCTATTAGCATCTACTTAACCTTAAGAGCCGCGAAAGCGAAAATGCTTGGAGCGTACGTCCTGACATCCTTCCTCTTTATCGACACGATTTACACCTGTTTTTTAATAATTCCGGACATCTTTAATCACTTCGATTTAGCCTCTTATCTCATAAGCCTCGTAATTCACGTCGTTTTCTTAATTTTCCACCTTATTTTAATTCTTAAATATGCTAAACTACGGGGGTTAGAAAGGAAACTCAATGCCCGGTAAAACGCTATCACGTAACGAAGAACAAACGATCTTGATGACCGTGCTCTATGAAGCTTTGACCTACCTCGATATGAAAGAAGAAGTCGACGTCGAGAAACTTTTAAGCGACGCGGTAGAAAAACCTTATGAAGAAGTTTCCTTTTACCTCAAGAAATCGTTGATCGAAGCTTTAAAGAATCTTCCTGTCATCATCGAAGAATTCAATAAGCACATGCGGAAATGGACTTTCGACCGGCTTAACCGGGTGGAACAAGCGATTTTAATCATGAGTTTCGCTCATTATTATTACGTCGAACCGGAAGTTGATAAAAAAGTCGTCATCGACATCGCTATTAAATTAAGTAAAACCTATTTAGCTCCGACCGATTATAAATTCGTCAACGCTATCTTAGATAATGTCTTAATCCCGGAAAATAAAGAAAAATATGCCAGTCATCCATAAGATTAAGGAACTCTTGACGGAACTTAATCTCGCGGTCAATGAAGACAGCAGGTTCAGTTACATCTATACGGAAGGGGAAATCACCTCCGTGCGCATTCTCCCCGGTAAGGGGATGTTTTTTGATATTAAGGATGATGAAAGCTCTCTTTCTTGCCAAATGTGGGGGAATAACCTCAGTCAATTAACCTTTAAACCGGAAGTTGGGCAAAGAGTCACTTGTTTTGGTTCCTTCACTATCTATAAGAACCGCGGGCAACTTAAGTTCACAGTCTATAACTTGCAAGAAAGCGGAATCGGGGAGAAACTCTTAGCCCTGAAGCTTTTAAAAGAAAAACTCGAAAAAGAAGGTTTATTCAGTGAAGAACATAAATTATCTTTACCGGCTTTCCCGAGAAAAATCGGTTTAATCACTGGGAAAGATAGTGCGGCGGAGAGCGACTTTATTAAAAATCTCTTTAATCACTATAAATTAGCGGAGCTCGATATCTTCTATTCTTTAGTGCAAGGAAAAGAAGCTGAGAGCGACTTAATTAGAGCTTTCACCTTCGCGGATAGCTTAAATCTCGATGTGATAGTCATTAGCCGTGGCGGCGGCAGTAAAGATGACCTCGATACTTTTAATAGCGAAAAGTTAGCGCGAGTGATCGCCAAAAGAAAAACCCCGGTCGTCAGTGCGGTCGGGCATGAAATCGATTTCTCGATCCTCGATTTAGTGAGTGACCAACGGGTCAGCACCCCAACCGCGGCCGCTAACCTCATCGCCCCTGATCAAGGGGAACTTCTCTTGGGACTGGAAGAAAGAAGAGCGGAACTGCAAAAGAGCGTTTTAAGAAAAATTACTGACCTAGAGATGAAGCTCCAGCTCATCAAGAATAAGAAATTTTTCTCTTCGCCTAGCGCAATGTACGAGATGAAGAAAGAAAAACTGATGAACTTAAAGATGCGATTAGAAAGTAGTTTTGAAAGATATCTTTTAAATCAAGAACGAATCTTTAATGAAATGAAGAGCACTCTCATTAATCTTAACCCCTTAAAGATTCTTTCCCGCGGGTATAGTGTCACCTATACGGAAGATGGAAAAATCGTTAAAGATATCAAAGACGTTAAAGCCGGAGTAACAATCAAGAGCCAAGTGAAAAATGGTATAATCACATCGCAGGTAAGGGAGATAAAAGATGGAAAAGAAAGAGCTTAGTTTTGAAGAAAAGATGAAGAAGTTAGAAGAGATTATCAGCCAAGTAGAAAACGAAGATTTATCGCTCGAAAAGAATCTCGCCTTATATCAAGAAGGGGAAAACTTAATTAAAGACCTCACCAAACAGCTGAACGACGCCAAAGAAGTAGTAAAAAAATTCAGCGATAAGAACGAAGAGATAAAAGTAGATAATTAGTAGTTTATTAGTGGTTTCACGATGTCTAAAACAATCGATAAATACACATATAAGGACCTAAAAAGCCCCGATGACCTCAAAAAGCTTTCTTGCGACCAATTAAAGGATGTTGCGAGCTCGCTCAGGGAAGAAATCATCAGAGCCACCTCCCTCTACGGCGGTCACCTTTCTAGTAACCTCGGGGTCGTCGAACTGACGATCAGTTTATTTCGAAGTTTTTCTTTTCCGAAAGATAAACTCATCCTCGATGTTGGCCACCAATGTTACGCGGAAAAGCTTTTGACGGGACGAAGCTTAGAGAACTTAAACCAAGAAGGAGCAACCAGCGGTTTTCAAAAGCTCAATGAATCACCGTACGATTGTTATGAAGCTGGCCATAGCGGCACCTCTTTAAGTGCGGCCTTAGGTTTTGCGGTCGCGAGAGACTTAAGAAAAGAAAATTACGATGTTGTCGCGGTCACCGGGGATGCTTCTATCGTCAACGGTCTAGCCTTTGAAGCTTTAAATGATATCGGGAATAATGACCATAAAGTGATTGTTATTTTAAACGATAACGGGATGTCGATCAGTAAGCCGACCGGGGGCTTTAATAAGATGTTTAGAAAGATTTCTTTAGCGCCCTCTTACAATAAACTCCGTTCCGCGTACCGCCGGGCCTTCACGAAAGGGAAGATCGGAGAAAAATTCTATCTCACTACCTATCACTTAAAAACCTGGATTAAGAGTAAACTCGTCCGGGTCAATATGTTCGATGATTTGGGCTTTTCTTATTATGGCCCCGTCGATGGGCACGATATGAAGGCCTTAGAAAAAGCCTTCACGAAAGCCAAGAAAGTGACGAAACCCATCGTCATCCATGTTTTAACGAAGAAAGGGAAAGGCTACTCGCTCGCGGAAGACGATGAAGACGGCTATTGGCACGGGGTGACCCCGTTTGATGTTATGACCGGGAAACCCCTAAACATGCATCCGACCTTAATCAGCTGGTCTAACTACATGGGACAAAAGGTGACGGAAAGCATGAAAAAATATCCCGATATTTTCTTGATTTGTCCCGCGATGAAGAAGGGGAGCCACTTAGAAGAGGCTTTTAATACTTTCCCAGAAAGATCGAAAGACGTCGGAATCAGCGAAGAACACGCTTTAACTTTAGCGGGGGCGCTCGCTCTTAACGGCTTCCATCCGATTGTGTCGATATATTCGACTTTTCTCCAACGAGCCTACGATGAATTGAGCCACGACTGCGCCCGCCTCAATATCGACCTCACCCTCCTCATCGATCGAGCGGGCTTAGTGGGAACTAACGGTGATACCCACCAGGGAATCTATGACGAAACTTTCTTAAAATCGATCCCTAACGTCACAATCACTCAACCCAGCACCTTCCAAGAAGCGGATTTCTTGCTGGAAGAATCCTTTAAAAAGGGACGAGGCATCTTCGCTATCCGTTATCCCCATTCTTTACTTGAGAAAAAGCAAGATTATAACGAAACTTTAACTCCTTATCGTTTTAACTATTTAACGCCTTTTGATAAGAATAAACCGACGGTTATCGCCGTCGGGGATTTAGGGAGAAACTTATTCCGTTTATTAGATAAGGATAAATATAATTTTATCGATCCTCTCTATCTTTTCCCGCTAAATGAAGAAGATATCAACCTCATTAAAGAAAGCCCGGCTATCTATATCTACGATGCTTACGGCACTATCAATGGTTTTAGTGAAACGCTCCTCTCGTCCTTACTTTTAAAAGACTATCACGGGAAAGCGTATCGCTTTAGTTTACCATTAACCTTCGTTAATCACGGAAGTCTTGACTCTCAACTTCATCGGTATAACCTAAGACCAGAAGAAGTGAAGGAAGAGATTTTAAAAACCCAAAAATAAGGATGGAAATTCGAGAACTGACGAATTGTTATCGGTGGTTTCGATAACCAAATCTATCGCGGGACAGCGCAAGAAGGTAAAAGTGATATTCTCTTTTATCTAAGCGTTAAAGAATAAATAATTTCTTTCATTTGGTTAACATAATCTTTAAGATAATCTTGTATGGGAAAGATTATCATGCACATCGATTTGAACGCGTTTTTCTCGACCGCGGAGCAAATCAAAAACCCGACTTTAAAGGGCCTACCGGTTATCGTCGGGGGAACGACTTCTCGCGGGGTGGTTTCGACGTGTTCATATGAAGCGAGAAAATATAAAGTTCACTCCGGGATGCCGATTTTTGAGGCGAAAAGGCTTTGCCCCCAGGGGATCTTTTTACCGCCGGATTTCCCGTATTACGAGATGTTATCAAGGTCTTTCTTTTCTTACCTTAAAAAGTATTCTTCGAAAGTGGAAGAAGCGTCCATCGATGAAGGTTATGTCGATTTAACTTCTCTTTTGAGTAAGGTTCATGATCCTTACCCCATCTTGCATGAGATTCAAGATGGACTTAAAAAAGAAATTGGGCTCAATAGTAGTCTCGGGATTGCTTCTACGAAATTCTTAGCCAAGATGGCGAGCGACTTTAAAAAACCGATGGGCATCACGATCATTAGGAAAAGAGATATTCCTACGATGCTGTACCCTTTACCGGTTTCTTCTTTCTTTGGAATCGGACGGAAGACCGCTCCAAGGTTAGAAAATATCGGGATAAAAACCATCGGGGATTTAGCGAAGAAGTTAAATAGCGATGACGAAGAAACCAAGGATCTCCTAGGGAAGTTCTTCTTTACCGCGAAAGAATGGATTAATGGAAGAGGGGATAATGACGTCCATGAACTCTTGTTTGACCCAAAATCCTTAGGGCACTCAGAAACTTTACCCTTTGATACTAACGATTACACCTTAATTAAAAATAAGATTAAAGAACTTTCTTTTCGGGTCGCGTACGGCCTAAAGAAAGATAAAAAAGTATGCCGAACTATCACTTTAACAACTAAAGACCAAGATTTCCAAGTCCACTCGAAAGCCATTTCCTTTAAAGAAGAAACCAAAGACCCGGAAGTCATCTATGAAAAAGCTATCACTTTATATACCCAAAACTTCTTAGGAGAAATCATCCGTTTAGTCGGAGTGACCGCGAGTCACTTAAAAAGCGACGATATCCGTGACCAACCCTTGACTCTCTTTAATTTTGAAGAGATGAGTAAAATCGATGAAACGAGGATTCTCATTGAATCGCTCAATAAAAAGATGGGTAAACGCTTGCTATTTACCTTGAAAGAGAAAAAAGATGGACATCCAGACAGCTACTGAGTGGTTTTTAAAGGTCAGCCAAGCCGAAAAGGGTTTAAGACCCTTAACAATCGAAGCGTATAAAGATGATTTAAAGAAGTTTTTAAAGACTTTTCCTAATCTAAAAGATACCTTAGAGCTTTCCGTCACCGATATTAAAGACTTCTTAAAAATCTTAGAAGAAGCCGGATATAAAAGTCTCTCTTTAGCGAGATATCTTTCAACAATTAGGAACTTCTTTTATTTCTTAGAAAGCGAAAACCTATTATCGGAACCGCTTCCAAAGATTGAAGGTCCCAAAGGGGAACATAATCTTCCGGAAGTATTGTCGTACGATGAGGTGATGAATCTTTTAAAGCAGGTAAACGAAGAAACTTTCACCTCCCTCCGTGACCGGGCGATGCTAGAAACCCTCTACGGAAGTGGGCTTAGAATCCAAGAATTACTAAACTTAAAACTGCGGGACATTTCTTTAGAAGACGGCCTCGTGAAAGTTACTGACGGGAAAGGCGGGAAAGACCGGATTGTTCCCTTATCTTCCTATAGCCTTATATATATAAATAAGTATTTAAAAGAACGGAAGAAACTAGTGAAAAAGAGTAGCCCTTACCTTTTCCTCAATAAAAACGGGGGACAAGTGACGAGGGTTTACCTTTTTAAAGTGGTGAAAAAGAAAGCGATGGAAGCCGGGATTACCAAAAACATCTCTCCCCACACCTTAAGGCATAGCTTTGCCACCCACTTATTAGAAAACGGTTTGGAACTTAGGCTTGTGCAAGCTCTACTGGGCCATAGCAATATTCAGACCACCGAGATCTACACTCATGTCACGAGTGAGACTTTACTCAGTAATTACGATAAATACATGAAAAAGGGTGAAAACTAAAGCATATTTTTTGCCATAACTCATAAAAAAGACTAGCATATAAAGGAGGTCAAAATATGGCATTCAAAAGGATTTACGTCATTGTCATGGATTCGGTAGGAATCGGGGAAGAACCCGATGCCGCCTTATTTAATGATGTCGGGAGTAACACGATTGTCCATGCGGCCGAAAGTGTCAATGGCTTAAACGTTCCCACTCTGGAAAAACTGGGGCTTGGGGAGCTCGAAAAAATCCCGGGAGTTGTTCCAGTAAGTGATCACCCGAAGAGCTATGTAGCCAAACTCCGGGAAAAGAGCAACGGGAAAGACACGATGACCGGCCACTGGGAAATGATGGGGATTTGGACCACCAAACCCTTCCAAACCTTTACCGATACTGGGTTCCCAGAGTCTTTAATCGATGAATTAGAGAAAGAAACAGGACACAAGATTATCGGGAATAAAGCCGCGAGTGGGACTGAGATTTTGAAAGAACTCGGTGAACAACAGATGAAGGAAAATAGCCTCATCGTCTATACGTCCGCTGATAGCGTCCTTCAAATCGCCGCCAGCGAAGAAGTGACGGGGCTTCAAGAGCTTTACCGGTGCTGCGAAATCGCGAGAAAAATCTGCATGAAACCCGAATATTTTGTCGGGCGGGTTATCGCGAGGCCCTTCGTCGGAAATTCCCCCGAAACCTTTAAACGGACCAGTAACCGGCATGACTATACGGTTAGTCCCACCGGAATTACGGCTTTAGAAATCTTAAAAGAACACGGGTACGACGTGAGCGCGGTCGGAAAAATCAACGACATCTTTAATGGTGTCGGGATCACCAGAACTGTCCATACGAAAAATAACGATGACGGGATGGATGAAACAATTAGACAAGCGAAAGCGAAAGACTTCACCGGTCTTTGTTTCGTGAACCTCGTTGATTTCGATAGTGAATATGGGCACCGAAGAAACCCCGTCGGGTACGCGAGAGCGATCGAACAGTTCGATAAACGTTTAGCGGAACTCTTACCTTATATCACCGAAGACGAAATGGTGATTTTAACCGCTGATCACGGAAATGACCCGACCTTTAGAGGAACCGACCACACGCGAGAAAAAGTTCCCTTCATCGCCTATAGTCCCCGTTTTAAAAAGGGTGAAAAACTCGAAGAACGTGGGAGCTTCAGCGATATCGGAGAAACCGTTTTGGCCAATTTTAACTTAGAGAAAGCCCCGACGATGATCGGGAAGAAAATTGAGGAGATACTAAAAGATGAATAAAAAAACATTAATTTTACCTTTAGCCGCTTTAGCTTTAGTGAGCTGCGGCGGAAACGCCAATAGCACGATCGGCGACTATAACCTTGAAATATTGAGTCCGACGGGCGCTCCGGCGCTCGCGATGTTTGACCAAGGGACGAATAGTCACTACACAACTTTAAGCAATACCACTGAAGTTGGCGGAAGTTTCTTAACCGGAGCGTACGACGCTATTATCTTTGATGGAACTACCGGCCTTGATAATCTTATTAAGAATGAACTCGAAACTTATTCTTTAGCCCGTTGGTTAACCGGTGGTAACTTCTACCTCGTCAGCACCAAATATACCGCGGAAGACGAAATCGCGGCTGGTAGCACCTTTCTCGCTTTCGGGGAAAATAACGTCCCAGCGAAAGTCTTTAGACATTTAGCCAAAGAATCTTGGAAAATTGATGTCAGTAGTACCGTCTACGTTAACGGGGTCCCACAAGTCATGCAAGCTTTGACCACGAAACCGACTTCTTACGACTACTACTTTATCGCGGAACCCGTCCTCACCAATGCGAGAAACGCCCTTAAAGAACAAGGGGTGACGGTCAATGAAATCTATAACTTAAGAACGGAATGGGAAAAGTTAACCGGGCAAAAAGCCATCCCTCAAGCGGCCTTATTCATTAAAAATAGTACCTATGAGGCTCATAAATCGGTCGTTGATACTTTCCTTGATCACATCGAAGATAATATCGATTTAGCTATCAATAATCCGGCGGAAGTTAAGAAAATTATGGATGAACAAATCCCCAGTGTCACCGATCAAGCGGCGAAATTCGCTTTCAATAGTAACTTAGTGAATAATCTTCAAAGTAACGGAAACCGTTTCGGATTGATCGCGAAAGGTGATATCGAAGACAATAAAGCCTTCGCGGACACCTTTATGTCGACTTTGAACGGGGAAACTTATTCTTACCCTTCTTCCCTCTTCTTAGCGTAAAATAATTTCATGAACAAAAAGAAACGATGGACCCCCTTATTTAAAGCTCTGACGGCTTTATTGGGGTTCATCGTTTTTCTTTTCCTATGGTGGTTGGTTAGTTATCTCTTAGAAATCAACGAAAACTTCGGGGTGGTGAACCCTTGGAAAACCATCAGTCGGTTAGGGGTGCTTCTTTTTACAAGCGAAAGTAAAGGCACGTATCTTGGAATTGGGTGGAGTTTAGCGAGACTTTTGATTGGGCTTGTTACGGCCTTTATGGCCGCGTTAATTCTCGCTCCGATCGCGGGCCTCTTTCCTTATTTTAAAAGCTTTATGCAGCCAGTCGTCACCATCCTTAAAACCCTCCCGACTGTCGCGGTCGTCATCATTTTAACGGCTTTTTTCTTTGGTCCCAGCTATAAATTATCTGCTCCATATATACCATCGATATTGGGATTCCTCGTGATGTTTCCCTTAATTTACGAAAGCTTAGTCACCGGCTTTAATTCTTTTGATAGTGAGATTATGGACGCATTAAAGTTAGAAGGAGCCGTTAGAAAACTTTTAACAATCAGAGAAATCTATTTCCCGGCTTCTTTTAGTTATTTAGCTTTAGCTTTAGCGCAAAGTTTCGGTTTAGGCCTTAAAGTCATTATTATGGCGGAAGTCTTAGTTGGCTCGTCCGTCATCGATTATGGGCTCGGAAAAGAGATTAGTCTTGCGAGAGATATCATGGATTTACCAAGTCTTTACGCTTATTCCATCTTAGCGGTCCTTCTGATCTTCCTCATCGACCTCATTCTTAACCTGGTAACAACTTCTATCCGGCAAGAAATCGACGGTGGCGCTCCGTTAAAATTCTGGATTTTCCCTTCGTTTAAAAAGAACTAACTATTTTTCTCTCTAGCTTCTTTTCGAAAACGGTAGTATTTATCGATTGAAATTCCTAGTTTTTCTGCTGCCTCTTTGACAGTTAATTCTTTCGCTTTGATCTTTTCTTCTAAAAGATAAAAACGGAGGGGATCAACTTTTACAGGTTTTCTTCCTTTATAACGTCCAGCTGTTTTCGCTTTTAAAACCCCTTTATCTCTTTCTTCTTTTAATGTTAAAAGGCTTCTTTCATAAAGATTCATTAACAAATGATGAACAACTTTCCGGTTATCATCATCGATAAAAACGTCATTTAACGCGATATCGTTACCTTGAGCGAGATTTTCTAAAAGCTTCTTGATTAAAAGGTGATTATTTAAAGAAGTTTTTAGCAAGTTATCAAGCTTAATCGTCACTTTATCTTGATGTGGTAAGACAAAAAAATTATCGCCGTGATACTTATTTTTAGTCTTGGTTAAATAGATGATAGGGTCCATATAACTCATCCCAACTTCTTCTAATAAAGCTAAAAAATCTTCCCGGTTCCTCTGGGGGACGCGTTCGGTGATAAAGACGGGATGAAAGTTATCTCTCACATATTCTTTTCGCCTAAGTTGTAAATTTAAACCGGGAATTCCTTGAAAGATTTTAAGAGGTAAAAGATCGATGACCGAATAGTTAGGCATAAAGACATATTTAAAATGATCATCCGGATTTGTGATGTAGCTTAAAGTACAAAGACGATAAATAAAGCCATGTTCGTCTTTTAAACAGATATCGCCTTTCGTGATATGTTCCTTCATTTCCCTTCGCTCCGTAATTTATCGTAGGAATACTTTAGGATTTTGTCATAACGATGTTTAATCATCGTCTTATAAAAGGTTTTATGAACTTCACTGATGAGAGAAATTTCGTCGATAATATCGTCAATTTCTTCTAAGTTAATCATCGGAACTATCCTTTTTAACGCGTCGTTCATTTCTTTAAATTTTAATGACGATATAACTTCAAAATAGGAACTTTTACTATCATTTAAGCGAATTTGCGATAAAGGAAAATCATAGACCCTTAGATTAATTTCATCTTCACTCGAAATCACCTTTAGCATCTCATTTTCATCATTCATATTCGGGTAAAGACAAGAATCGTTATCAAAGATGGGGGCTAAACGATATTTTCCGTCTTTCTTTAAGAAACCCCAGTTACTGCCGTGCCGATCAAAGTTTCCTAGTAAAGCATCTACGAGATAAAGGTCAAAAAAGGATGAAACAGTTTCTTCCACGTTCGTTAATTTTTGATTGATGGTCAACAAAGTCAAAATATCTTCATAGCTATACTGATATTTCTCTTTATCATCTTCAATCGTGCTTTCTCCAATATCATTAAAAGGCACGAATTGATAACCATCCTGGTTAAAATCCCGGCAGCCAACGACATTTTCATCGCCATAAGTTCCAAGGATGGTATCTTGACAGTTCATCCCTAAAAGACGAAAAACATGGGAGCCGGTATATTCCGAAATCGTATTAAAACGCAGGCCATAGCTGGTTCTTTTTTGGAATTTCAGCATATAAGGCTGATTATCGATAAGAATCCCAATTTTCCTGACGGAGCCGCCATAGCTTATATGGCTTAAAGGATATTTTTTAAAATCAAATATTTTCATCTGAGTTAATTATCAAGCATGAAAATATATATTGCAATAGGATTACATATTTAATTTTGCAAAAGATGATAGACAAGAAAAAAGCGTCCCCGAAGGAACGCTTATTTTTAAGTTAACTTAGCTTATTCGTAGCTAAATTGGGGAGTGGTGAAGCTGGTTTGGAGACCAACCCGGTTCACAAGTAAGCTGCAGGTGGTTTCGGTGAGAGTATCATCTTTAACCACGCTATCGGTGATCGTGAGCTTAATTTCGTTATCGTACCAGTTGATTCTTAAGATCCCGGTCGCGTTAGCGCTTAAATCGACACCGAATAATTGTTTGGTTAAAGGAACAACCTGCGCTTGGGCCATCTCGTAGACCCCATCACCTTCCATCGGCGTAAATAAGCTGGTATCGGTGAAATAGGGGAGTAAGGTCTGCGGAGTGACGTACATGCCGTTCGCTACGTAGCTTGTAATGTTCCATTGCGTTAAGTCATCGTACGAGGTGACAGGCGTCCATTTGTTATCACTACCTTGTTTTAAGATGACGAACTTATTGTTCGCGGTATCTTCAACGAAGTAGGTCGAAACTTTGTTATTGATCGTTTCTTGCATCGCCCCATTTTTGAACTTATGGATGATCTTGTTGGTAGTGGTCGTTAAGGCATCACCCGTCTTTTCGCCCGCTTCATCGACCGCGAAGGTTTGAACCTTCGTTTCATAAGTGAGCCAGCCAGCATATTGATCTTTGAAGCTGTTATTGTACCAAGTGTCGAGGCTGACGCTGGGTTGATAGATTGTTAAGTTGACGGTTTTTCCATTGCTAGCTTTGGTGATGGCTAAGTGGTAATAGGTGCCATCATCGTTCTTATGGTGATATCTTCCCATCCCATCGGTATATTCGGGATGTGGATCCTTGGTCCAGCCTTTTTCCAGGAGCCCGGCGATAAAGGCGTCATAGGCTGCCGTTCCAACATCCGCATCACTATAAGTATTGGCGAACCTTAAGTAGTGACCGGTGTAGTTACTGGTATCGGTCGCTTTATAGCTCTTACAAAGTGAGAGGTCGAAAGTCGGAAGTAGCGTCAGATCATTCCCTAAATAAGTGTAGAGAAGAGCGATATTTTCTTCCCCGTAAGCGGTCCAGCTGCTGAAGTCAGGGGCGACATATGGTTCATATTCATAAGGCACTTCCGTCTTTCCGATATTACTGACCGTCGCGGTAATAGTTCCGGTGATTTCATTTCCGTAATCTAAATAAGAATAGGTGTAATAGAAGATGGCTCCATCGTTAGTGAGAGTGATTGCTAAAGAGCCATCATCGATATTGTAATAATATTGTTGATTCCAACCCATGACCGCATCGGGTAAGGTGAGTTCAACTAAGCTTTCAAAGCCGTAACCCGTCTTTAAATGGTAAACGCCATCTTTATAAGCAAAGGCTTCCGCGGCAAATAAGAAGGGGGCTTTGTAATCGGCGATATTCCCTTCATCGAGTTCGGGACTCCCGACTAATTTCCCTTTTTCATAGCTGACTTGGTCGATACCGCCTTCGGTTTGAATAAAGCCGATACCGTTGATGACTTCTTCGGTTTCTTTGTCATGAGACATTCTCACGATCGAAGTATCGTTTAAATACCAAGTTTGGGGGTGCCCACCTTGGTCGATACCGCCGGTTCTCACGATGTCGACAGTGTAGTTCCCCGCTTGTAAGGATTTAAATAATTCTTGAAGCGGCGGGCAGTTTTCATCGGTCGCGAACGGAGCGATGGGGGTAAAACCGATATCGCTCGGGGTGGTGATGACGAAGCTCATCTCGCAAGTCATATCGACGTTGATGGTTGTTCCGTCTTCTAATTTCACCGGAACATTTTCTTCCCCACCAGTTAAAGCCCCAATCCAATAGTTATCAACTTTTTGGAAGCCGAGTCCTAACATTGGGATATCTTCGTAATAGGTTAAACCATAGACGATTTCGTATTGGTCAGTCCGGTCGAGCCCGGTCGCTAGAACCGTTTTCCCGTCTTCGGCCATTTCTAAATCGTTAAGAGTGATGACGTCGAAGAAATTATAGAAATAATCATCATAGACCAAGGGGGTTTTTAACTTGTCGACTTGCAAGGTTTCGTGGACAGTGTTATCAGGAAGCAAGGTCTTGGTGACCACGTTCCCGTCCTTATTCTTGTAGTATTCTGAATACCCGGTGGTAACGCCATTTTCTAACATAGCGTTCATGTAGTAATCTTCCCCAATCGCGAGAAGATTGGTGCTTTTCGCGGTATTAATCAATTGATCCGTCCCCGCGTGATAGAAGGAGATTGAAAAATCTCCGGTGGTAGCAACTTCATCGGCCTGTAACGCATTTAAGAGGTCTTGATAGACCGGCGTATGGTCAATAGTGGAGCTGCTAGAGGTGCTGCTTGAGCTAGTCGATGAGGACGTTACGTCACTCGTTTGGCTCGTCGTTTGGCTTGGCACTGTACACCCGACAAGTCCCACGGCTGCTAAAGCGGCTACCGCAATGAACTTCTTTTGGCTGTTCATAGTGATTCTCCTTTTCTAGGCCTTTTGGGGCCTGACTTTTTCTTTTATATAGTAGTTTCGATAATTTTCAAGCATTGTTTGAAGCGCTTACAAAGAATTTTATAAAGTTTACAAAGGCTTTTATGTAATAAAAGGGGAGAGGGAGAAGATAATTTATAAAATATCGATAGGAAGCCATTTATATGAACTTAGTTCATAAAACGTCTTTATAAAAGTCTTCCCTCATATATCCTTTTTATGGGATTTCGCCTACAATATTCTTGAGGTTTACTTATGGCAAATTTATTTGGAAGAGAAGTGAAACCCTTAGGTTTCGGTTTTATGCGGCT
>ULQM01047754.1_pt1 | contig 27179 bp, 27 predicted proteins | sample 1954451 | NCBI WGS metagenome assembly ULQM01 (sample SAMEA4835655, study PRJEB28245) | human gut metagenome | biome: gut microbiome; material: fecal sample | place: Denmark | collected 2008 | reverse complement strand
AGGCTTTTTATGGATTGTCTACTTTTTGTGGACTACTCCAGCTTCGGAGGCATTTAGTTGTCTTTTTTTGGTAAGTATTTTTTGCCTTTTTCTAGCGCCATCTTTTCCCAGGATGGCTCTTTTTCTTCTAAGAGTTTTATATCTTTCTTCGTCAGTTTTAATTTATTGAAGAGGTCAGGCCGATATTCTTTGGTGATTTTTAATGCTTCTCGTCTACGATATTTGGCGATCGCTTCATGGTTTCCGCAGTAGAGGATATCAGGGACCGTATGGCCTTCAAAGTCATAGGGTTCGGTGTACTGAGGATATTCTAAGAGGGGTTCATTGAAGCTCTCATCTTTAAGCGATTCTTCGTTGATGACTCCCGGTAAAAGCCGGGTTACTGCATCGGTGACGACCAGGCACGGGAGTTCTCCGCCGGTTAAGACATAGTCCCCGATACTGATTTCTTCATCGATATAGTTTTTAAGCCGTTCATCGACCCCTTCATAGTGACCGCTGATGAGGATTAAGTGGTCCTTTTTGGCAAGATCTTTTGCCATTTGTTGGGTGAAGGTTTTGCCTCGAGGGGAGAAGAAGATGACGTGGGAGTCACTTGTTTTCACGCTCCGTAAAGCGTCAACGATCGGTTGAATTTTTTCGATGAGACCCGCTCCGCCACCGATGGGAGGAGTGTCGACTCTTCCATATTTATCTTTGGTGAAATCTCGGATTTGTTTGACCTCAATTTCGATCGCTCCCTTGAGTTTTGCCCGTTTTAAAATACTCGTCTCTAAATACGGGGTCATCACTTCGGGGAATAAGGTCAAAATCGAAATTTTCATAGCAAACCTGGCATTAAATAAATGATAATTTGTTTTTCATCCGTCTTCACTTCCCGGATAAACTCGGGAATTAAGAAGGGGATATAGATGCGTTTTCCGTCTTTTAGGGTAACGATCATATTGGGGACTCTTGTGCTTTGAAGGAAGCCGGTCACTTCCCCGAGCTCTTCTTGGTCTTCGGTTAAGACTTTAAAGCCTTTTAATTCTTCTAAGCGGTAATAACCATCGGGGAGGGGGCATTCTTCTTTCGGCAAGTAGAGTTCTTCATTTCGATATTCAAAGACATCTTCCGGAGTATTGATGCCATTAAATAAGAAGATATAAGTATCTCCGTGGACTTTAATGTTTTTTAAGACGAGAGTCCGGCCATCCTTTAAAGTATAGGTCTTACCCTTTTGAAAACGTTCTTCCGGAAAAGAAGTAAAAATAGCGGCTTTAATTTCCCCCTTTAAGCCGTAGGGTTTAAGTAAGCGAGCAACTAAAACGTAGCCTTCCATAAAAGAAAGGGAAGCCCTTTTTAGGCTTCCTCCTCACTTTGTTCACCATCGGTGAAAGATTCAAACTTTAAGCGAATTTTCATCGTGCCTTCCGAAGTTTTCCCCGCGACGGAGATGACTTCTCTGAGAGCGTTAGCAACCATCCCTTTTTTGCCGATTAAGCGGGAGGTGTCTTCGCTATTGGCCGCGATTAAAATCGTGACGTGCTTATCATTTCCACCCGGAAGCGGACGGATGATGACTTCGCTGGGGTTACTGACCAAGGGGTCAATTAATGCGTGAATCGTTTTCTCAAAGTCGATCATTATTTCTTCGCCTTTTTCTGCGCGTGGAATTTTTCGATTAAGCCTTTTTCTTTAAACATCGCTCTGACGCTGTCGCTGGGTTGCGCTCCGAGAGAGAGCCATTTGAGAGCGATTTCTTCGTTGATCACCGCATCTTTGGTGCTCTTGGAAGGATCATAGGTGCCGATTTGTTCAATGTAGGCGGCATCGCGAGCGTTTCTGCTGTCCATCGCGACAATCCGGTACATCGGGTCCTTATGCCGGCCGAGCCGAGTTAATCTAATTTTAACTGCCATAATTCATTTCTCCTTTTGAACGAGGATATTATGGTGATGTGCTTTTTGTCTGTCAAGCAAAAAAGCTTGACGGGTTTAAAAATTTTCCCCTTGCAACAAAGGTCACTTATGTTTATTATTTTGTAGCCAGAAATGGCTAGGCAGGCTCCGCTGATTGACCATCATGAACCTGAAGAAAATCATTTAGGAGGAATGTGAGATGAATAACCAATTAGTCGAACAAATCACTTCCCGTCAGCTTCGGAACGATATTCCGGAATTTTCGAGCGGTGACACTGTTAAAGTCAGTGTCCGGATCGTCGAAAACAAGAAAGAAAGAATTCAGGTCTTCGAGGGTGTGGTCATCCAAAGACGTGGACACGGGGTCAGCGAAACCTTTACGGTTAGAAAGATCAGCTACGGTGTCGGCGTTGAAAGAACCTTCCCCATCAATTCTCCGAGTTTGAGCAAAATCGAAGTCGTGAGAAGAGGCCGGGTTCGGAGAGCGAGAATCCACTACATGCGGAATCTTGCTGGTAAAGCTGCGAGAATTAAAGAAGCCGAAAGCAAATAACGACTTAAGGAAATACGCCGTGCTTACTGCACGGCTTTTCTTTTGCTAATATCCGGCTTATTCACTATAATCGACCTAGATGAAAACCTTAGTTACCCAGAGTGAACTTTCCCCTTTAACAGGGAAAAAAGATAAGAAAAAGAAAAGAACGGACTTAATCAAAAAGATTGTTTTAAGTTTCTTTTTAGCGGTCTTAACGGTCACAGCGGCTTTCTGGATTCAAATCGGTTATACCTTTTCGGCTTATTCATCTTTTGCGGTCAATGGAGCGAGCATGTATCCGACCTTAAATTATGAGGTGCAAGTCTATAACGATGAAACCGGGGAAGAGGTGGAAGTGAATCCGGCGACGATGGGGGATTACAGGTCAGGATATACCTATATCACCGATTTCGGTGTCGCTGATAGTTCTTCCTTCTTAAATAAGATTCATCGTTTTTCCATCGTTGTGACCTATTTCCCAGAAGATTTCAATGAAGATGGAACTTTAAAGCTTTCCGCTGAACTTAAGATTAAAAGAATCATCGGGATGCCCGGCGATACTTTAAAGATTGATTTAAATGGCGATTTATTTGTTTTAAAAAAAGGAACATGGGAATTAATTCCGCAGCCCTTCTTGGATTATAACCCCGCTAAACCTTTAGCGACCGAAGAGTTTTTAGCCAATAGTAAAAAGCAAACTTGCATGAATGGCAGTGAAATCAATGTCACCTTAGGGGAGGATGAATATTTCTTGCTCGGTGACAATCGATTAAAAGGAGCGTCTTACGACTCCCGTTATTTCTTAAATGATCCGGTCACTTCTTCTTGCTTTGTCGGGGTAGCAACCGCGATAATCGGGCGAGGGGAAGTTAAACCTCGGGTTCATACTTCCTTTATCTGGACGAGCTATTTAATGCCGTGGGGGATTCGTTATTTATGAGTAACTTTGAAAAGAACATTCACTATTTCCCAGGCCACATGAGGAAAGCGATCAAGGCTTTGGAACCGAAACTCCATCTCGCTGATTTTATCGTTTTTCTTTTGGATAGCCGGGCGCCTAAAAGTAGCCGTAATCCTCTTTTAGAGAAGCTTTTAAGCGATAAAAAGAAAATCTATTTCTTGACTAAACGTGATTATTCCGATGAACAAGAAACCGCAAAATGGGTGGAATACCTGAGGAAAGAAGGGAACTTAGTTTCTTCTATCAACTTAAAAGAACAAAAAGCCTTACCGGTCCTCAATGAAGTGGCTTCTACTCTCATTCAAGAAAAGCGGAAGAAAGAACAAAAGCTTGGGATGAAACCGCAAGCTTTAAAGATCTTTGTGGTGGGGATTCCTAACGTTGGGAAGAGCACTTTAATCAATAACTTAGTCGGCCGGAAGGTAGCAAAAGTAGAAAACCGAAGCGGGGTCACCCGGGCCCTTCAATTTTTAAAGATATCCGAAGATTTTATCTTACTTGATACCCCCGGGATTCTCCCGATGAACTATGAAGAGCATGAAGCGAGCATGATGCTTTCATTAATCGGTTCTTTAAATGACCAAGCTTTACCCCTCTATCAATTAGTGGATTACCTCTTGGATATCTTAAGAAATCTTTATCCTCATATCTTGAAAGAAAGATATGGAATTGTCGATTTACAAAATCTCGATAACCTTGCGATTCTCAAGTTTATTTGTCAAAAACGCGGTTTTATTAAGAAAAACGGGGAAGAAGACTTAAATCTTGTTTACCCTGCAATTCTCAAGGATTTCCGAAACGGAAAACTCGGACGCATCACGTTAGAGAAGGCTCCCGATGCTTGATTTAGAAAAAGAATATTATAGCGATAAAGTGAAGGTAATCGCTGGGACCGATGAAGCCGGGCGGGGCCCTTTAGCCGGCCCTTTAGTCGTCGGCGCGGTCATCTTTCCTAAGGGCTATAAGAATGAAGACATCAACGATAGTAAACAGTTAACCGCGAAAAAGCGAGAAGAGCTTTTTGAGGTTATTAAACGGGACGCTTTAGCCTATTCCATCAAGATTATTTCTGTGGAAGATATCGATAAGCTCAATATTTTAAACGCGGACAAAAAGGGGATGAAAGAGGCCCTTTTAGAACTTAATCCTCAACCTGATTTAGTTTTAACCGATGCCGTGCCTTTGCTTAATCTTCCTTTTCCGGCGGTGCCGATTATTAAGGGGGACGCGAAAGCCTTATGTATTGCCGCGGCTTCCATCCTCGCGAAAGTGACCCGTGACCGTTTAATGATGGAACTCGATAAAAAGTATCCGGATTATGGTTTCGCTAAACATAAGGGCTACGGAACGAAGAAACATATCGAAGTTATTGAAAAATATGGTCCCATTGAAGGGGTGCACCGGAAAACCTTTGAGCCGGTTAAAGAATATTTTTCTGATCAAATAAAACTTTTTTAGGCATTTTTTCTTTTTCCTTTCTATAAAAGATTGAGGTAGTTATGAAGGGAAGAGACATTTTAATTTATTTATCCCAGCTCTATCACGGCGATTGGGAAAAGATGTATGACGCGGTGCAAAGAAAGCAACCGCTCGAAAAAGAGGAAGTCGAACGGACAATCGAGATGATGAAGGGAAAAGCCATCACCATCATCGATAATGATTATCCGGAGAACTTTAAGCACTGTGTGAGGCCACCTTTGGTTATTTATTACGAAGGTAACGCAGAACTTTTAACGAAACCGGAAAAGACGGTCGCTTTTGTCGGAAGCCGCATCGCGAGCCCTTATGCGTTAAAGAAGAGCTATGAGATTGGTCTTCAGATGGCGAAAGAAAATTTAATTCTTATTAATGGAGTCGCTAAAGGGATCGACAAGATGTCGATGGAAGGCCTTTTAGATGGGCATGGGCAAGGAATCGGAGTGGCTGGATGTGGGCTCGATACTATCTATCCCTCCGAGAACAATGAGATATTTGAAAAGTTAAGGAACACCGGGCTTTTAATCAGTGAATACCCCTATGGGGTGAAACCGAATCCCCGGCATTTCCCGGAACGGAATCGCTTAGTAGTAGCGTTGAGTAACTTTGTGATGATTGGGGAAATTAAACCCAAGAGTGGGACCCATGTCACCTTGAACCACGCTTTAGATATGGGGAAGAGTATCGGGGTCCTTCCGTTCCAAGCCGGAAGAGAAACTTTAAATAACCAATTGATTAAGGATGGCGCTAACCTCATCGAGGATGTCCGGGACATTCTTGAAGCGCTTCCATAAAAAATTTTATAAATAAACTATTTATTTATATAGGATTTAGGAGAGAAACCTTTTATTGACACCTCATTTTAACTTTTCTATATTCAAGGAACATTATGAAACTCGTCATCGTTGAATCTCCTAAGAAATGTGAAACCATCGGCCACTATTTAGGGCCGGATTATTTAGTTAAAGCCTCGCTCGGGCACATTTGCGATTTATCCACCCACGGAAAAGGGGGATTAGGAATCGATATTGAGCACGACTTTAAACCTGACTTTGTCATCGTTGAAGGAAAAGCAAAAGTCGTCAATGAATTAAAGAAATTAACGAAAAAAGCTGATGAAGTGATTCTCGCTACCGACCCTGACCGGGAAGGGGAAGCGATCAGTTACCACTTAGCGAAAGCCCTTAATCTCGATATCCCGACCACGAAACGGCTGCAATTCCATGAAATCACGAAACCCGCGATTGAAGAAGCTATCACCCATCCTGGCGTTATCGATATGAATCTCGTGAACGCCCAAGAGACGAGACGGATGTATGACCGAATCATCGGTTTTAAACTTTCAGCTTTACTCAACAAAAAGATCAATAGTCCTTCCGCGGGCCGTGTTCAAAGCGTTGCCCTGAAGATGATCGTCGATAACGATGAAGAAATTAAAGCCTTCGTACCGGAAGAATACTGGGTTATCACTGTTGATATCTTAGTGGGTGATAAAGTCTTAACCCTCCAGCTCGATAAGGTGGATGGAAAGAACCCTTCCATCAAGAGTGAAGAAGAAGCGAAAGCAATCATTGACCGCATCGGGAAAACTTTGACCTTAGTTTCTTTAAGTACAGTGACGAAAAAGCAAGCCAGCCGGCCCGCTTTTACAACTTCCACCATGCAACAAGAAGCTTTCAATCGCTTTAGATTCTCAACCTCTGTCACCCAAGCTCTGGCCCAGCAGTTATATGAAGGGGTCGCCATCAAAGGGGAACAAGTCGGTTTAATCACCTACATGAGAACAGATAGTACTCGGATCAGCGATGAATTCTACAACCACCAAGCGGCCCCATATATTAAAAGCACTTTTGGCCCCGCCTATTTAGGAAGTAACACTGTCCGGGGAAGAAAAGGCAGAATTCAGGATGCTCACGAAGCCATTAGACCCACCAGCGTCGAGAGAACGCCGGAAGCGGTCAAGCCATATCTGGATTACAATAGTTACCGCTTATACACTTTGATTTATAACCGGGCTATCGCTTCCCTCATGAGCGATAAAATCTATGAATCAACGACCGCCTTATTCGATAGCAATGGTTTAACTTTTAAAGTGGTGGGAACCAAAACTACTTTCCCGGGATATGAAAAGATTTACCGGGAGGAAGAAGAAAACGATACTATTCTTCCTGATTTAAAAGAACGGGAAAGCTATGATGTGAAAGAGCCGCATCTCGAACAAAAGTTTACGAAAGCTCCGGCGAGATATAGCGAAGCGAAAGTCGTTAAACTCATGGAAGAGAAGGGGATCGGTCGTCCTTCGACTTACGCCTCAACGATCAGAACCTTAATCGCCAGAAAATACGTCAAGAGCGATAAGGGTATCTTAACCCCCACTGAAAGTGGAACTAAAACCACCATTGTTTTGACCAAGTATTTCCCAGAAATCGTCTCCACGGAATATACGGCTCAGATGGAAACAAAGCTCGATGAAATCGAAGAAGGAAAAGAAGAACGAGTCCAAGCGATGAAGGAATTCTATTATCCGTTCATCGAGAAATTTAACGAGGTTTCTCAAAAGATGTATAAAGATCCGTTAGAAGAGACCGGGGAAATGTGTCCCGTCTGCGGTTCCCCCTTAGTTAAGAGAAAGAACCGGTACGGTAAGACCTTTATTGGTTGTTCGGCTTATCCAAAATGCACCTACATCAAGAAAGAAGAAACCCCGGTGGAATATACCGGTAAGAATTGTCCTTTATGCGGTTCCCCCTTAGTTAAACGGGTGAATAAGAAAGGTCAAACTTTCGTCGCTTGTAGCGCCTACCCAACTTGCCACTATATCGAAGGCAATGAACACAAAGAAAAGAAAGTCTACACTGATAAAGACTACGTTAAACCTTGCCCCTCTTGTAAGGATGGGCACCTCGTCCTTCGGCACGGAAAGAAAGCTGATTTCTTAGGCTGTACCAATTTCCCGAAATGCCGTTATCATGAATGGCTGAAGGACGATAAAAAGAAAGATGAAAACTAATATCATCGGGGGTGGTCTCGCCGGAAGCGAAGCCGCTTATTATCTCTTAAAGAAAGGGCACGAAGTCACTCTTTTTGAAGCGCGGCCGAGTTATCAAGATCACGCTCACGAGACCGATTTATTCGGTGAATTAGTCTGTAGTAACTCCTTAAAAAGTAAGCTTTTAACCAATGCCTGCGGGCTTTTAAAAGAAGAGATGAAAACCTTTGGAAGTCTCTTAGTGGAAGCCGCCACGAATAGCGAAGTCCCAGCCGGACAAGCGCTCGCTGTCGACCGGCAAAAGTTCGCCGAATACATCACGAATAAACTCAAATCTTTCCCTAACTTAGTCATTAAAAGGGAAGAAGTTACGGGTCTTTTAGAAGGACCGACGATTATCGCGACCGGACCTTTGACTTCGCCTACGTTACTTAAAACTTTAAATGACCTCACGGGCGAAAATAATCTCAGTTTCTTCGATGCCAGCGCTCCTTTAATCAAGAAAGATTCCATCGATTTTAATATCGCCTATTACAAATCACGTTTCGATCAAGATGATGATGCCTATATCAATTGTCCCTTTAACAAAGAAGAATATTTCACCTTTGTCGATGCTTTGTTAAAGGCTGAAAGAGCCACTCTCCATAGCTTTGACACTCAATACTTTGAAGGCTGTTTACCGGTCGAGATTATGGCTGAAAGAGGAAGAGAAACCCTCCGTTATGGACCTTTAAAACCTTTTGGCTTAAGACGGAATGAAAATGAACGGACCCCTTTCGCGGTCGCGCAGCTCCGACAAGATGACTTATTAGGGGATGTTTATAATCTCGTGGGTTTTCAAACTAATCTCACTTATCCCGCGCAAAAGGAAGTCTTCCGTTTAATCCCCGGTTTAGAAAACGCTGAATTTGTCCGTTATGGTCTCATGCACCGAAACGCTTTCTTTAAAAGTAGCCGCATTCTCAATGAAGATTTCTCATTTAAAAGCTATCCGAATCTCTACCTTGCCGGCCAGATTACCGGCGTGGAAGGTTACGTCGAAAGCGCGGCATCCGGTCTTCTAACAGCCATATATCTTGACCAAAAATTACAAGGGAAAGAGTTAAAACTTTTCCCGAACGATACGATTTTAGGGGCGTTAGCTTTCTACGTGACCCATGCAAATCCCGATACATTTAGCCCGATGAACGCGACATGGGAACTCTTGCACGCCAAAAAGAAAGAACGAGAACTTGCCATCCAGCGCTCGAAAGATAGTGTATCCCGCTATAAAATGATGCTGGATGAATAAGGTTGAAAAAGAGTACTTAGATTTCTTGTCTTACCAAAAACAATATTCTTCTTTGACAGTTAAAAACTATCAGAGGGATATCGATGATTTCTTTTCGTATTTAGCGAGCAAAGATGAACTTTATGATGAGATTGATAAGAATTCCTTAAGGGGTTACCTCGCTTATCTCTACAAGAAGAATTTATCGAATAAAAGCATTCAAAGAAACTTATCATCTTTAAGAGGTTTCTATGATTATTTAGTGACCAATGGTTATACGAAAGTGAACTATTTTCGCTCGATTAAAGGCCCAAAAAGAATAAGAAAATTACCCAATGTTTTGACCGATAAAGAAACGAATCTTTTGCTTAAAGAAGAGAACAAAAGAGTGGATGCCTTGTCAGTTAGAGATAACGCGATAATAAGTTTATTATTTTCCACTGGTTTACGGGCCCAAGAACTGGTGTCCCTTAAGCTTCAGGATATCGACTTTAATAAGCGAATTTTAAGAGTGAAAGGGAAGGGGAGAAAGGTGAGGATTGTTCCCTTTCTTGAAGAAACAAGCGAGGCGATGCAGAAGTATTTTAAAAGCCTCAGGCCCTTACTTTTAAAGGACGTTAAGCAAGGTTACGGGACCGCGGTATTTTTCTTAAATTACCGGGGAAAGCCCTTAACGGTCAGAGGTTTAGAAAAGATTCTGAAGAATGTAGAAGTGAAGACGGGTCTAACTTTAGGTCTCTATCCTCACGAGTTACGGCACACTTTTGCTACCCATCTTTTAAATCAGGGGATGGATTTAAGAATGATTCAAGAGTTATTAGGGCATTCGTCATTAAACACTACCCAGATATACACTCATGTCGGGGTGAAGAAACTAAAAGACGAATATGACAAACATTTTCCTCACACGGAAAAGAAAGAAAATAATTGAGTTTTAAAGGGATATTACGATTTCTTGATATTTTACTTATTTCCTTGAAGCGTTTCTTCTTTTAAGAAGAAGAAAACTAGAGTATGATTTCACTCGGCCTGAAAAAGGCTTATACACACCCTATGGATTGAACGCCGAGTTCTCAAACGGGCGCAATAGCTTAAAAAGCGTTTGAGTGGCGTCTCTTAGAAATAGGGGAGGCTTAAACGAATGGAGGTCACAAAAATGAGTGACGAAAAAATGATTGAGGAAACGGTTACCCCCTCGGAAGAAAAAGTGGAAACCAAAGTTGAAACTGCTGCTCCGGCTGATGCGGCCGCTATGGCGGAAGTGATCCATGATCCGAACGCTCCGGTTGTCACTGTCAGAAAGCTCTTAGAAGCTGGTGTTCATTTCGGACATCAAACCAGAAGATGGAACCCGAAGATGGCCAAGTACATCTATGGGGCGAGAAACAACATCTATCTCATCGATTTAATCAAAACGGCGGAACTCGTCAAAGTGGCCTATGAAAAGCTCCGGGACATCGTCAAAGATGGTGGAAAAGTCCTCTTTGTCGGAACCAAACCCGCTGCCCAACAAATCATCATCGACGAAGCGACCAGAAGTGGTTCCTTCTACATCACCAATCGGTGGCTCGGTGGTACCTTAACCAACTTCCGGACGATTCTCAGCCGGACCAAATACTTAAAGGAACTTCAAGCGATGGCCGAAGATGGCTCTCTTGAAAAACTCCCGAAGAAAGAAATCGCTGCCAAGAAGAAGGAAATGGAAAAACTTTCCAAGAACCTCGAAGGCATTAAAGAAATGCGGAGACTTCCGCAGGCCTTAGTGGTCGCTGATCCTTCCCTTGAACATAACGCGGTCAGCGAAGCGAGAAAACTCAACATCCCGGTCTTCGCGGTCTGCGACACCTCTGATGATCCCGATCTCATCACCTATCCGCTTCCCAGCAATAACGATGGACAGGCGGCTATCCGCTTAATGATTGGACTCATGGCCGATGCGGTCTGTGAAGGAAAAGGCGGACTCCCGGTTTATTCTTACATTCCGTTAGAAGGCGAAGACGCGACGATGCCCGATGCGGTTAAAGCTGCCGATATCGCTAATGAACAAAGAAAAGCGGCCATCCGGGCGCAAAGAAAAGAACGGGAAGAACGTTATTTAAAGATGCAACAAGAAAGAGCGGCTCGTTTCGCCAAGAAGAACGCCCAAAAAGCGGAAGAAAAACCCGCTGAAAAGGCCGAAGTCAAAGCGGAAGAAGCTGCCAAAGAGGAGGTTAAAGCCTAATGGCAAGTTTAATTGAACTTATTCAAACTCTCCGGGAAAGAACCGGAGCGGGGATGATGGATTGTAAACACGCTTTACAAGAAAACGACCTCGATATCGAAAAATCCATCGACTGGCTCAGAGAAAAAGGCATCGCGAAAGCCGCCAAACGGAGTGGGAGAACCGCTGCGGAAGGCTTATCGAAAGTTGTTGTCTGCGATCAATGCGGAAAAGCCGCCATCGCCGAAATCAACTGTGAAACCGACTTCGTCAGCGCCAGCGATAAATTCCACGCTTTAGTGGATGGAGTCATGCACACCCTTATGCATGAAGAAATCAATTCTCTTGAAGATGCGAAAGCGAAGACCGAAAAGCTCTTCGCCGATGCTTCGATTGCGGTCGGGGAAAAGCTCGACTTAAGACGTTACACCATCATGACCTTAAAAGATGGTGAAGGCTTCGGAAGCTATATCCACATGGGTGGCAAGATCAGCTGTCTCGTCCTCTTAAAGAAGAAAGACGATGAATTAGGCAATCAAATCGCCATGCACATCACCGCTAATAACCCGATCTATATCTCCTTAGCTGATGTTCCAGAAGAAGATAGAGCCCGGGAAAGAACGATTGCGGAAGCCGATCCGAGAATCGCCGATAAACCCGAAAAAGTTCGGGCGACCATCGTCGAAAAGAAGGTCGACAAAGCCTTATCTGGCTCCTGCTTACTCCTTCAAGATTTCCTCCTCGATCCCAGCAAGACCGTCGGTGATCTCTTAAAGGAAAAAGGCAACGAAGTCCTTAAATTCGTCCGTTACCAAGTTGGTGAAGGCATCGAAAAGAAAGAAAATCCTGAGGATTAAACAAACTAGCGCACAATCGTGCGCTTTTTTGTATAATATCGATAAATGAAACCGATTTATAAAAGAATTATCGTCAAGGTCAGCGGCGAAGCCTTAGCGGATGGAAATGATAAAACTATCCTTGATAAAAAGAAACTTTTAAATATCGCCAGCGCGATTAAGAAAGCGCACGATGGAGGAGTGGAAGTCGCCTTAGTAGTGGGAGCCGGAAACATCTGGCGAGGAAAGCTTGCTGAGAAAGTCGGCATCGAACAAGCCACCGGTGACTACATGGGTATGCTCGGAACCATCATTAACGCCTTAGCTTTGCAGAGCGCTATTGAAGAAAAAGGTCTTCCGACCAGAGTCATGTCGAGCATCAATGTTCCGCAGGTCTGTGAACCTTATATCAGACGGAAAGCCTTGAGCTACATGCAAAATAAGACGGTCGTCATCTTCGCGGGTGGGACGGGGAACCCCTTCTTCACCACCGATAGCACCGCTACCTTAAGAGCCCTCGAAATTAAAGCGGAAGCCATCTTGATGGGTAAGAATGACGTCGAAGGGGTCTATGATAAAGATCCGCATAAATATAAGGATGCGGTTCTCATCAAAGAACTTACCTACCAAGAAGTGGTGGAAAAGAACTTAGAAGTCATGGACTTAACCGCGGTCGCTATGCTAAAAAATAGCGATGTGAAGATTCATGTCTTCAATATGGATAACTTTGAGAGTATGCTCAATGTGCTAAATGGTGAACCGATCGGTTCGGTTATCAAGAAGGAGTAGTCATATGGACGCATTAGTTAAAGAAGCGCAGGAAAAGATGAAGAAGAGCCTCGAAAACTTAGGCACAGCTTTCGGGAAACTGCGGTCAGGGAGAGCTAACCCCGCTGTTTTAAGCGGTATCAGCTGCGATTATTATGGGGACAAGATGGATATTTCGCTTTTGAGCTCTATCACCTGCCCGGAACCCCGGCAAATTTTAATCAAACCTTATAGTCGGGAAGATTTAAAGACCATCGCGGCTGCGATTCAAGCGGCTAATCTCGGTCTCAATCCGCAAGTGGAAGCTGACTGCATCAGAATCATTGTGCCGCCGCTTACCGAAGATGTGAGAAAAGATATCAGCAAACAAGCGAAATCTTTAGCGGAAGAATGTAAGATTGCCATCAGAAATATCAGACGCGACACCCTCGACACCTTAAAGAAAGACGATTCGATGAGCGATGACTATAAGGATCGGGTGGAAGACGAAGTGCAAAAGGTCGTCGATGAACACATTAAGAAAGTCGACGAAGCTCTCGCTTCTAAGCAAAAAGAAATCATGACTGTCTGATTCAGTCGTTAAAAGCAAAAAACAGCCTAGCGGATTACCCGCTAGGCTTTTTCTTTAGTAAGTTATCGTTCCGTCATTACAGACGATAGTTGCAATCTTAGTATCCGTTCTCCAAGTGCTGCTTTTTGAGAGACTATTAAATTCTGCGGTAGTGCCAGCGTAGTTAAGGGTGGTGACCCCGCTATTGGTGAAGGGGCTTCCTTCGATACTTTGAAGACCCATCGGAAGGTCTAAGGTTGTGAGAGAAGTGCAGTCCTTAAAAGCCTTATCTTGGATGACAGAGGTATTTAAGGGGAGACTAATTTCACTTAGGCTGGTGCAGCCTTCAAAGAGGCTTTCTTCAACAGTGAAAGTAAGACTTAAGTTCCCAGTCGACATAAACCATTTTTCTAAGGTGGTTAAGCCTTTAAAAGTTTCTGGAGCGAGAGTTTGGTAGAAGTTAGCAATATAGATATTTTGAATATTTGATGGGGCTTCTCCGAAGATATTGAGATTTTCGTCCGGTGAAGTTCCGCTTATTACATAGAGCTTATCATCGATTTGTTTAAAGGACGGGAAGACGATAGTAGTGGCTTGTTCTGGAATATTATTGATGGAAGTTAAGAAAGCGTGACCATCAACTAAAGCGACTTCATAATCCTTTTCGTCAACCGCTAAAACTTGGTTATTTTTATCGTATAAAGCAAAATCGGGATCCGTAAATTTAACGGGTTCACCTTGATTGTTATTCCCGTAACGGACAATCGCTCCATAGCTGATGCCGCCGACTAAACAGAAAAGCAGGATACCCCCGAAAACCGCGCAGACGATACCGGTGGTTTTGGCTTTCTTTTTTGCTTCTTCTTCACTGATATCTTTAACAACTATCGCGTTTTCTTTTTTGATCGGTTGCTCTAAGGTTTTCTTGAGTTCGTGTTTTTCTTCAACCGGTTTATTTTCCGGCGTTTCAGGTTTCTTAATCATGGGTCTAATTATATAGAAAAGTCAGCGGTTTGACGATTATAACAAAACGAAAATAACAAAAAAGCCTTTATGGTAGTAAATATAGGAGATTTAAAGGGTTTCTTAAAGAAACAGGTGCTTTTACAGCTTCTTTATAACGTCAGTAATATCTTTTTATGCGTCGCGTAGTGGGGTATAATTCATTGCATGAAAAAAGAGGATTTTACACTCGATAAGAAATTAGATCACATCGCCTTCATCATGGACGGCAATGGGCGGTGGGCGAAGCTTCGGGGGCTGCCGAGATACCTCGGGCACAAAGAAGCCTGTGAACGGCTCGGCCTCATCTTATCTTTAGTTCGTTATTACCATATCAAATATGCTTCGTTTTACGCTTTTTCGACCGATAACTGGAATCGACCGCAAGACGAGATTGATCACTTGATGGATTATTTAGAAGAATTCTTTAAACGGGAACTACCCACTCTTAAAGAACTTAATACTAGAATTCTCATCAGCGGGGATATTTCTCGCCTCCGTCCTTCAACTAAGAAAGCGTGCGAAGACGCGATGAAGATGACCGAGGAAAATGACGGTTATTATGTGAATATCTGTTTAAATTACGGGGGAAAAGACGAAATCGTCAGAGCCGCTAAGCTTTTCGCGGAAGACTATAAGAACAATAAAGTCACTCTCGATAGCTTAACGGAAGATAACTTCTATCAATATCTCTATCTCCCATCTTTCCCCCCGGTTGACTGCATGATCAGAACCAGCGGGGAAGATAGAATCAGTAACTTTATGCTTTACCGTTTAGCCTATGCTGAACTTGTTTTTACCGAAGTCAAGTGGCCGGACTTTAAAGAGGATGCTTTCGTGGATTGCTTAAAAGAATTCGCCTCCCGTCACCGGCGCTTTGGGGGATTACGCAATGCATAAACCGCATAATGACATCATCAATAAACCGGAAGCCGGCTATAAAGCTTCCCTTAAAAGCCGGGTAATCGTCGCGATTATTTTATTAGCGATTCTTCTCCCGTCAATCTTCTTAGGTTCCTGGGTCTTTTTCATCGTCATGTCGATCTTTATCGTCATCGCTGTTTTAGAAATGATTAAAGCGCCCGGCAAGAAATACGGGTGGTGGGTCTATGTGGTGAGTTACCCCATCGTTTTCGGTTACGTTTATTGGTTCGTCGTGAAAAGCAATGCGGCGGAGTATCTTTTAAAACCCGAGGCTTTCACCTTTTCGCTTGAAGAATATTTCGGTCATTTGGATATTTCCTTAATCGGAATCATCGTTTCTTTAGGGGTCTATCTCTTAATCGGTATCCTCGATAAAAACTTCTCATTTGGGGATGCTGGATATTTCTTCCTGATGACCTTCCTTTTAGGAGCGGGTTTCCAAGCTTTCTTCTTCTTACGTTATTACCCCTTCTTTATGGCGGTGGGACCTTACCAAAATACCGCTTGGGTCTTTGATTTAGCGGGGAAGAACTTAGTCAGTAATGCATCCTTCCAATACGCTTTTAGCGCGACATTCTTTATCTGGGCTTTAGGTGGCTGCATGTTAAACGATACATTTGCTTATTTCGGGGGCATTTATTTTGGTCATCACAAGCTCAACGTTAGAGTCAGTCCTAAAAAGAGCTGGGAAGGTTTCTTCTTTGGTTTAATTGGAACTTTCGCTTGTTTAATGACGATGGGTTTAGTCCTCGCTTATACGGGTTACCCCATCCTCCCAACGTTGACGCTTGATCACTGGTATTGGATTCTTGTCCTTTCGCTGGCGGTGCCTTTACTTGGTAGTTTCGGCGACCTCTGTTTAAGCTTGATTAAACGTTATGTCGGTTTAAAAGATTTCGGCCACGTCTTAAAGGGCCACGGCGGTATTCTTGACCGGGTGGATAGTCACTTATTTGTTGCGCTCGGGGTGACAATTCTCTCGATTTTCATCACTAACGGTTGGAATTTCTTCATTTGAGATGAAAAGAATATTGTTACTAGGAGCGACCGGCAGCATCGGAAGCCAAACCCTCGATATCATTGAAAAAGAAAAAGATAATTTCACTCTCGTTGGAGCGGCTTTTAATCGCAATATTGAAAAATTTATCGAGGTTTTAAAGAGATTTCCAGATTTAAAATACATTGGGGTCTCGAATTTTGAAGCGGGAAAAGAACTTCAAAAACGTTACCCGGATAAAACTATTTTTATTGGAGAAACAGCTTTAAAAGAGTTGATTGATAACACTTCTTTTGATATGGCAGTAAACTCTTTGGTCGGTTTCAGTGGTTTAGCTCCCTCCATCGAAATTCTTAAGAAAAATAAGATTCTTCTTTTAGCCAATAAAGAAAGCTTAGTCACCGGGGGAGAAATCATTGAAGACCTTTTAGGTAAGGGTCACGGAAAACTTTACCCCATCGATAGTGAACACGTGGCGATTAGTAAGTGTTTAATGAAAGCCGGCACTCGGAAAGTTAAGAAATTAGTTTTGACCGCTAGCGGGGGAGCTTTTAGAAATAAAACCCCGGAAGAGCTTAAACACGTCACTTTTGAAGATGCTTTAAAACATCCAACCTGGAAGATGGGTTACAAAATTACCATCGATAGTGCGACATTAATGAACAAAGCCTTCGAAGTGATGGAAGCCCATTATCTATTTAACTATCCCATCGATGATATTGATATTCTCCTCCATTATGAAAGCATGCTTCATAGCTATATCGTCTTAGAAGATGGAACCTTGATCGGTGAAGTCAATAAACCGGATATGCATGGACCCATCTTCTTCGCTCTTCATGAAGGAAATGTTCCTTTAGATGACATTAAAGAAGTAAAGAAGCTCGAAGACTTCGGTCCTTATACTTATATCCCCTTTAACAAGAAAGAATATCCTCTCATCGATTTTGTTTTACAATATTTTAAGAAGGGCAATGTTTACCCGACTGTCATCAATGGGGCGAACGAGGAAGCTATCGAACTTTTTAAAGAAGGAAAAATATCCTATCTAGAAATTGCTCAGGCTATCCGTTGCGCAGCTGAACACTTTGCCCCTATAATTAAGGTCGACCTTCCGTCCTTGACGGAAGAGGATAGGGCAAGTCGGCTCTTCGTCAGAAAACTTTACGCTTAACCATCCATGAATACCTTTATTACCATCATTGTTTTAATTGTGATGCTTGGCATCTTAATTTTGACCCATGAATTGGGCCATCTTTTGATCGCGAAAGGTTTCAATGTTTATTGTTCGGAATATTCAATTGGCTTCGGCCCGAAAATCTTCTCTTGGCGAAAGAAAAACGGGGAAACCCAATACTCTTTAAGAGCGATTCCTCTCGGCGGCTACGTCAGCATGTTCGGGGAAGAAGCGGACCTGGAAGAAGGAGAAAAGATTCCTTTAAATCGCTCTTTAGCGGGGATTAAAACCTGGAAAAGAATCTTAGTGTTTTTCGGTGGTATCGCGATTAATTTATTCACCGCGATATTGTTCTGCTTTATTTACGCTTTCTGTTTCCCATCTTACTACACCTCACAAGCGGTTTATAACGGCTTTGATGTAAACGGGAATCCTCTCAATGAAACGAGCATCGCTTCTCCCTCTGTCAGCTATGGTCTTTGGGCTAATGGCACTCTCGGAAACGAAAACATCACTAAAGAAGATAACCGCATCTTTAGCCCTCTCATCGTCGTCGATGATAACCTCAATCAAAGAGGTTATTTAATCGATAGTAACGCCCTAATCGATGGGGAAAGCTATGTTGCGGTCTATGAAAGCAATAGCTATAACGATGTTTCTTTCTTACCTTCCATCCGGTTTTATACTCCGAAAGAAGCTTATTTCCCGACGCCTTTAGAACGTTCCTTAGGTATCGTCAATCAACCGAACTATAACCTCGCTCCTTACACCTTTAAAGGGGAAGAAAAAGTCACTTTCTCTGTCCAATATTTAACGGGCTTAGAGAATACCGAAAGTCGGCCTTTAGTGACACCGGAAAAGAAAACGTTTAACCTCATCGCGAAAGCGGAAGGGGTGGCTCTTCAAGTCGAAAACTCTCCGATTAACATCAATATCGTCAGTGAGACCTATTGGCCAAGCGCGATGACGAGATTCAATAACGCCTGCAACTATTTCATGTATTTCTTTGAAATGATTGGGCTCGGGTTAGCCTCGTTATTCACCTTTAATTTCTCCAAATTAGGCAGCGTGGTCGCCATGGGGGGAGTCTTGTCACAGAGCTCCGCGATGATCGGGTGGGGGAGGACCTTCTTCCTTTATGGCGGATTTATCTCTCTTAACTTAGCAATCTTCAACTTGCTTCCAATACCCGGTCTCGATGGGTGGCAAATCTTAGTTACCACCGTCGAGCGGGTTTTCAAGAAGCAAATACCTGACAAAGTCAAAAGTATTATGTCCTTGGTCGGCATTGGCTTATTGCTTCTTTTAGGCATTGGGATTATTTTTAGAGATGTGATTAATCTCTTTATTTAAAACTATGCAAAAGAAGATGCAGGATTTCCTAACATATCTCGGGATCAATGACTTTGACCGCTTTGACCTCTCTTTTGATTATATTGGGAGAGATGCCTTAGATCCGACCATCTTTAATTTAAGTATCCGGAAAGAAACCCCCTGGAATACTCAGCAATTATCGGAATTTAAATTAGGCTTAGAGAATATCAATTGGAAATATAATCTCCGCTTCGCGTATGAAAAAGAACCATCGTTAAGCGATATTCAATCGCTTTTTGAAAGCTGGACCTTTGAAGAATATCGAACCATTTGCCATGGGAAAATTAAGGTGACTAATCACCTTTTAACTATCGATGGGGATGATAATACTTCCCGTCTTTTCCCGAAATTTTTAGATTACTTAAAGTGGCTCTGTTACCCTTCTTATTTTGAAGAAGTTACGATTGATATTCCCCTTCCCAAGAAAGAAAAAGAAGTGGTCAGTATTGCGGAAAAGAAAGCGGAAGCGGTCCATACGGTGGAAGTTAAAGAAGTAAAGAAAGAAGAAAGTTCTAATGAACTGACTGATATCGAAAAGAGCTTACTCGCCCAAGCGGAACAAGAAGCAGCCTTAGAGAGAGAAGAGCAACAAAAGAAACGTTTTAGAAGGAAAAAAGCCGGAGATTTCACCTCTCTTTTAACGATTAAAGAAGTCGAAAACTACCCGACCGGAAGTGGGGTTCAAGTCATCGGCAAAATCTTTAATTTTGAATCGAAGAACACTCGTAAGGGCCGCTTAATGGCCACCTTCGGTGTCGGGGATGAATACTACGCGGTAAACGTGGTCCTCTTTGAAGGAAAAGAACTTCCCATCGAACTCTTAAACCAATTAAAGGATAACCTCAGAATCCGTTTAAAAGGAACCTTGGAGCTCGATTATAGCGGTGAAAAGCAAATCATGGGGCAAGGCTTAGAAATCCTGCCTGACGAAGAAATGCGTTCTGACCCCTACCCGGAAAAGCGGGTGGAACTTCATCTCCACACAAAGATGAGCCAGATGGACGGGGTCGGGGATATCCTCGATTACTGTAAACTCGCTAAAAACATGGGTATGAAGGCTCTTGCGGTCACCGATCACGGGGTCATTCAAGATTTCCCCGAAGCGGAAGCCGCGAAAAAGAAAACTGGTATCAAGATTCTTTACGGCTGCGAATTCTATATGTTCGATAACCCGGTCTATTGTTACCGGCCCAATGATAAAAGTATCCGGGACAGTAAATACTGCGTCTTCGACTTTGAAACGACCGGTCTTTCTAGTAAATACGATCGACCGACCGAATTCGCTGGTGTCATTTTCCAAAATGGGATGATCACCGATCGTTTAACTTTGTTTATCAATCCGGGACGACCGATTCCGGAAAAGATTGTTCAAAAGACGAGAATTACCAATGAGATGGTTAAGGACGCTCCAACCCCGAAAGAGGCGATTGGGACGATTCTTAAGTTTATTGGGGATGCTACGTTGGTCAGCCATAACGCCACCTTCGATGAAGGGTTCTTAAACTTGATGACCGAAGAAGCAGGGATTCCGAAAGTTACTAACCCCATCATCGATACTTTAGCTTTATCGCACTATTTCTTCCCGGATGCAAAACGGCACACCTTGGAACATTTAAGCGTCAACTTAAAACTTCAAATCTACGATGCCGGAAGCGCTCACCGAGCGGACTATGACTCGGAAGTTCTCTGCCAAGTCTGGGAGAAGATGATTAATCTCTTCACCCAAAAGAATCCCAAGATGACCCTAAGAGACTTAGAAGAACTAAAAGACCATAGCCCCTTAATGTTTAAGCACTTAAAAGGTCATCACCTTATCGCTTTAGCTAAGAATCAACAAGGCTTAAAGGACTTATATCGTTTAATCAGCCATAGCCACGTTAAATATCTTTCCGGTGGGTCCCAACCGAAAATCCCGCGGGATGAAATCATTAAATATCGGGAGAATCTTTTGATTGGTTCAGCTTGTTTTAATGGGGAAGTTTTTGAAGATGCCTCGCACCGGCGGGATGATATTATTCAAGAGACGATGAAGTTCTATGATTACATCGAAATTCAACCGCCGGAGAACTATTCTTATCTCGTAAATATCGGGGATTTAAGCCAAGAAACCTTATTGGATATCCTTCATAATATCGTTCGTCTTGCTGATTTAAATCACCAACCAGTGGTGGCAACGGGGGACTGCCATTACGTTAATCCCGAAGACAAAATCGCCAGAGACATCTATATCTTCAGTAAAGGAATTGGTGGTTTAATTCACCCTTTAAAGCGGAGACCGAAAGACGTTCCTCCCTTTGATAACCCTGATCAACATTTTAGATCGACCCAAGAGATGATGGATATCTTCACCCCCTTATTCGGGGAAGATAAAGCGAAAGAAATCGTTATTTCGAACACTAACATGATCGCGGATCAAATCTCGGATGTGCAGATTTTAAAGAACAAGTTGTACGCTCCGACGCCGAACTTACCGGGAAGCGATGAAAAGCTCAGAACCCTTTGCTATAAGAATCTCCACAAGATGTACGGGGAGAATCCCGATCCTTTAATCGTGGAGAGACTAGAAAAAGAGCTTAATGGTATCATCAGTAACGGCTATTCCGTCACCTATTACATCGCATATTTAATCGTCAAGAAAGCCCATGAAGATGGCTACATTGTCGGGAGCCGGGGAAGCGTTGGGAGCAGCTTGACCGCTCTTATGGCGGAAGTCAGTGAAGTTAATCCTTTACCCCCTCATTACCTCTGTCCGAAGTGCCATCATTTAGAATGGAATACGGATGATTCCATCCGTTCCGGTTTCGATTTACCAGAAAAAAGATGTCCGATTTGCGGAGAAATCATGATTCGTGATGGGCAAGACATCCCCTTTGAAACCTTCCTTGGTTTCAATGCCGAAAAGGTTCCGGATATCGACCTTAACTTCCCGAAAGACTATCAAAGTAAGGCGCACGCATACGCTCGGGTGTTACTTTCTACCCCGGAAGAAAACGAAAAGATTAAGAAGGGGGAACCCTTAGAAAGTCCTCACGTTATTAGGGCCGGTACCATCGGGACCACTGAAACTAAAAACGCTATTGGTTACGTTCGGCATTATTACGAAGAAATCAATGAAGACTGGTCGAAAGTTAGCCGGGCTTATATTTCCTATTTAGCCAGTAAATGTGTCGGGGTAAAAAGAACCACCGGTCAACACCCGGGCGGTATCGTCGTTATTCCTAGCGACATGGATATCTTTGACTTTACCCCATATCAACACCCGGCCGATGACCCGGATGCCGACTGGCTTACCACGCACTTTGGTTTCGATACGATGCACGACTCAGTTTTGAAGTTGGACCTATTAGGGCATAAAGACCCGATGGCTCTCCGGAATATGAGTTTATTGACCGGCGTTGATTTAAAAGATATCCCGATGAATGACCCGAAAGTTATTTCCTTATTTAATTCTTATAAGGCTTTGAATTTAAATAGCAATCCCTTGGGCTTTAAGACTGGCGCTATCGCGTTACCGGAATTCGGGACCGATTTCGTGCAAAGAATCCTCGAAGAAACGAAACCTAATAGTTTCAATGAACTTCTCGTTATTTCTGGCCTTAGCCACGGGACGGAAGTCTGGGCCAATAACGCTCAAGACTTAATTGAGAACGCGACATGTTCATTAAAAGACGTCATTGGGTGCCGGGACGACATCATGAATTATTTAATCAGAATGGGGCTTCCTAATAAGCACGCTTTCACCATCATGGAAAGCGTCCGGCATGGTAAAGGCTTGAAGGAAGAAGATGAAAAAGCGATGCGGGAGCACAATGTCCCCGAATGGTATATCAATTCCTGTAACCACATTCGTTATCTGTTCCCCAGAAGCCACGCGACCGCTTACGTCATGGGGGCGGTGAGAGGCGCTTACTTTAAGCTTTATTACCCCTTAGAATTCTATGCCACCTATTTCACGGTCCGCTGCGCGAAGTTTGATCTTTTACCGATGGTCAAAGGATTGGATGCGATTGTGGCTAGAATTAGGGAATTAGAGAAGAAGCGGGATGAGAAGAGAGACTTTAAAGATACCGATGACGATGTTTTACGGTCGTTAATCGTGGCCTGTGAACTCGCGGACCGGGGGTACAAGATTGAAAATATCTCTCTTGAACGTTCGTCCGCTAGTGAATGGTTAGTCGATAAAGAAAACAATGCGATTATCCCTCCCTTCAGCGTCCTCGATGGCTTAGGTGAAGCGGCTGCTCAAACGGTCGTTGATGCGAGAAAAGACGGTCCTTTCCTTTCGAAAGAAGACCTCTATGAACGGACAAAACTTTCGGAAAAAGACATCAAGAGTTTGACTGATATTGGGGCGCTCGAGGGTTTAGGTGCCACAAATCAAATGTCGCTCTTTGATTTTTTCTGAGAAAGTGCTATATTTATCGGGCGCTTGAAAAACGCACGGGACGTAGCACAGCTTGGTAGTGCGCTTGGTTCGGGACCAAGAGGTCGCGGGTTCGAATCCCGCCGTTCCGACCATCTTTAAAAAACACCTATAATGCCTAGTCATTATAGGTTATTTTTTTATCAAAAATTACCAATTTGTGCTCACTATGTCGCATCCTGAATTTTTAGGGTCCTATCGTTACCGTCGAAAATTGTCAAAAATACCTCAAAAAGTTCGAATCACCGCAATACGCACACCGCAATAGCACTTCGGGTTCGAATTTTCGCAAATTATAAATATGGATATAATTTAATATATTTAAAGCGTGCGATTTCGCTGAAGAAAGTGGTCACGGTGTTCCTTCGGTTGTTAAAGTTTATGGTGAAGAGGCATATATTTTTTCTGAATATTTTATCGATGTAGTAATCCCGTTTAATAGAGAAGGTTTTGATAAAACAACCAGAAAAACAACCACAAAACAACCAGAAAACATAGAAGAGGAAATGATTCAATTAATTAAAAATAATGAAAAGATCTCTAGAAAAGATACAGCTATTGTTTTGCATAAAACAGAGGGAAGCATTAGGCATTATCTAAAAAAATTACAGGGGCGAAAGATTATCAAACATTCAGGGCCAGACAAAGGCGGCTATTGGGAAATAATCAAATAAAAATAAGAATAGAAGATTTTTCTTAAGACATTAAAGGCGTTCGCTTTCCAATTTTGAGGGCTTTTAAGGCGTTTTCCAAGCACAGAACGATAAAACTTGCCGATTAGTTCGGCATTTTTTATTTTTAATCACCTTTATATTTATTAGAATAACAACAAGGAATTAATCATGAAAAATCCTAATCAGTGCTTCTACCATATATTTATCAATGAAGATAAATTCCAGGCATTAGGGGATTACAAAATTTATCAAAAGTTTTGGGTCTCCGCTTTTTCTATTCCGTGCTTTTCTCTGTGTGCGGTGACCTTCCCGACTTTTATTGGTTATAACTTCCAAAATCTTTTCGCGACCATCATGTTTTGTTTTACCTTTCTATGGTGCTTTTTCTTCCTTTATTTCACAGTTAAGTTTCTTTATTTGGATCATATCTACAAAGTCTTTAAGAAGAAGTGGCAACCCTATCTTTTGGTGTCTTTAATCCTTGTTTTGACTATAGTTTTTATGATTCTCCCTATGTTCACTGTCACCCAGCTTAGCAATAGTGATACCTTCTTTCATGTATCATTAAACCCAGCTTTTTATTTTTTGATCTATTGGCCGCTTTTTATTGGATTAATTTCCTTTTATTACTACGCTTTTATGAAGTGTTTTGCTAAGTATATGAACCTCTATAAAAAGAAAAGACAATAAGACTTAAAATCTTATTATCTTTGCAAATATTGAGAATATTTTGTGTTTTTCTAAATTATTTATCAAAGTTAATGATCGGTTTTTCTTCTTTTCGTTCGTCGAAGGGGTAGTGATCTAAATAGTATTTATAGACATCATCATAGGCCTTGATATGAAGGTTTTTACGGACCTCATTAATGTGCCAAGGTTTGATGGGAGCCCAGAAACGAGCAATTCTTCCGGGGAAGTGTTGGATGACCGTATCTTTCCGGCATTTCCTTTGAGAATTATAGATTTCTGGAAGCTCGAGCCAATCTTTGACTAGCATGTTTAACACGCTTTGATCAGGGAAATAAAGAGTCTTTTTCTTTAACACATCTAAAGCCCGGTCAAAGAGTTTAGTCTCTTGAATCTTTTTCGCATTTAAGAACAAGACCCCCGCGTTAAAGTAGTGTTCTCCGATATAGTATCGGCCGAGATAATCGGGGACCGCTGCGAGTTCATAGTTGGTCATATCGTAGGTCTTATAGAAGGTGGCTAAGTCGTTATGGATGAGAATGTCGCAGTCGAGGTAGAGGAGATTATCAAAGTCTTCATGGACGAGTTTAAAGAAGAATAACCTTAACATCGTGTAGGGGGAGTAGCGAGTCAAATGGTTCTTGTTGCCTTCCAATTCTTGTTTATAGATCGGGGAACAATCGATGAGTTTCACTTCGTTATTGGGGTTGAAGCTTTTGACCATCTTTTCAAGGATTAAACGGCCATTTTCCGTTATCGGATTACATTCAAATTGTTTGCTATCGATGGTCTTCATCGTCAACACATAGAAAGTGTAATCATGACCCGGCGAATTCATCATCGTCGAAAGCATCGCTAAGTACATGCCTTTAAGGATTTTGTCATTGCCGGCAAAGACAATGTTAAAGCGCTTGGGAATCATCTTTTGCCTCCAATAATCTTTCTTCTTTTTTAAGGCGTTTGGTAATTCTCGCTTCTAGTAACGCGCTGAAGATGAAACTGACGAGCATTAAGAAATAGTAGGTTAAAAGCCGCCAGAGGAGGGAAACGGCTTGTGTTTGTGCTAAACCGCTGGAAACCGTTGAGGCGATGACAATTGCGAACGCGTAATCGATACCACCGGTGCCACCGGGAGTAGGAACAAAGACGACAGCCGTAATAGCAAAAGCCGTGCCGAAGAGAACTAAATAGAGTTGATCGTAGCCAACCTCAAGTCCCATGGATTTCATCAAGAAAAAGGGAATTATGTAATAAATTGCCATAGTTATAGTTTTAATAAAGAAACAGGCAATAAAAGTTTTCCAATGGGTGAAGATTTCTTTAAAAGATGTTTGGGCATTGTTGCAGTATTCATCGAGCATTGGGAGTCGCTTTTGCAAATGCTTCCCAATGAATTTGATTTTGCATAATAAATGAAATATACCATAAATACCCTTACGTATAGTTTTGCTTGTGCCTAAAGCAATCATGAAAAGCAGAACTAAAAAGTTAATAATGAAGCCAGCAACAGCGACCCATTTAAACCAAGATAAATCAGAATTGAAGTATTCCCCGGCTGCAGAGAGATTTGCGGTGAAATCGTTCCAGAAGAATAAGGATATTAAAGCGAAAACGTTAGTGACCAACATGTAGGTGGTGAAGTTCGCTAAGATAACACCGGTTCCTTGAGCAGTGGTGGCGTTGCATTTGGTGTAAGAATAGATTTGGAAGGGTTGGCCGCCAGTTGCAAAAGGGGTGATGCCGTTATAGAAGTGTTCACTGGAACCAATCATAAAATCATCAGCGAATGTTGATTTAAAAGAGGACGCTTTCGCGAATAAGTGTAGGGTGAGGGGCCAGAGAACAAAATAGGCAGCCGCAAGGACAAAAGCTATTAGTAAATAAACCCAGTTATTGCTATTCCCGATTTGTTTAATGGTGTCACCGATGGTTTCGAGTTCCCCGAAGGATAAGAACAAGGTTAAAACCAAGGCCGTCATCGCGGCTAAGAAAATAAGATTAGAGATGTTTTTGCGGCGATTTTTCTTTTTTCGAAGCTGTTCAGGTGTTAATTGTTTCTTTTCTTCCGGAACTCCAAATACTTCAATTTTCGTTCCGTTATGTTCTTCAACTTTTTCTTCGTCTTTTGTCTCTAAAGGTTCTTTTTCCATCGCGGTCACTTTCCAGTTGATAGTATTCTACTATTTAAATTAGTTAGTGCCCATACTTTTAAAGTGTAAAAAGAGATTTTACATGTGTTACTTTCTTTCCGCGATTTCTCATGGGATAAAAGGTAGAAGGAAGAAACAAAATGTTATACACTTAAGCGCGTGCGTCCGTAGCTCAGCTGGACAGAGCACTTCCCTCCTAAGGAAGGGGTCAGGCGTTCGAATCGCCTCGGGCGCGCCACTTCATTAAACCGTTATATCAAATTTATAAATTCTTATAAACAATTACAA
>ULQM01014977.1_pt1 | contig 27221 bp, 24 predicted proteins | sample 1954451 | NCBI WGS metagenome assembly ULQM01 (sample SAMEA4835655, study PRJEB28245) | human gut metagenome | biome: gut microbiome; material: fecal sample | place: Denmark | collected 2008 | reverse complement strand
AGGAAAAGTGGTGCGAATATATGAAATAAAGCATTGGAGTATAATCTGGTAGACATTCTATAGAGAAAAATATAGAAAAGATGTTATAGGTATTACTTACAGTGCTTATGACATCTTTTTTTATATATAGAAAAGGATGTGGTGAAAAGATGTTTAGTTAAAGTTATAATCTGCTGTTTTATTTACTGTATGTAGGAAAATGGATTGTTGCATAGGGGGAGAAAGTATTACTATCTGATAGTAAAATTAACTAGCGACTTGAACACTAAACATAAATGTAAATTAATTAACCAATACAAAAATTAATAATATACAATGATGATTAAGGAGAAATAAATTATGAGTAAAGAAAAAAACAATAATAAGAAAGTTAATAATGGTGTATTTGCTTCCTTAAAAATAATAAATAAAGTAAAAAACATATTTGATGCTTTATTACAATATAAAAGTTTAGTAATATTTGCTGTTCCAGTTGTTGTGTGCATCGTAAAATTATTCTGGGGTACATACATGTGGGGGAGATTTAGTGTATATAAAATTGATCCAAGCTATATTGATACGAATAATGGTAGCTTTATTGCTAATGTTGTTGAAATTACGCTAATTATAATTGTATTTTTATTATCAAATGTAGTTTTTTATTTTGTGTGCAGTAGGAAAAAACGTGCGATAAGTATTATTGGGATGGTATGTATGTGTTTTGCAGAGGGCATAGCCATTACGTATTGGATATTTAGGCCAATAAAAAATATAGTTGCTATTTTATTTTTATCAATCTTATCAGGAATACTTAATATTAATGGAATATTATATGGGTTTGATAAGAGTAAAAGGTCAACAAGTAGTAAAAAAAACAAAAAAAGTGCAAGATGCGATATAAAAAACAAGGGATATATTGTAGCATGTATTGTTGTGGTGGCGGTATTAGTAGGATGTACTTGTTTATTTTACCATGACGGAAAAGACTATGAAAAAAGTAGAAAAAGTTATAAAGTAATGATGAAGAATATCGTTGAAGATACGGACATTAAGTATCAGATTTATAGTATAGATGATAACAAAAAATATGAGATATATCCTGTAGCATATGAAAGTAAAGAAAAATACATACTCTGTAGGTTGTATTATGATAACGGAAAAATAAAAATAGATTATCATTACCAAAAGATAATAGATAAAGATGGACAGGAAATTAGATATTTTGACAACATATATGATATATCAGGAAAAGAAAATATAACGAAGGAGTAAATGTTAATTATGAGAAATTTTGAGATGCTTCCAACAGAAGAAAATGTTTTTAGTACATTTTGTAATAATGTTTTGGGGAGAAATGAAGATGTTAAATACTTTTATGAAATGCTTATGTCATATGATTTTTCTGCGTCAATAGCTATTGACGGAAGGTGGGGGAGTGGAAAAACATTTTTTGTACACCACGTTATGTTGTTAATTGATGCTATGAATTCAAATTCAAATTTGGATTCTGAAAAAAGAGATGAAATCATATCAAAAGTTCGTATGGATGATAGTATAAAAACAGAATTAACTAGTATGTGTGCTGTATATTATGATGCATGGAAAAATGATAATGATAATGAACCGATTCTTTCACTGATTTATGAAATTGCAAGTCAGTTATGTATCTCTATTAATTCTGATTGGATAGACGGAAAGAAAAAGTTCTGTAATTTAGCAGGAACGATTCTTGAATGCTTAAGCAAAAAAAATATAAATAATATGATTGAGTGTTTAAAGAGTGAAAATCCATTTGAAGAAATTAAAAAGCAAAGAAGCATAGAAAATAGAATTAGCGAATTCTTCAAAATGATTCCAGAGGAGAGGGCAAATAAAGTTGTAATATTTATTGACGAATTAGATAGATGTAAGCCGATATTTACCATTAGATTATTAGAGCAGATAAAACATTACATAAATGATGATCGAGTTATGTTTGTATTTTCGGTCAATATTGATGAATTACAACATACTATCAAAAAATATTATGGTAATGGATTTGACGCATGCAGGTATCTTGATCGTTTTTTCTTTCAAAGGATTTCGTTGCCACCGACGAATAAAACGGAATTTTATGAATACATGGGACTTGGCTCAAGGTATTATGTTGATATTATTACAAGGCGGATATGCGATATATATAATATGCAATATAGGGAGATGACAAGGTATTGTAGTCAGGTTAGGACTGCGGTTTATAAAATAACTCACAGTGATGTAAGTAGATGCATATTTCCTGTTGAAAAAGGACATATATTAGTTATAAACATAATTGTACCTCTACTTATAGCTCTCAGGAATATGGATACAAGTAAATATAATAATTTTGTCAATGGAAAAGATTACGAACCATTAATGACACTGTTTTCAGATGAAGATAATTGCTTAGAAATATTTAGATATTTTCTTAATGATAAGGATTCTTCTGAAGAAAAAGAAGATAAAATAAAAATAACAAAAGATGAAATGTTAATGAAGGTATATAATGCAATTTTTAATAATGACAAAGAATATAAATCTGATGTTATGATCGGAGGATGCGAATTTGACAACAAAACGAAAGAATTTGCTATCAGATGTTCTAATATGATGACTAGTAGTGCAGATTACAGTATTTAGAAAGATAAAAGGTCAATGAGATCTTTTTAAGTTTTATGTAAACGTTAAGAAATAATATAAGATTTGTGAATAGTTATCGGAGGATACGATGGAGAAGCTATAGAAACAATGGAAGATTTATTTCTCTTCTTAGGTATGGTGATAAGAAGTGGGAGAGAGGGAGGTGATATATTATCACTCTAGTTTTGGTTATAAAAAACCATAAAATTGGTTATTGACAACCAACATGTATGATGGTATTATAATGACAAGATGGTTATGAAAAACCAAAAGGAGGACAAGATGTTAGATTTGAATATTAAAATGCTGCTGGAAAAAGAATATATGAATGTTGAAAAAAATGGATATGATATAGCTTCACGTTTAAGAAACTTTGGAATCTCTAACTATTACAAAGTTGTAAGTGCTGCATATGCGGCGTATTTAGCCAAGGCAAATCAGTTAGAAGATTTACAAAGTCTTTTGAACTATATAAATACAGAACTTCCGGATGAACAACAGTATTTTCTAAAGGATCAGACATCTGACGTATATTGGATGAGCGTAATCGAAATTTCAAAAGTATATACGGTTGAAACACTATTGGCGGTTGTATTATGGATGACAAATTCAATGGACGGAAGAAAATTTGGTGGTGAATCGGAAACACCACTTAGCATTGTGAAGTTGGCATATGGATTGCTAAAACCGGAGAATGAGAGTATTGCAGATTTCTGTAGTGGCACGGGAGTATTTTTGTCATATGCAGCACAGATGAATAAGGGTAGCTTGTATTATGGTATTGAAATTAATACTTTGGCGAAAGAGTTATCTGAAATAAGAATGTCATTACTTACAGACAATCACTTGATACGACAAGGGTCTGTATTTTCAATGGATGCAGATAGAACATTTGATAAAATCTTCAGTGATAGTCCATGGAATGTAAGGTCATGGAAAGCAAATTCTGATGAACAAACGATAAATGAAATAGAGCAGATAGTTCCAGAATTAAAAAGGGCAACAACAGCAGATTGGCATTTCATTGTGAATGTGATGCGTCATCTAAAAGAAGAAGGAAAAGCAGTTGTTACATCTTCAAATGGTTTGACATGGAATGGTGGGATTAGTAAGGCAATTAGAGAAAGAATTGTAAAATTAGGATGGCTTGAGGCAGTAATTTCTCTTCCGGCTAATTTGTATTCAACGACTTCAATACCGACCTCAATTCTTGTATTGAGTAAAAAAGATAATAAAGGTGTAAGACTAATTGATGCAAGTGATATGGCAACAGTAGGACGTAGACAGAATGAGTTGGATGATGAAGCTATTAATGAAATATTGGAATTAATGACTAAGAATTCAGCCAACTCGAAGTTAGTATCTATAGATGAAATTGCTACACAAGATTATGCCATTAATCCATCCAGATATTTACAGAAAGAAGTAAAAGTTGAAAATGGAGTTCCGCTTGGAGACTTGATTGTTAATATAACAAGGGGAGCACAGTTAAAGGCATCGGAATTAGATGAGCTGGTTTCTGACAAACCTACATCATATCAATATTTGATGTTAGCCAATATTCAGGATGGTATCATAAGCGAAGATTTACCATATTTGAAAGAATTGGACAAGAAACAAGAAAAATATTGTATAAAAAATAATAGTCTAGTTATTTCAAAAAATGGAGCACCTGTGAAAGTAGCAGTTGCGTATGTTGAAAAAGGAAAGCAGATATTAGCAAATGGTAATTTGTATATAATCGAATTAGATGAGACAAAAGCCGATCCATATTACGTTAAGGCATACTTAGAAAGTGAAAATGGTGCAATAGCGCTTTCAAGAGTTACAGTTGGTGCTACATTGCCTAATATTCCGGTAGATGGATTAAAAAAAGTATTAATACCGAATCCTGACATGGATACTCAAAAGAAAGTAGCTGAAAAATATTTGACAAAGGTAGATGAAATAAAGGTATTGAAGTACAGATTGCAGAAGGCAACATCAGATTTGAGAAGTATTTTCGAGGAGGGATAACAATGTCATTGTCGATAGAAGAACTCTCCGAGTTAGAAGATGAAATTTTGGAAAGATTTCCGAATGAAATAACAGGGATTCTTTCTAAACTAAACAGAAGTGGGCAGTTGGAAGATTTCATGAATTTGATTGGCATGGATGACTTGATTGAATCAGAGGAAGATTTTTATTCTTACAAGGATGGAAAGATTGTAGTTGTAGGTGGGACAGAGATAAAAGAAGAAGTTTTATTAAGTATTGCTAATAATCTTGGGATTGAAAAGGATAGGTTTGAGTTTTGTCTGGATTATAAACAAATTCAGAAATACGATTTTAGAAAGATGCAATACGCACCACAGTACAGAGTTATATTATTTGGTCCGACACCACATAGTGGGCATGGCAAAGGTGAAAGTGGAAGTATTATTGCAGAATTAGAAAAATCCACAATGTATCCAAGAGTAGAGCGTATGATGAGTGGAAATGAATTGAAGATTACAAAATCAAATTTTCGGGAAAAACTACAGCAATTAATAGATGAGAATTATATTTGATGGAGGAAACATAAATGTCAGGAAATGATAAGATAAATGTAGTGGAAACTAATATTGCGGAGAAAGCACAGGTTATTTGGAATGTAGCAGATATGTTACGAGGTCCATTCAAACCACATGAATACAATTGGAGTTGTACTATGTTCTGATACAGATGAAGATATGGCGAGATATTCTCTACTTCATTATAATGATCAGATGTTTATGTCGAAATACAAGTTATATCTTCGTTCAGAGGAAGAACTGAAACAGGAGATTGAGACACAAAAAATGATATTTGAGTTGCAGCAAAGTGAAAAAAGATTTTAGACACGACGAGTCTAAAATCTTTTGAAAGACGACGAGGTAAATGCTATGGGAATAGATATCACAACTGAAAAACGCCTAGAGGAAGATATTGAAAGCTTTTTCCTATCAGGTGAAGGCGGGTATACAAAGAATCATGACACATATAATCATAAATTAGGATTATATGTGGATACGTTAATTAGATTTATTAAAGCTACACAGGAGAATTGTTGGAAACGATTTGTCATGCAAAATGCAGATAATCCGGAAAGAAAATTTTTGCCTTGCATTTAATAATGCGTGTGATGCTGATGGTCTTATCTATGTATTAAGACATGGTTTCAAACATTGTGGAATTACATTCAAGGTATGCTATTTTGCTCCAGAATCAGGATTAAATCAGACACATGCTGAACATTATGATATGAATGAAATCACATACAATCGGCAATGGTACTATTCTGCAGATAATAAAAATTCTGTTGATATGGTAATTGCGGTAAATGGTATTCCTGTTTTTGCATTTGAGTTAAAGAATCAATACACAGGACAGAATGTAGATAATGCGAAAAGACAATGGATGTACGACAGAGATCCAAGAGAAATATGCTTTCAATTTAATAAGCGCATCCTTGCATATTTTTGTGTAGATCAGACTGAAGTGTGGGTGACAACTAAATTAGATGGAAAAGATACATATTTTCTTCCGTTTAATCAGGGTTCAAATGGTGCCGGTAATAATGGAGGAAAGGGCAATCTGGCAAATCTAAACGAATATCCAACGGCATATCTTTGGAAGAAGGTTTTTCGAAAAGATAGTATGATGGATATTTTGCAAAAGTTTATTCATTTGCAGGTAAAAGATGATAAAAAACTTTTGACAAATGATACAGAACAGATTATCAAGAAAAAGACTCTTATATTTCCAAGATATCATCAGCTTGATGTTGTACGAAAGTTGATTGAAGATGTAAAGCAAAATGGACCAGGAAAGAATTACCTTATACAGCATTCAGCAGGTTCCGGTAAATCAAATTCTATTGCTTGGACAGCATACAGACTGGTATCATTACATAATGAATTGAATCAACCCGTATTCAGCAGTGTTGTGGTAGTAACCGATCGTACCGTATTGAATGCACAACTTCAAGAAACAATCTCTAGTTTTGATCATACATTGGGAGCAGTTGAAACAATAGATGATAAAAAGAAATCAGTAGACTTGAGGGATGCTTTAAATAATGGAATTCGTATTATTGTAACCAGTGAAAAAATAGCAGAGCATACGATGCCCGGAAAGGATAAAAATGAAAGAATTGAATCTAAAAGAAAAAATACAAAATTTAATATTTGGGCATCAGAAAAATGGCTGCCCGGAGGGGGAGTTTGGATACAGGGACTTAACACCAGAATCAGATACAAAGAATAGTGAAGAATATATACGAGCACTTCATTGGGCTATAAAGAATAAAGAGGTAAAAAATATAGCATTATCAGGTCCGTATGGGTCGGGAAAAAGTAGTGTTATAAAAACGTATCTGGAAAAATATCCTAAGACAAAATATTTGTCCATATCATTGGCAACATTTTCAACGCCAACAAAATCAGTAAATGGAGAAGATGATAAAACATCTTCATTAGCTGATGATTGGACTTTAGATGACGTTGATGAAAATGTAATAGAGGAAGGGATTCTTAAACAACTTTTTTACAGAGTGGATGTGGGCAAAATTCCACAAAGTCGATATAGAAAGATTAAGAAATTATCCTATTGGAAAATTTTTTTCTTGCTATTGATGTTAACTGTCGTAGCATCAGTTGTTTATTTTGAAATTAATCCGAATGTTTTGGAAGACTTTAAAAATACAGTCATTAATAATGGAGCTTTTTTTCATCTTAATCAATGGTCATCGTATGCTGTATTTACAGTAACCATCTTTGGAGTATTGTTATTGATTACAACAGTTCTTAAATATGTGATGTCAAATTTTAGAATTGCTAATATTAACTTGGGTGATAAGGCAAGTATATCTAAGAAAGAAGAAAAGGAATCAATCTTTGATAAGTCGTTAGATGAAATTGTCTATTTCTTTGAAAGTACAACTTATGATACTGTTTTTATTGAGGATTTGGACAGGTTCAACCAACCTAATATTTTTATAAAACTACGTGAATTAAATACGGTCATAAATAATTATGATAATATTAAACGTAAAGTTGTATTTATATATGCGATAAAAGATGATATGTTCAAAGACGAGGAGCGAACCAAGTTTTTTGATTTCATTGTTCCAGTGATTCCTTATATCAATGCAACAAACTCTGGGGAAATATTAAGAGGATTGTTAAAATTTGAAAAAGGTGCAGATGGTGTATATAAAAGCAAAAATTATGATATATCTGATCGATATATATGGAAGATTTCGCCTTTTGTACAAGATATGAGAGTGTTGACTAATATATGCAATGAATTTCTTGTATATAAGAGAACATTAAAAACGACGAAACTTAAAGATGAAGAAATGTTTTCAATGATTACATTTAAAAATCTATATCCGAAAGAATTTGCTGAATTACAGGCTGAGAGAGGAATAGTTAAGCAGGCTTTTCAGGAGAAAGGAACTTATGTCAATGCCGAAAAGGAAAAACTTGAAGAGCTAATAGTACCTAAAAGAAAAATTCTGGAAAATGTACATAACGATATTCTTTTCGGGTTGCGAGAAATTAAGCATGCGTTTTTGGGATTTTTATCATATGACAATGGAACATATTATCCAATAAAAAATTTGCAGATAAATAATGGAAGTAAATATTCTTATGGAGAAATACTTAAAGAGGATTTTGATTTAACTAAATTTGTGAACATTAACCAGCTAATTATTGGATATTATGAATCTGGTAGTTATTTTGAGCAATCGCATACTGTAAGTAATATCAAACAAAAAATGGCATCAGAGGGCAGCAAATATTTAAAGCGTATGAATGATTTGCAATTCAGCGAAGGCCCTAAAAAGCAAGAATTGATTTTAGAAATACAAAATTTGGAAGTGACGATTGCCAAAATAGATGGATACTCATTAAAAGAGTTGATTGCTGAGTTTGGAGAGGATTTTCTTCCGGAAGGAATAAGTGAATATGGATTTTTAAAGTTTTTACTTATAAATGGATATATAAACGAGAGTTATGCAGATTATATTAATTATTTCCATCCCAATAGTATTACGAAGGATGAGAATGATTATTTACGTAGCATTCGTATGCGCAATAGAGCAAAGAACTTCGCATTTGAAATAAAAAATTTGCAGCAGGTGAGTGATCGTATTTATGATGCTGAGTATAGGCAGACAGAGACATTAAATTATATACTTACGGATTTTATGCTTATCAAATGTTCAGAGAAAACTAATAAAAAGTATTATTTTGATGGTTTCGAATTGGACAAAGGAGTGGAACATTATCAATTTACAAAAGAATATATTGAGAGAGGTCAAAATGTTAATGAGTTTGTAAGTGAATTGTGTAAATACTACCGCCATATGTGGAAAAATATTGCGCAGGATGTTTCTTTGTTGGATGAGACTAAATATAAATATTTGTCGCTAATTTTAAATAATGCAACTATGAATCAAATTGTAATAATGGATGAAGTAGATTGCTCGAATTGCATAAAAAATTTTATCGTTGAAGATGAAAAATCACTAGCATGCTTAAATGGAGTATCTGCGGATGTACTAATCGAAGTAATATCAAGACAGGCGATAGTATTCAGAAAAATTAATAATGTAGGCGCAGACGCGAAAGTATTAAATTATATATACCAAAACGATATGTATGAGTTAAATAATTCTATGGTTTCATCGGTAATAAATTTTTATCATTCAGATTTGGCAGATGGGCTTAAGAACGCACATTATACAACTATTCTAAATGCTGATATTAATGTCTTAAATAAAAGGATTTGGGATGATTTTGAAGATTACATTAATCATTTTGTATTGGAAATAGATGAGAATAATTCTGAGGAAATAAGTGCGGTAGAAGATATCATAGAACGTTTGGCAAATACAAATATTGAACTTGTCATTGCTGTATTGGATAAGGAAAAAGTAAACTGGGACAACCTGGATGAATGTTGTGAGAATAATGTTGAAAAAGAAAAAAAGAAAGAAATTTGGAATTATTTGCTTGAAAATAGCCGTATTTCTTCCAAGTGGAAGAATTTCGAATCTTATTATAATGAATTTGGTATTACCACTGAACTGTCAGTCTGGGTTAATGAAAACTGTAGTGACATTGTAAAGTCAGATAAGACAGATAAGATAGACAATGATTGTATAAGGAATATTATCACTAATTCAGAAATTACAGTACAAACAGTGGAACAAATAGCAGATAATTATAAATGTGATGAAGAAATTGAGTTTGATGTATCAAAACTTCCAGTGGACAAAATAAATTTATTAATCAGAAAGCATTATATAAGATATACCATATCAAAGATTGAAAAGATTAGAAGTCTTGCAAAAGATAGTTTTGGAGTATATTGTAAAGAATATATTGATGACTTTGTAAATGATTTGCCATCTATTTCACTGAACGAAAGCGAAATTGTTATGTTACTGAATGATATGACTATTGATAGGAAGTACAAGCCTGGAATATTGAAAAAAATATCTGCAAGTAGTATGACTGGAAATCTGGCAAAGACTATTGCCAATAATCAATTTAATGTAGATAAGGGATATGTTGAATATGCATGGAAAAATTTGGATAACGCAGGAAGACATGTGTTGCTTGTAAATCATTTACAAGTGTATAATATTGCAGAAATTTCGAGATTATTAACGGATCTTGGGGGTGAGTGGAGTAAGCTTAGTGATAATAAATTCAGACATAAGGAAGAAATTTCGATTGATGTAAATGGTCATAATGAGAGATTATTGTTGCAACTGCAAAAGAAAGGTTTTATTACTAGTTACCAAGAAAAGAATGATAGGAAAAAGAGGTGCTTTGAAGTATGGGTTAAACAACAATAGAAGGTTGGAATTGAGGATTACAGTTGAATTTGAAACTAAACCAAATGCAAATACTAATATCATGCAGCCCCAAAACATTGATTTTCAAAATGTATCCGGTAATCTGATACAAGAGACAAAGAAATTTATGGTATCACTTGAAAATAATGCAGAAGATGTTATAGAAGTGCTTCGTAGCATATGGGAGCTGTCATCTTTGTATGATGGATATTTCTATAAGCCATGCAAATATAATGTTGATGGTATTGATGTGAATGTTGAAAAGTTATATTTTCTCTCATTTTATGATTGTAAAACGGAGAGTGGGAAGAGAAGAAGCCGACAGAGATTTTAGTACCTGAAAGAATTAAGTGATTGTATAGAAAGGAAATGCATTACTATGGAAAAAAGTATAACAGAACAGTTGGAAAAGCTTTTTAAAAAATGGATAGAGAACCAGAATGAAGAAGTTAATAACAAGAATGAAAATCATGAGGGAAATAATTATTTGGAAAGATATAAAGGGGGCAATCTTAGAAATTTAGATCTTAGAAATTCTTTTACTCGAGACGGTATTGTGAATGAAGACGCATGGATTAAAGGAGAAAAAATACTATTCATATTGAAGGAAGCTAATATATCAGAACAGCTTAAAGATGCATCTGAGGGCAATGTAATTGCAGATAATGGTAAATTTTGGTTCCAGGAAACAATTAAGTCGAATAATTATGATTGGAAAAAGAAGATTTTCAGAAGATTGCGTAAGATTGGTGAATCTTGGACCGGCAATAAAGATTTTAGTTTAGAATCCGTTGCATATATGAATATAAACAAGAGAGGCGGATTGTCCCAAGCTAAGGAAGATGTTATTGATGGATATTTTGAAAAGTACCAATCACTAATATTAGAAGAGATAAAAATAATAAATCCATCTAAAATTGCGATATGCTGTGGTGATCAGGGATATGTAGGAAAACTTGATGAATTAATAAAAAAATGGGACAAGTCTATCGAAATAAAGCATTACAACCATCCGTCTAAGCGTTGGGGTACTGATGAAGAATATTTAAAGGGAATATAATTTATAAGTTAAAAATGAATATTCTCATAAAGGAAGTGTATGCAACCAATGTTAAATCCGATAGTAAGAAACTTGAAGGTTCATTAACCCGGTTAGTTGCTTTTTCAAAATTGATGAAAAAGTGATATTAATATCCACTTTGCTAAAGATGTTCTTAAAGATATTACTTCACCTAAATATCATAGAGAGATTTAATGCAAGGTAAAAGATGTGAAAGGATATGGCAGAGGAATAGTAGAGGCAATCTAGATTATCAGAGTTGCAAATAGCGTGAGCACTTAATTAGGGGATATCCATAAAAATATGCGATTTCAATACCTTCAGAACTTAATACTCACACATAAATATTTTCATCCAGAATTCTTTTCAGTACATAGTTATTCATCTGCGAAAACGGCATATTGAATTCATCCTCGTCACATAGGAAAGCAACGGCAAAAAGATTGGCCTCGTATTCCTGCTTCTGTTTAATCATATCGGTTGAGGTATCGAACTGATTATATACGGTATCCTCATGCAGGATAGCGTGGCCAAGTTCATGAGCACAAAGGACATTTCTTGAGACAGGGGAGAAGTTTTCATTTACACATATGAAAGGCGTATATTTATCGAATTTCACAATGTGTGCTTTGAAATCATCAGTATTCTGTTTTCGCATAATAACGTTGATGCCTATGGAATTAGCAACTTCAATGGCATCATTTGTATTGTAGCATTGTCTGAAGTCTTTTGCTAAATCAATGATTTCTTCAGGTGTCATAGTGTTCTCCCTCTTTTATTTATATTTGTAACTTACAAGACGAATCTGGGCTAAAATTTCGTTTGCAAATTCAAGAAGTTTCTTATCGTCCATCTTACTTAAATCATATCCACCGTAAGCAGCCAGAGCAGGCATTTTTAAAATAAATGAAAGCGCTTCCTGTGGATTGTTAAAGGCTTGTGGAAGTTCTTCAAGCTGATTGCTGTCAGTATCTTCCATTAAGTCAGAAGTCTTTACTCCGAGAACCCTGCAGATTGATTCAAGACAGGCAACAGGAATTTTGTGAATTGAAGCATTTTCATAACGATATAAAGTTGCTCTGGAAATACCGGTTGCTTCGGCAAGTGCATCAACGGAGATTCCTTTTTTTATTCTTAATTCTTTAATTTTTTGACCAATTATCATGCTTTTCCTCCATCATTACTATAAATATACTAACATACAAATCTCAAAAATGCAACAAATATATTGACAAACAATCGCATAAATGATACATTGAAACTGTCTCAAAAATGCGACGAAGAAGGAGAACAATATGTTAGAAATAAAAAGTTTTGAAAAAAAAGATTATGTAAAAATGGCAGTTATCGGTGTTGGCGGAGGCGGAAACAATGCAATAGACAGAATGATAAATGAAGGCATTTCAGGTGTTGATTTTATCGCAGCCAACACGGATGCACAGGTGCTGGATGCGAATTTTGCTCCAATAAAGATTCAACTTGGAAAAAAGCTTACCGAGGGCCTTGGAGCCGGTTCTGATCCCACAATTGGAGAAAAGTCTGCACTTGAAAGCCTTGATGAGCTTGAAACATTACTGGAAGGATACCGACTTGTTTTTATAACCTGCGGAATGGGTGGAGGAACAGGTTCGGGAGCAGCTCATGTAATTGCAAAAACATGCATGGACAAAGGCATTCTGACGGTTGCGATAGTAACAAAACCTTTTGGATATGAAGGATATCCAAGGGAAGTAATTGCGACAGAAGCCATAGAAAAGCTTAGGGAAAATGTTGACATACTTATTACAATTCCGAATGACCGTCTTTTAGAAGCATATTCAGACATGTCCTTTGAAGATGCTTTTGCCAAGGCGGATGAGGTTCTGCATTATGCAGTTATGGGAATAACCAACATAATAATTAACAGAGGAACGATTAATCTCGATTTTAATGATTTATGTACGGTTATCAGAGGGAAAGGCCTTGCACATCTAGGTATTGGCTCATCAAAAGGAAATGATGCTGTTATGGATGCACTTAATAAGGCACTCAGCTCCCCACTATTGGAAACGACAATTGAGGGTGCAAGTTATGTGTTGTTTAATGTTGAAGGAAAAGCCGGAATAAAAGAAATGAATGAAGCTGCAAGATGCATTCAGAGTATTGCAGGAAGGGATGTGCACGTACTTTGGGGTACGGTTGGAGATGTTGATGGTGATCGAGATGAAGTAACTGTAACACTAATTGCCACAGGAATAAGAGAGTGTGAGAAAAAAATAGTAGAACCGGACTTTGTCAGTATAGAAAAAAACAGGTACAAATCTCCAATTGAGGAAATGTCTATTAAAGTACCTGCTTTTTTGCAAAAAAAAATTAAGAATAACTTGTAGAAAATATATAGTGAAGGCTGGCAAAACTGTCTTGTATATGGTGACGAAGACAGAATTGTTGAAGTAATGCAGAATTTAATTGAAAATGCTGTCAAGTACGGAAACGGAGGATATTTAGGAATCAAATCGGAAGATGAGGAAGATTGCAGACTTATAACAGTATGCAATTCGGGAGAAGGACCGGGAGATGATGAGATGCTACATATATTTGATTCTTTTTATAGAGGAAGTAACAGCAGTAATGTTAATGGAAGTGGTATGGGATTATATATATGCAGGAAAATACTTCATATGATGGATGGCGAAATATTTGCGGAAAATAAAGACGGATGTTTTAACGTGACAGTTGTATTAAAGAAAGTGTAGCAGAAGCTGCACTTTTTATTATTTAAGGATTATTTAATAATTAATAATGTATTCTTAAGCTATAAAACAGGAAAGGATAAAAAATATGTATAGAAATATTCTTAAAAAAGATATTAAAAGAAAGAAAACAATGAATATTATTCTTTTGCTTTTTACCATATTAGCAACAGTATTTGTGGCTAGTGGTATTAGTAATGTAATTAATGTTGTGAATGGCACAGAATATTTCCTTGATAAAGCAGGTATCGGAGACTATGTTGTAATAACGCAGGATAAAAACAGCAATGTGAAGGAAATAATTGAAAAGTCCGAAGACATAGAAAGCTATAGAAGTGAAGAATGTATCTGGACAGCAAGGAGAATATATTACAGATGATAATTTAACGCAGACAGAAAGAGAAAGAAGCCTTAATAACTGGCTTATGGATTTAGGATGGTAAAACATATATTATATGTCAGACTGTACACTAAGTAATTAGTGTGCAGTTTTTTTTCGCAGTTTAAAAAAACAGTAAGCTAAGAACATAACCTCATGAAATGTGAGATATAACTCAAAGTAAGCTCATAAAATGTGAAAAAGCCGATTGAAATGGCTCATAAAATGTGATAATATTGTAATCAGGAGGAGATAATTATGTATTTGAAAAGAAAAATAGATGATTTCCTAATTAAATGGAAGGAAGATGTTAATCATAAGCCGTTGATAGTAAAAGGTGCAAGACAGATTGGCAAGACAGAATCTATTATGCATTTTGCCAACGCTAATTATGCAAGTGTTATATATATTAATTTTGCTCTGGATAAGAAATTTATCAAAATAGCAGAGGACGGATATGATGTAAATACCATTGTGAAGAATATATCATTGATAAATCCATCTTTTAAGTTTGTTCAGGGTCATACGATTATTGTTTTTGATGAAATACAGGAGTATCCGGATATAGCTACAGCCTTGAAGTCATTTAGGATTGACGGACGTTATGATATTATATGCAGTGGTTCAATGCTTGGAATCAATTACAGAAAAATTCACAGTAACAGCGTTGGAAATAAGGTTGATTATGAAATGTTTTCAATGGATTTTGAGGAATTTTTGTGGGCGAAGGGATATGACAATACCCAGATTTACGATATTTTAGAACATATGACAGCCTTGAAACCATTTGGTGAAACAGAATTGTCTGTCTATAAATCATTATTTCTTGATTACTGTGTTCTGGGAGGAATGCCGGATGTGGTTAAGGGATATGTTGAGACAGGAACTTTTCAGGCTTCGTCAGATATTCAGAATCAGATTCGACTTGATTATGAAGAAGATGTCAGAAAATATGCACAAGGACTTGACCAGACCAAAATAATCAGTGTGTATAGGAGCATACCGGCACAGCTTGCCAAAGAAAACAAGAAATTCCAATACAGTCAAATCAGCAAAAATGCGCGTTCCAGAGAATATATGGGATGTATTGAATGGCTGATTGACGCAGGAGTTGTGACGGAATGCAACTGTCTGCTTATGCCGGAACTTCCGTTGAAAGGAAATGTTGATACAACTAAGTATAAGTTGTATTACCCCGATACTGGACTTTTAGTATCTGCGTTAGATGATGAAGCACAGGAAGATCTGAGGGTTAATAAGAATCTTGGCGTATATAAAGGTGCACTATACGAAAATTTTGTTGCAGAAGCATTTATTAAGCAGGGTTTGGGATTGTTTTATTATAAGAAAGAAAACGCAACTCTTGAGGAAGACTTCTTTGTGCGTTCACAAGATGAACTAATCCCGGTGGAGGTCAAGTCCAATAATGACAGATCCAAGTCTCTCAGAACGCTCATCAGGGATGAAAGATACAGCGATATAAAGCATGGAATAAAATTAGGAGATTTTAATATAGGATGTTCTGAAAGCATATACACATTTCCTTACTTTTGTGCTTTTATGCTAAAAGAATACCTTAAAACATGGAATTGATATTTCATTTTGAAAAAGTTAAACTCAAAATAACGAAGTATATTCGTTAGTATCGCTGCCGCACCGTTGTCTGATGCGGCAGTTTTGGAAACCCTTACCTCCTGCTCGCAATAAATCCTGCCAGCCACATGACAGTCGATGCAATAATAAATATAAGAACAAATGTATTAACCTGTTCTTTCCATCTCAATGAAAGAATAACTGCGTCGCCTATGACGGCTATGATAATTGGCAGAAGCATAAAAAGATTGACTGCATCATTATTGAATACTCTGTATGCCATATATGCAAAAGCAGCGACAAGCACAAGTGATACGACTGCCTCTATTATATGGAATAATCCGGCGTATTCAATATGTGATTTATATACAACCGGAATAGCCATAGAGAAAAATATGAGATACACAAGTGAAAGCCATAGTAATATGCTGTCATTTGCCATTGCATTATTTTTAGCCGTTCTGATGACAAGTGCGGCTATAAGAAATCCGTATGAGGCAAATTGTATTCCGGGGATTGTATATTCGGTATGCACCATTCCTGAGACCAGAATCACGCCGATTGTAATACATATCATCTTTACATTAACCTGCGTTCCGCCTGACACAAGTGCCTTAAGAAAATCTCTGTTGATTGTAAATAATAAAATAACGGATGCTGCAAGCGACAGAATACAGATGCCGTTTACATACCGGCTGAACCCATCTCCCCACATGGAAAGATTTTTATCCGCAAATGAACGTATGAGACTCTGGATTCTTTCACCAAAAAGAATCAGAAAATAACCCATGATAAGCCAGTTAATTAACATCTTTTGTCCTCCTCTATAATTGTAATTTATAGTAAATTATATCATATATGAATATCAATTTGCCATATAAAAATATATAATATGAGTCCTTTTTTTGGGACAGATAATATGAGATAATTATCACGGGATTGGAAAATACAACCCTCAGGCTTCTGTCCCGCATTATTTTTTAACAAATTGGAGGTAGTATTATGAAGAAAAAGTTTAGAGTAAGTAGTCTTATCAAAGGTATTGCAGTCGTATATTGTCTGGTTGGATTTGTATTGTTTGTAGTTTGCATAGCAATCAGTGTGAGCCACGATATTTCACTGTATAGAAATTTTGAATCAGCAATATCTATTTACAACTACGGAACATTGAAAACTGCAGGTATAATATGTCAGATGATTGCTATTCTTTTTAGGACAGCACTGATTTACGGATTTGGTATTATTGTAAATATGGCAGAAGAGTACATTGACAGCCGAAAACATACGGATTAGATCACTGTGTGAATCTACGACAATTTAGCCAGTGCCACATATAGCTGGGATATTTTATACCATGTGGCATAATCGACGGTGCCGGTAACGGGCATGTTGAAGGTCTCCTGGAATTTGCTGACGGAAGCTGCTGTGTCCTTACCGTAGATTCCGTCAACAGTAAGAGGAGGTATGTTGCTGTAGGTACGGCGGATGAGGGAAAGCTGTTCCTGAATGGTGGTGACAGGAGGACCGTATGAACCGATTTCAAGGGTGTATCCGGGATATGAGACAGGGATGCCCTCGATTATTTCAGCAGTGTTTATATATATGTCGCTGCCGTAGTAATTACGAAGAATCTGGAGAGCGGTTTTGCCGTCATCCCCAAGAGACTTGGAACCCCACTGGCTGAGACCGCTGCAGGTAGTCCTTTTGCCGTCGCAGTATTGGGTGAGGATTGGCTGTTTGACATCGGGACGGGATACATAATTTGAGAAATATTCATCAACAACATTGGAGATGGTGTCGAAAATATTACGCTTATTAATCCACTTATGGTCAAAAGCGGTAGAAGATGTAATGGTAAAATAATAACCTTTATTGCGGTACCATTCGGTGTATACACGGTTCAGGGTAAAAGAAATAATGGCAATTACATTGGCTTTGATGGTTTCTCTGGGCCATGTAGGGTATATTTCACTGCTGGCAACATTTTTTATATAATCGGCAAATGGAACGTAGTAGTCCGTTGCTGTCGAGTCGGATGGGACACCGTCATGGACAACAATGGTTTCGGGTACCACAACACGGTCAAGAACAATTTCACCGGTGTTTTCAATGGGTTTTATCTCGGCCTCAGGAATTTTTGGAGGATAGTTGCCGATTAGTGTATTGGGACCAATGTTATAAATGCCGGGATTTTCCGTAAGAACAATATTTTGTATTGATAGTATTCCGGAAAAAATATTTGAACCGGTAATGGAAACCGGGGCAAAGCCCGGAGCAGAAGCTACAATATTATACATAGAGTAAGGTATGATAATGCGGGGAGCTTCGCTGATGCTCTGTGGTGGAGCCGGCAGTTCGATTTGTTCTGTCTGACCTATGGAATTGGTTTCTGCAACGTCAACTGGGTTTTCTTCATCCGTACCTTCGTAGATGCTGACGGTTGCATCAATGGGAATTCCTTCTTCATTCGTGATATTAACCTTTAAAAAGCCGGTTTCATCATTTTTATAAAGCATAATTTTAACCTTTCCGGATATTATAATTCATATTGCTGCGATGCAAAATTAATCGCAAATGACAGCATCAATGCTTACATGATATTATATGATGAAAAAAATATTTGTTGAGTACAATTTGCATCTTGAAATCAGCCGGATTTTATGGTAAAATTTCTACAATTTGAAGAAAAAAAGCGCTATCAGTATGTTTAGTTGTTTTTTTTTTGCCTAAATAAATAATACATGTGAAAGGTTTGAAGGTGTGAAGATGAAAGCATTTTTGATTCTAAGTGACGGAAATGTCTTTGAAGGTACAAGCATTGGAGCTGAGAGAGAAGTAATCAGTGAAATTGTTTTTAATACCTCAATGACAGGATATTTAGAGGTTCTTACAGATCCATCATATGCCGGACAGGCAGTAGTTATGACATATCCATTAATTGGCAATTATGGTATTTGCTATGCTGATGAGGAATCAGGCAGACCATGGCCTGACGGTTTTATTGTCCGAGAACTTTCACGTGTTCCAAGTAACTTCCGTAGTGAAGATTCTATACAAAATTTTCTTAAAGAAAATAACATTCCGGGTATTGCAGGTATTGATACCCGTGCTCTTACCAAGATTCTCAGGGAAAAGGGTACTATGAATGGAATGATTACCACTAATGAGAATTATAATCTTGATGAGATTCTCCCTAAATTAAAAGAATACACCACAGGCAAGGTTGTTGAAAAAGTAACCTGTGAAGAGAAATATGTACTTCCCGGTGATGGATTTAAGGTTGCACTTATGGATTTCGGTGCCAAGAGAAATATTGCAAGATCCCTTAATAAGAGAGGCTGTGAGGTAACTGTTTATCCTGCTTTAACCACAGCAGAAGAAATCCTTGCAGCTAATCCTGACGGAATAATGCTTTCTAACGGCCCGGGAGACCCTAAGGAATGTGTTTCCATTATTAAGGAAATCAAGAAATTATATGATTCGGATGTTCCTATTTTTGCAATTTGTCTCGGACATCAGCTTATGGCACTTGCCACAGGTGCTGATACACATAAGATGAAATACGGACACAGAGGAGCTAATCATCCGGTTAAGGATCTTCAGACCGGTAAGGTATATATCTCATCACAGAACCATGGATATGTTGTTGATATGGATACACTTGATGATAAGATTGCAAGACCTGCATTTATCAATGTTAATGACAAGACCAATGAAGGTCTTGAATATGTAGGCAAGAACATCTTTACAGTCCAGTTCCATCCGGAAGCCTGTGCAGGCCCTAAGGATTCGGATTATCTTTTTGACAGATTCATGAATATGATGAAGAAAGGCAGGGATTAATTATGCCAAAGAATAAAGACATAAAAAAAGTATTAGTAATCGGTTCAGGTCCTATTGTAATCGGTCAGGCTGCCGAATTTGACTATGCGGGAACACAGGCATGTCGTTCTCTTAAAGAAGAAGGCATGGAGGTTGTTCTTGTGAACTCTAACCCTGCCACAATCATGACTGATAAAAATATTGCTGATGAAGTCTACATTGAGCCATTGACAGTTCATTCACTTGAGCAGATTATTCTCAAGGAGAAACCGGACAGTATTCTTCCTACACTCGGTGGACAGGCAGGTCTTAACCTTGCAATGGAAATTGCTGAGACAGGTTTCCTTGAAGAACATAATGTTAAATTAATCGGTACAACTGCTGAGACAATCAGGAAGGCAGAAGACAGACTTGAATTTAAGACAACAATGGAAAAAATCGGAGAGCCTTGTGCACCTTCTCTTGTTGTTGAGAACGTTGAAGACGGTATTGCTTTTGCCAACCAGATTGGTTACCCTGTAGTTCTCCGCCCGGCATATACACTCGGTGGAAGCGGCGGCGGTATTGCTAAGAACGAAGAAGAACTTATCGACATTCTTTCCAATGGTTTAAGATTAAGCCGTGTAGGCCAGGTACTTGTTGAAAGATGTATCGCAGGATGGAAGGAAATCGAATACGAAGTAATGCGTGATGCCAACGGAACCTGTATTACAGTATGTAATATGGAAAATATTGATCCTGTCGGAGTACACACAGGTGACAGTATTGTAGTTGCACCTTCACAGACACTGTCTGATAAGGAATACCAGATGCTTCGTTCATCAGCTCTTAATATTATTGACGAACTTAAAATAACAGGCGGATGTAATGTACAGTTTGCACTTCATCCAACAAGTTTTGAATATTGCGTTATCGAAGTTAATCCTCGTGTAAGCCGTTCATCAGCCCTTGCTTCCAAAGCAACAGGTTATCCTATTGCCAAGGTTGCGGCTAAGATAGCACTCGGCTATAACCTTGATGAGATACCTAATGCAATTACACATAAGACATTTGCAAGTTTTGAGCCTGCTCTTGATTATTGCGTAGTTAAGATTCCAAGACTTCCTTTTGATAAATTTATTACTGCTTCAAGAAAGCTTACGACACAGATGAAGGCAACCGGTGAGGTCATGAGTATCTGCACTAACTTTGAAGGCGCACTTATGAAGGCTATCCGTTCACTTGAACAGCACGTTGATTCGCTTATGAACGATGATTACTCATCATATTCTGATGATGACATTATAGAACTTCTTCACAACATTGATGATAAGCGTATGTATGTTGTTGCAGAGGCTTTAAGAAGAGGCATTTCTTACGATACAATCCATGATATTACCATGATTGATAAGTGGTTTATCGATAAATTCCACATTATCGTTGAAATGGAAAACCGCCTCAAGACAGAAGAACTTACCAAAGAACTTCTTGCTGAAGCAAAGAGAATTGAATTCCCTGACGTTGTTATCGGAAGACTTACAGGCAGGACAGAAAAAGAAATTAAGGCTTTAAGGGATGAATATGGTATTCATGCGGCATTTAAGATGGTTGATACCTGTGCTGCCGAATTTGAGGCTTCAACACCTTACTACTATTCATGCTACAGCTCAGAAAATGAAGTTATCGAGACTAAGCCTGAGAAAAAAGTTCTCGTACTCGGTTCAGGTCCTATAAGAATCGGACAGGGTATCGAATTTGACTATTGTTCGGTTCACAGTACATGGGCATTCAAGGCTGAAGGATATGAGACAATCATTATCAATAATAACCCTGAAACAGTAAGTACCGACTTTGATATAGCTGACAAACTTTATTTTGAACCATTGACACCTGAGGATGTTGAAAGCATTGTTGAACTTGAACATCCGGACGGAGCAGTTGTACAGTTCGGTGGACAGACAGCCATTAAGCTCACAAAAGCATTAATGGAAATGGGCGTTCCAATCCTCGGTACAAGCGCAGAAGATGTTGATGCGGCAGAAGACAGAGAGCTTTTTGATGAGATTCTTGAACAGACAGGAATTCCAAGAGCAGCAGGAAAGACAGTCTTCACTACAGAAGAAGCTCTTGAGGCAGCTAATGAATTAGGTTATCCTGTTCTTGTAAGACCTTCCTATGTCCTTGGCGGACAGGGTATGCAGATTGCCATAAGCGACAAAGATATTGTTGAATTTATGGAAATCATTAACAGACAGGTTCAGGAACATCCAATCCTTGTTGATAAATACCTTATGGGTAAGGAAATTGAAGTTGATGCCGTTTGTGACGGAGAAGATATTTTAATCCCCGGTATTATGGAGCATATTGAAAGAGCCGGTATCCATTCGGGAGACAGTATTTCAGTATATCCTGCCCAGAGTATTTCACAGAAAATTGTGGATATGCTTGAAGATTATACAATTAAGCTTGCAAGAGCTTTACATGTAAAAGGTCTTATTAATATCCAGTTTATCGTATACAATGACCAGGTATATGTAATAGAGGTTAATCCACGTTCTTCAAGAACTGTTCCATATATAAGCAAAGTTACAGGTATTCCTATTGTAAAACTTGCTACACAGGTTATTATCGGTAATACAATCAAAGGTCTTGGCTATACACCCGGACTTCAGAAGAAAGCAGACTACATTGCTATCAAGATGCCTGTATTCTCATTTGAAAAGATTCGTGGCGCTGATATCAGCCTTGGACCGGAAATGAAATCGACAGGTGAATGTCTTGGTATAGCAAAAGATTTTAACGAAGCATTATACAAAGCCTTTGTAGGTGCAGGCGTTAATCTTCCAAAACATAAACAGATGATTATGACAGTTAATGACCATGAGCAGAAAGATGCTCTTTCGGTTGCAAAACGTTTTGCAGCTCTTGGATATACAATTTATGCGACAAGAGGTACAGCACGTTATTTCAATGAAAACGGCGTTGAGGCAATTAAGATCAATAAGGTTGAACAGGAATCACCAACACTTCTTGACCTTATTCTTGACCACAAGATTGACCTTGTTATCGATATACCTGAGAACGGTATTGAAAAGAGCCACGATGGTTTCATTATCAGAAGACATGCAATCGAGACCGGTGTAAACGTTCTTACATCACTTGATACAGCCAATGCATTGCTTACAAGTCTTGAATGTCAGGCAACACAGTCAATGACACCGATTGATATAGCAACAATTTAATTGTTATGGAATAATTAAGAATTTCTAATGACAGCTATGAGTTTATCTGGGATTACCGGAATCCTCTCATAGCTGTTTTAACGTTAAAATTTCTTTACAACCGTAAATATGAAAAGTATAATGGAACATAACCAACGGAGGAATAATTTTTATGAAAAAAATTTTAGACCAGATTACAGAAATAGTCGGAAATGCTTTTAAACAATGCGGCTATGATGATAAATACGGAAAGACAGGAATATCCAACAGACCTGATTTATGTGAATATCAGTGCAACGGAGCAATGGCAGCAGCAAAGGAATATAAGAAAGCACCATTTATGATTGGTGATGAAGTGGTTGCAATTTTACAGTACAACAGTGCTTTTGAGAAGGTTGAATGTATCAAACCGGGCTTTATCAACATGGTAATGAGCGCAGATTTTATAGGTGGTTATGTTCGTGCCATGGCTTTGGAGGATAAGTTTGGATGCGACTGTGAACCTAAGGACGAGACGGTATTTGTTGATTACGGCGGAGCCAATGTAGCCAAACCTCTTCATATCGGACATCTTCGTTCGGCAGTAATCGGCGAAAGTGTAAAAAGAATCTGCAAATTTGCAGGTTATAAGACAATAGGTGATGTTCATCTTGGCGACTGGGGTCTCCAGATGGGACTTATTATTACAGAACTCAAAGAACGTAAACCGGATTTACCATATTTTGATGATAATTTCACAGGTGAATATCCGGCGGAAGCACCTTTTACAATATCAGAACTTGAGGAAATTTATCCATGTGCCAGCGGCAAATCAAAAGAAGATGCCGAATATAAGAAATCGGCTCAGAATGCCACATATCTTTTACAGAACGGTCACAGAGGATACACAGCCCTCTGGAAACACATTATCAATGTGTCGGTTGCTGATTTGAAGAAAAATTATGACAACCTTAATGTTCATTTCGATTTATGGAAGGGTGAAAGTGATGCCCAGCCATATATTGCTGATATGGTTAAGGATATGGTAGACAGGGGGATAGCCCATGAAAGCCAGGGTGCCATTGTTGTAGACATAGCTGAGGAAAATGACAGCAGGGAGCTTCCTCCATGTATCATCCAGAAATCGGACGGAGCAGCCAATTACGAGACCTCCGACCTTGCTACACTTATCGAGAGGGAAAAATTATATGCACCTAAGTCATACATTTACCTTGCGGATAAGAGACAGGAACTTCACTATACACAGTTTTTCCGTGTGGCAAGAAAAGCAGGAATCGTATCTCCTGATACAGAACTTAAGTTCATCGGTTTCGGTACGATGAACGGCAGTGACGGCAAACCTTTCAAGACAAGACAGGGTGGTGTACTGCGTCTTGAATACCTCATAAAAGAAATTGAAGACAAGGTATACGAAAAAATCATGGCTAACCGTACCGTGGATGAGAGTGAAGCCAGAAATACAGCTAAGATGGTAGGACTTGCCGCATTAAAATATGGTGATTTGTCCAATCAGGCATCTAAGGATTATGTATTTGATATTGATCGTTTCACCTCTTTTGAGGGAGACACAGGTCCATATATCCTTTACACAATTGTACGAATTAAATCTATTCTTAAAAAATATGAAAATGCAGGAGGCATGGTGTCAGGTATCCATACTGCTAACCCTGAGAGCGAGAGCGAACGTTCACTTATGCTTGTGCTCACAGGCATGCAGGATATGATTAAGACAGCATATGAAGAAAGTGCACCTCACAAAATTTGTAAATTCATATATGATCTTTCCAATGCTTTTAACCATTTTTATCATGAAACAAAGATTCTTTCAGAAGGAGATGAAAATAAAAAGAAAGGTTATATTGCACTTATAAAACTTACAAAAGATGTGTTAGAGACATGTGTTGACTTGCTTGGTATCGAAGCACCGGAGAGAATGTAATGTCAAAAGCAAAAGATTTAACAACAGGAAAACCAATCAGCCTTATGATAAAATATGCAATCCCTGTGCTGATTGGCAATCTTGTACAGCAGATATATAATTTTGCCGACACAATTATTGTCGGACAATGTCTTGGAAACAGTACATTGGCTGCCGTAGGTAATACCGGGTCAATGTTTTTCCTTGTCAATGGGTTTGTTATAGGAATAACAAGCGGTTTTTCGGTCCATATAGCACAATGCTTTGGGGCAAAAGATTATGACAGGATGCGTAATTCCGTATGTAATGCCATTATGTTGTGGTCCGGAATCACATTGTTTATCACTTTACTTTCGGTGCTGATAACCAAGCCGGTTCTAAGGCTTATTAACACACCGGACGGTATTTTTGATATGTCCTATAATTATATCGTTATTATTTTTGCAGGAATAGCTGCACCTATGCTATACAATGCCGTTTCGTGTATACTAAGGGCTCTTGGTGACAGCAAAACCCCGCTTTATTTCCTGATTTTTTCAGCACTCCTTAACATCGGTCTGGATTTGCTTTTTATAGTCGTATTTAATTGGGGCGTTGCAGGTGCCGCCATTGCTACAGTGCTTGCACAGCTTGTTGCCGGAATTGCGTGTATCGTATATATTTCCGTTAAGTTCCCTGTTCTTCATATAAAGAAAGAAGATTTTAAAATTAATCCGGGAATTATAAAGACACACCTTACCATAGGACTTCCGATGGCGTTCCAGTTTTCGGTTACGGCAATCGGAACAATCATCCTACAGGGTGCCGTAAATGTATTTGGCGAGAATTACATTGCCGCTTTTACGGCTTCCAGTAAAACGGAACAGCTTATTATGCAGTTTGGCATATCGGGTGGCGTAACAGTTGCAAATTTTGTCGGTCAGAATGTAGGTGCCGGCAGATATGACAGGATTAAAAACGGAATATTGAAATGGAGTCTTTTTACGGTTGGAAGCGCAGTTTTATGTATGGGTGTTATTTTCATTTTCGGCAGACCAATCAGCCGGCTTTTCATAAAAGGCGGGGATGAATTAATACTTTCCTATGCAATGACTTATCTCCATATTTCAATGTTTTTCTATATCCCATTGTTCCAGATTTTTATTTTCAGAAATGCTCTTCAGGCAATGGGTAAGACAACAATGCCGTTACTTGCGGGATTTTTTGAACTTGGAGCAAGGTCTATAGTCGCATACACGCTTCCAAAAGCGATAGGTTTTTCCGGTGTATGTTTTGCCGGTCCGGTTGCATGGGTATGTGCTGCCGTACCGCTTATTATTACTTATATAATTTATATGAAAAAATTTAAGAAAAAAGGGTATTTTAATACTCAATTTAGTTGACAAATACCCCCTAAAAATCCGATAATAGAGGTAGCTTAATTTTGAGACTATTTGAACGGAGAGGGTCAGACATGAAAGATAAAGACAAACATGGATTTGGTACTTTCGGTGCCATAGTATTAGGAGTTACGGCAGTTGCAACAGCAATTGTGGCAGTCAGCAAGAGCAAGAAGAAAAAGCAGAGTTTAAACAGTTTCCTGAAGGATGAACTTGTCAAACTTCCGCTTTTTAGTAAGAACGAATCCCACCACGCTAAGAAAAGCGCAGCAGACGAGGACGACATTTTTGTGGATGAGGACAACGAACCACAGAATGACAAAGCCACATCTTTTTACGATGAAGACATTTCTTACGAAGAAGATGAGGAATTCCAGTCAGTATCCAAGGCAAAGCCTATCGTGGATTTCAAACCAAAGCGCGAAGAAGCAGAGAAACCTGCCGAGGCACAGGATGCAGCCGGGGAGCCGGAAGCAGCCGAGGAACCGGAAACAGCAGATGTGCAGGATGTAACTGAGGAGCCGGAAACAGCAGGTGTGCAGGATGTAGCTGATGAGCCGGAAGCAGCAGAGGTGCAGGATGTAGCTGAGGAGCCGGAAACAGCAGGTGTGCAGGATGTAGCTGAGGA
>ULQM01018022.1_pt1 | contig 27758 bp, 26 predicted proteins | sample 1954451 | NCBI WGS metagenome assembly ULQM01 (sample SAMEA4835655, study PRJEB28245) | human gut metagenome | biome: gut microbiome; material: fecal sample | place: Denmark | collected 2008 | reverse complement strand
CGAACCGCCGAGAGGCGGCAGCCTCACGGTTTCGTCGGAAGTTTAGATACCGGGCTGACGCAAAATATATTGCAGGCTGTCGGTAAGCGGCAACTTCACGGTTTCCACGGCACTCTCGACACCGAGCTGACGCAATCACCGTATTCGCAGGCGCCTCAGTTCGCCTCTAAAAATCTGCGTTGCCGGTGGTGCGGGGGTGCAGCTCAACGTCGCGGATGTTGGATACGCCGGTGAGGTACATTACAAGGCGCTCAAAGCCCATGCCGTACCCCGCGTGGCGGCAGGGGCCGTAGCGGCGCAGATCGAGATACCACCAGTAGTCGTCGGGGTTCAGGCCCAGCTGCTCCATGCGCGCAAGCAGAACGTCGAGCCGCTCCTCGCGCTGCGAGCCGCCGATGATCTCTCCGACGCCCGGAACAAGGCAGTCGGCCGCCGCAACGGTTCTGCCGTCGTCGTTCATGCGCATGTAGAACGCCTTGATCTCCTTGGGGTAATCGGTGACGAAAATTGGCTTTTTGAAGACCTTCTCGGTCAGATAGCGCTCGTGCTCGGTCTGAAGGTCGATGCCCCACTCGACGGGGAAGTCGAAGCTCTCGCCGCTTTTTTGCAGAATATCGACGGCCTCGGTGTAGCTTATACGGCCGAAGTCGTTGGAAACAACGTTCTCAAGACGCTCAAGCAGGCCCTTATCGACGAAGGAGTTGAAAAACTGCATTTCCTGCGGGCAGCGCTCGATGACGGTGTTTATGACGTACTTGACCATCGCCTCGGCGTTGTCCATGTAGTCGTAGAGATCGGCAAAGGCCATCTCGGGCTCTATCATCCAGAACTCGGCAGCGTGGCGCTGAGTGTAGGACACCTCGGCGCGGAAGGTCGGGCCGAAGGTATATACATCACCGAAGGCCATGGCAAAATTTTCGGCGTTGAGCTGGCCGGAGACGGTCAGGCTCGTGACCTTGCCGAAGAAATCCTTGCTGTCGTCGACCTTGCCGTCCTCGCGCAGGGGGAGGTTGTTGAGATCGAGCGTCGTTACGCGGAACATCTCGCCCGCGCCCTCGCAGTCGGAGCCGGTTATGATCGGCGTGTGGACATATACAAAGCCGTTATCTCGGAAAAACTCATGCACCGCCTGTGCCGCGACGCTGCGGACGCGGAAGGTCGCCGAGAAGAGATTCGTGCGCGGTCTCAGGTGCTGGATCGTGCGCAGAAACTCGACGCTGTGGCGCTTTTTCTGAAGCGGATAGTCGGGGGTGGAGGCGCCCTCCACAAGCACCTCGGCCGCCTTGAGCTCAAACGGCTGCTTTGCCTCGGGCGTGAGCACAAGCTCGCCTCTTGCGATGAACGCGGCGCCGACGTTCTGATGCGCAAGCTCATCGTAGTTGGACAGCTTGTCCCGCTCGAGCACGACCTGAAGGCTCTTGAAGCACGAGCCGTCGTTGAGCTCTATAAATCCGAAATTTTTCATGTCGCGGATGGTGCGTGCCCAGCCGCAGACGGTTATCTCCCTGCCGCCGAAGCTCTCGGCGTCGGCAAATATCTGAGCTATCCTGGTGCGTTTCATAAAAGACACTCCGATCTTGGTTTTCTGAATTTTTGACTATTGACAAATGCACATTATATACTATTTTTTTCTTCCTTGCAACAATTTTAAATTTGTGATATATTAATTATTAATGAAAGAAAAGCTTTGCTTTTTGAACGCCGCCCGGTGCGGCGCGATTTTTTTGGAGGTAAGAAATGCTGGCGGTAGGTCAAACGGTCGTATACGGAACTCAGGGAGTATGCACGGTAAGAGAGATAAGCATGCTCAAGCTCGGCAAAACAAAGGGCGAATACTACGTTCTGAGCCCTGTCGACGATCCGGGCAGCACCGTTTATGTGCCGACGGCAAACGAAAAGCTCATGGGCAAGCTGCGCCCGGTGCTGACGGAGAAGGAGGCCGACGCCCTTATCGACGAGGCCGTGCGCGAGCCGCTTGAGTGGATAGTCAGCGACGCAGAGCGCAAGAGTGCGTGCGATGATATAGTCAAAAGCGGCGACCGTAAGCAGCTCATGCAGCTTGTCGGTATGCTCTATCGCCGCCGTGAGGCGCTCAAGGATCAGAAAAAGCACTTCCACAACATCGACGCGCAGTATCTCAAGACCGCCGAGCGCATGCTGCACGGCGAGCTTGCCTATGCCCTCGGCATAGCGGCCGACGACGTTGCCGACTATATCCGCCGCCGGACGGCGGGGGAATGTTAGCTCTCCAGCGCAAGCTCCACAGCGCGCCTTGCGTGGATGACGGTCGTGTCAAAGATCGGAACGGGAGAATCCTCCGGCTGTATAATAAGGCCGAGCTCGGTGCAGCCGAGGATCACGCCCCCGGCGCCGCGGCCCGCCAGCCTGTCGATAACACCGCGCAGCCTTTTGCGCGATTCGGCTCTGATCTCGCCAACGCACAGCTCACGAAAAATTATATCGTTCACGGCCTCGACGTCCTCATCGCCGGGTATGAGCACCTCTATTCCCCGATCGATCAGCCGCTGCTTAAAGAAGTCCTCCGTCAGGGTGTATTTCGTCCCCAAAAGCCCGACCTTTCCAATGAGGCTGTTTTCGATTTCGCGTGCCGCGGCATCCGCGATATGCACGAACGGAATGCCGACCGCCGATTCAAGCCGAGGCGCTATCCTGTGCAGCGTGTTCGTGCCGAGCAGGATGAAATCAGCTCCGGCAGCTTCAAGACTTCCGGCGGCGCGGCTTAAAATGTCTCCGCACTTTTCCCATCGGCCGGCAGACTGATATTTCTCGACCTCGGCAAATTCAACGCTGTAGATTATAATTTTCGCGGAATGAAGACCGCCGAGCCTGCTGCGGATATCTTCGTTTATCAGCTTATAATAATACGCCGTGCTCTCCCAGCTCATCCCGCCTATCAAGCCAATGGTTTTCATAGCCGTTCTCCTTTGCTTCCGGTCGCTCCGACCGGTTTTTTTATTTTATTATAAGCAAAGCAGATGAGCGGCGCAAGACCTTCACGCATAGCCTCCATGATATGCCTTCGCCTACTGCACTTGACGAAAAACGCAGAATGCTGTATTATTGATTAGATAATAAAGTAATTAAGGAGGAGCATATATGGGTCTTATCCCTCAGGTGACCTGCCGCCGCTGCGGAGAGAAGTATTCCGCGATGCGCCGCCGCTGCCCGAAGTGCAGCACCCGCAGAGTCCAGAACAGCCGCCGCGCTCCCGGCACAACGCCCAGCGCCGTCAAAGGCACCGCCGCAAACAAAAGAGCGGGCGATAATCGCAAATGGCAGTTTATCTTCGGCGCGATACTCATTGTCGCCATCATAGCGGCACTCATAGTCATGATAACGGTGAGTCTCGATAACGCGGACAATCCCAATGCTCCCGTAATGCCGACGCCGCCCGCGGACGTCTCCGCCGCACCGACTCCTACGCCCACACCGACGCCGACTCCTACGCCCACACCGGAGATAACCTCGGTCACGATGAGCAGTCCCTACGCGAGCCCCTGCACGGAGTTTGCGTTCCAGGTCGGACAGTCGATAACTCTCACGGGCTCGCACTTCCCCATGACTGTCGCCGGCGAGTATGAATGGTCCTCGTCCGATCCGAGCATCGCGACCGTGACAGTCAACGAAAACGGCACATGCACCGTAACGGGCGTGAGCGCCGGCACAATGAAGGTTACCCTCTCGTGCTATGGAAAAACCGCCCAATGCACGGTTTATGTGAGAAACTGAAAAAAACTGTTGACAAATTCATCGGCATCAGGTAGAATAACCGTTGCCGATGAAAAACGGACGATTGGCGCAGCTGGTAGCGCATCCGCTTGACGTGCGGGAGGTCACAAGTTCGAGTCTTGTATCGTCCACCATAAACCTACGGTTCACAGAGCCGTAGGTTTTCTTTTTTTATTGAAAAATTGCGGCTCGGACTTGTGACCTTATTCGAGCTTGCGCAGCAAGCGGATCAGGTGCCGGAGGCAAGGCGCAAAGCGCTGAGCCTCCGCAAGTTCGAGTCTTGTATCGTCCACCATAAACCTACGGTTTACAGAGCCGTAGGTTTTCTTTTTTATTCTATCAGACGAAAAAATCCGGTACGGAAAATTCCGTACCGGATTCCTTTATGCTTTGTATTTACCGTGGGCAGGGGACTATATCTTCATGCAGACGTCCCATGCGCGCCAGATAGCGGTACGCAGGTTGCCGATGGTGACACAGTCGCCGACGCGGTGGATGTTCTTGCCCTTGCCGCCGACAGGTGCGGGAACGAAGCCGATGCCGTTTACGATGTTGTCGTACTCGACCTCAAATACGTTCTTGCCGTCCTTGGAAGCGATAACGACGGTCTTGTCCTTGATCTCGCGGATGGTATGCTCAAGGTAGGTGGGAACCTTGTGATACTCGAGAACATCACGCAGGAAGGAAGCGTTGGACAGGCAGACGTTCTGTGCGGGAACGAGGTCCTTTGCGTACTCGACGATGATGGGGTGCTTGCCCTGGAGAACCATCTCGTATGCAGCCTCGCAAGCGGACTGGCCGCCGCCGAAGAACACGACTTTGTCGCCTACGGGGTACTTCTCACGCAGCAGCTGAGTGAAGGTAAGGCACTTCTCGAAGCCGGGGATCAGCATCTTTCTGGGAACCGCGCCGGTTGCAACGATGATCTCGTCATAGCCGCGGAGGATGCCCAGGTCGTTGATCTCGGTGTTGAAGCGAATGTCGAGACCGGCCTTCTTAACTTCATTCTCATACCACTTGATGAGAGCCTTGTCGTTCTCCTTGAAGCTCATTGCGGAAGCAGTGAGGAACAGGCCGCCGATGCGGTCGGTCTTCTCGAAGACGACGGGCTTGTGGCCGCGCTGGAGCAGAACCAGGCCTGCCTCTACGCCGCCGATACCGGCGCCGATGATGGCAACCTTCTTGGGGTTCTTGGTGGGAACGATCTTGTAGCGGTTGTGCTGCATGGTCGGAGGAGTAAGTGCGCAGCGGCCGAGGTGCAGGGAGTCCTCAAGACCCTGGATGTTTGCGGTGCCCTTGTACTTAGCAAAGTTGAAGCAGCCGTTGTGGCAGCGGATGCAGGGCTTGATCTCGTCCTCGCGGCCTTCCTGGATCTTGATGATCCAATCGGGGTCAACGAGGTTCTGACGTGCGATTGCGACAGCGTCGAGACGGCCGGCGGCGATCTCTTCGGCAGCCTTGACAGGATCCATACGGCCTGCGCAGGCTACGGGCTTGTCGGTAAACTTCTTTATGTGCTCAACGTCTGCGAGGTTGCAGTTGTCGGGCATGTACTGAGGCGGATGTGCCCAGTACCAAGCGTCGTAAGTACCGTTATCGCAGTTGAAGAAGTCGTAACCCATGTCGCCGAGGTACTTGATAGCCTTCTCGGATTCGGGCATGTCACGGCCCCACTCCTCGAACTCTTCGCCGGGAACAGCGCCCTTACCCCAGGTCTTGGTGTAGGACTTGACGGAGTAACGCAGGGATACGGGGAAGTCTTCACCGGCGTATCTCTTGATGCACTGTACGATCTCGACGGGGAAGCGGAAACGGTTCTCGAAGGAGCCGCCGTACTCGTCTTCACGCCAGTTCCAGTTCTCCATGGTGAACTGGTCAAGCAGATAGCCTTCGTGAACAGCGTGGATCTCAACGCCGTCGACGCCTGCGTCGCGCAGCATCTTTGCGGTCTTACCGAATGCCTCGACCATCTCGTGGATCTCCTTGACGGTCATGGGGCGGGAGAGCATATCCTCCTGCCAACGGTTAGGAGTTGCAGATGCGGAAGCGCAGCTGTAGCTTACGTCGACGATGGGGGAAGCGATCTTGTTGAGGATGGGATTCTTGTTCAGGACGACCATCCAGGGGGTAACTGCCATAGAGCGGCCGAAGCCTGCTGCCAGCTGGATGAACAGCTTGGAGCCGGTCTTGTGGTACTCTACCATGTACTCTTTGAGCTGCTTGAACATTCTCTTGTTCTGGTACAGCCAGCGGCGGCCCATGGTATCACGGACACACTGCATGCCGGGGAGAACAAGGCCAACGCCCTTCTGTGCTCTCTGGAGCAGGAAATAAGCTGCCTCTTTGTCGAAATGGCAGGGCTCAAGCCAGCCAAACAGAGAGGTGCCGCCCATGGAACACTGGACAATGCGGTTTTTGATCTCGACATTGCCGATCTTGAACGGAGTAAATAGTGGTGCGTACTTTTCGTTCATCATATGGTTCTTCCTTCCTTTAAATATGATTGACTAATTTATCACGGTAGACGCCGCCGGTAAAACAGCAGTGTCGAACGTTTACAAAACAGTGTCACGCCGCATGTTGACGTGCTTCTACACAATAGCAGGCTAAGTATAACACATTTTTTCACAACTTGCAACCACAATATGTCCCTTTGTTACTATGTTTTTTGTGCTTTATGTTGCATGCAGGCCGATTCAGACGGCAATTAATTTGCTATTATACATATTGATTTATTGCGTATAAATGAAAACAGAGCATATATACCATGCCCTGTTTTTGTATTTTAAGGCTTCTTATCCCTCTGTCCTGTAGAACCTCTGCCCGATTATGAGACCGGAGCTTGCATCAATTATATATCTGTAATCGGTGACAGAGCCCGTAAACTGCACCTTGTAGCACACGGTGTCGTCTATTTTTATCATCTCCACCGACAGATCCTTGGCCTTTTCCTGAGTTATACCGGCATCGGAGAGCGCTGTCTCGCGCGCAGCGGCATAGCCGACATAGTCCGAGTCGCTTATTATGCAGCTGCGCAGGGGCGATATCATGACGACGCACAAAAGCAGCATGACTATCATCTGCGGTGCGCCGCGCCTGAGTCTGCCGCGCCGCGCCATGCGCACCGAGCGGCGGCGAGCAGCCTTTTTCCTGTCCTTTTCCGAAAGGTGAGCGCCGCTGCCGCGCATTTTATCCGCTTGCTGTTTAAGGTGTTTTCCGCCCGGGGCCACGCAGCACTCCTCCTTTGTGATAAGGCTGTACAATCTTACTTATTATATATATCGAAGCCCCCTTTTGTCAACAAAACATATGTCGTGAGACTGTCAAAGAACCTATGCTGCTGAGTAAATACAGCCGCGCAGCGGGGGAGATTGAGGGGTAGCGAAGCGGCGGCGCGGGAGTGAATGACATGCCGGTGGCATGTCAGAGCCGCGCCGTGACCGAGCCGCAGCGAGAAAAGGCCCGCCTCAAGTTGGATTATAGCCATCAAAAACGTCCGTAAGGACTTTTTGACGAGCGAAGCGAGATTTTTCGTGAAGCGTAAGCTTCACAAAAAATGTGGCGTATTTGAAGCGTGCAAAAAAGCCGTTGGCTTTTTTGACGCGCTGATGTCGTATTATGCAGACAAACCGGCACGTCCGAGGCGCGCCGGTTTTGTTATCTGAGCTTTTCGAGCAGAGCGCGGCAGCCGTCGTACACATCGCGCCATGTTGCCTCAAAATCGCGGGTATACCACGGGTCGGCAACGTCGCCGGGGCGGTCGGTGAAATCCATGAGAAGGTGTATCTTAGAGCTGTCCCCGCCGGCGCATATACGGTGCATGTTGTGCAGATTCTCGCTGTCCATGCCGATGATGAGGTCGTACTCGCCGAAGTCCGCCCTCGTGAGCCTGCGCGCCGCGCGCTTCGGACAGGGCACCCCGTGCTCGGAAAGCTTTTTCCGGGCAGGCGGATACACGTCGTTGCCTATCTCCTCACAGCTCGTCGCCGCCGAGGCTATCTCGAACCTGTCCTCCAATCCCTCGCGCCGCACGAGCTCTTTCATGAAATATTCCGCCATCGGGCTGCGGCAGATATTGCCGTGGCAGACGAATAAGATTTTTGTCATTGCTTATTTATCCCTTCAAAAGCCTCTAAGCCTTGATATTTCAGGGCTTTCGGCGATTTCGGCCTTTTTCTGTTCTTAATACGGAAGAAGCTCTTTTGCCGCCTGACGCACAGCCGGGTTTCTCGACAGGCTGAAACCCCCGTTCGGATGAACGGAGGCTTCGGTTGATACCGGGCAAGCGCAATAAGCGTACCCGCAGGTGACTTAAAGCGCCGTTAAAAGCTCTGCGATCTGGACGGCGTTGGTGGCGGCACCCTTGCGTACCTGGTCGCCGCAGCACCAGAGGTTCAGGCCGCGCTCATCGGTGAGATCCTCGCGGATGCGGCCGACGAAAACGAGATCCTGGTTCTGCGTATCCAGCGGCATGGGGTACTCAAGTGCGCCAAGATCATCTACGAGCTTTACGCCGGGCGCCGCGGCGATGACCTCGCGCGCACGCTCAACGGAAATTTTCTCTTTCGTTTTCAGGCAGATGGAGACGCTGTGGCTGCGCACGACGGGAACGCGCACACAGGTGCAGCTGACCTTGAGCTCGGGCAGGTGCATTATTCGGCGTCCCTCGTTCTGGAGCTTCATCTCCTCTGAGGTGTAGCCGGCAAACTGCTCGCCGCCTATCTGCGGAATTACGTTATAGGCTATCTGATACGCAAAGACCTTGGGCTCGAAGCTTTCACCCTTGGCGATGGCCTCGACCTCTCCGAAGAGCTCCTTCGGGCCTGCCGCGCCGGCGCCGGACACCGCCTGATAGGACGAAACTACCATGCTCTCGATGGGCGAAACGGCGTTGAGAGCGTTGACGGCCGTGCAGGATATGACGGTGGTGCAGTTGGGGTTTGCGATGACGCCCTTGTGCTTTTTCACGTCCCCGGGGTTTATCTCCGGCACGACGAGGGGCACGTCGGGGCAAAGACGGAACGCGCTGGAGTTGTCGATAAACACGGCGCCGGAGGCCTTGATATCCTCGACGAAGCGCTCGGCAATGTCATTCTCGGCCGCACCGAGAATGATGTCCAGCCCCTCAAAGTTTTCTCTGCACGCCTCGACGACGACGTGGCCGTTTATATCCCTGCCGGCGGAATTACGGCTCGCGAGCAGTCTGAGCTCGCCTACGGGGAAGCTGTGCTCTGCGAGTATCTTCATCATTTCCTGTCCGACGGCGCCCGTTGCGCCGAGAATGCCAACATTGTATTTTTTCATGATCCTGTTCTCCTTATTTTACAAAGCTATTATATAGTACGCGCACGCAGCTTTCAAAATCATCGTTATTTACTCCGACGATTATGTTCAGCTCGTCCGGGCCCTGAGATATCATGCGGATGTTGATGCCGGCCCTGCCGAGTGCGGCGAAGATGCGCCCCGAGGTGCCGGGCTTGAAGGCCATATGGCGGCCGACCGCCGCCACGACGGACACCCCGCCGGTTATCTGAATGTTGTCGGGGGTAAGCGTGTCGCGGATTTCGCCGACGATGGAATAGATGCGATCCTTCGCCTTGTCGGCCGAGACTACGAAGGACACGCTGTCAATGCCGGAGGGAGTGTACTCAACGCAAACGCCGTGCTTTTCAAAAACCTCGAGCATCTGACGCAGCGAGCCCATCTGCGAGCTCATCCCGGACTTGGACACTGTGATGATCGAAAAATTCTTGCGCCCTGCGATACCCGTTATGAAGCGGTCGCTTATCTCCTCGTCGGGAAAGCGCTCCATGATGAGCGTTCCGGGGTGGTCGGGGGCGTTGGTGTTGCGGATATTCAGCGGAATGTTCTTCTCGCGCACGGGGAACACCGCGCCCTCGTGCAGCACCTGCGCGCCCATATAGCTCAGCTCGCGCAGCTCGTTATAGGTTATGCGCTCGATGGCGTCGGGATTATCGACGATGCGCGGATCGGCCATGAGTATGCCCGATACGTCCGTCCAGTTTTCGTACACGTCCGCGTCCAGCGCCGCAGCCGCAAGAGCGCCCGTAACATCGCTTCCGCCGCGTGAGAGCACGCGCATGCTGCCGTCTGGCATACTGCCGTAAAAGCCGGGGATAACTACTCTGCGCCCTGCTGCGAGCCGCTCGAGATCCTCATAGGAGCGCTCCTTGTCGATCGTTCCGTCAAAGGAAAAATGCAGCCACGCCTCCGCGTCAAGAAAATCATAGCCGAGGTAATCGGCCATTAAAAGCGCCGAGAAATATTCGCCGCGCGAGACGAGCTTATCCTTTGATATGCCGGCTTCTATCTCCTCGCGCAAAGCGGAAAGCTGTGCGTCGATATCGACCTTGAGCTCAAGCTCCGCGCAGATCTCGCGATAGCGTCCTGCGATCATGTCGAACACCGGATCGCAGCTGACGCCGTACTTTTTGTGCGCATGACAGAGATACAGAAGATCGGTCAGCTTGTGATCGTCCCTATATCTCTTGCCCGCGGCGGAAACGACGATGACCTTGCGCGCCGGATCCGATTCGATGATCGACTTTACTTTTCTGAACTGTCCGGCGTCGGCCATGGACGAGCCGCCGAATTTTGCTACCTTCAACATTATATTATATGAGCCCGGCTATGAATACTCCGGGGTCAGCCTCCTTTGCCTTTGCTGCCCATTCATGCATTTTTGCGACGGGAACGGGCATGGTTATGATCCCCTCGCCGCACTTTTCGCTCTCGACCGAGGCGAGAAAATCGTCGCTGCCGGAAAAGCGCACATAGTATCTGTGCGAGACGGCGCTGTTATCGACCGGCACATCGCGCACGAGCGAGGTGTAAAACTCATTTACGCCGCCGAGTATATCCGAGCAGTCGGCCACGGCGTTGTACGCGGTGGGGTATCTGCCGGCGCCCTGACCGTAAAAGCTCTCCCTGCCGGTGAGCTCGGTGACAAAGGATATGACGTTTCGGTTTGTCGATACCGCGGCCTCAAGCTCGCCCGCCGGCACAAAGCACGGCTCGACATAGCAGCTGACTGCGCCCGACGCGCTTTTTTCGCCGAAGGCGAGCATCTTGCAGATACGCTCGCGGCTCTCAGCAGCGGCGATATCGCAGGATGAGACGCTGCGGATGCCGAATACGGGCACATCCTCCTCCGAAAGGCAGGCATCAAACGCGACGTTTGCGGAAATGACTGCCTTGCGCTGTATATCCAGTCCGTCGATGTCCGCCGACGGATCGGCCTCGGCGTAGCCGAGTCTCTGCGCCTCGGCGAGCACCTCTGAAAAGTCAGCGCCGTTTGTGTGCATCGCGTCAAGGATGAAGTTCGTCGTTCCGTTCATGATGCCGCAGAACGACTGCACACTGTCGAGCCTCTTGACTCTTTCGAGATTGACGAGCCATGGGATGCCGCCGCCGACCGCCGGAGTGCAGCGGAATGCGACGCCCTTCTCGGAAGCGAGTGAAACAAGCTCCTTATAATAATGTGCAACAAGGTGCTTATTTGCCGTCACAACGTTTTTTCCGGCTCTCATCGCCGCCGCGACGTATTCAAACGTCGGCGACAGGCCGCCCATGACCTCGACCACGGTGTCGACCTCTTTATCATTTAATATAACGTTTATATCCTTAACGGCCTTATCGCCGAGCTCGGGCTTATCACGTCTGACAAGAACGTATTTTACCGACATATCCGAGCGCTTTTCCGCGATCTCAAGAACTCCGCCGCCGACTACTCCGCAGCCCAAAAGTGCAATTTTCATAGCTGTACCGCCTTTATGTGTCTTTCCTGCAAAAACATATGTTTTTGAGATGAGAACAATATAACATGCGCCCCGGCAATATGCAAGACTTTTCTGCAAAAGTCATGTAAAAAAGCCACAAGAAACGCACCTCAAAACAGGGCAAAATGACGAAAACATATAATCCGCGCAAAGCAGCAGGGAAAATGCTCTCCGCAATTTTGCAACTACATGTAGATGAAAATTGCAAAATAGGGTACACATATTGCAAAAGCGCTCGAAAAAACGGCGGCAAACGGCCGAAAGCGAATTAGCATGCGAAATTATTTGCATATTTTAAGAGTTCAAATTTCATTTTTGAGCTTGAAATGTCATTGTAAAGGGTGTATAATGCAAAAGTAATGAATTTTTAAAGATGACATTATTCAGAGCAAAAAAATTCACAAACAACAGGAGGAAAAATTTCATGAAAAGAATAATAGCTATGCTTCTGGCTGTTATGATGGTCTTTGCGCTGTGTGCCTGCGGCGACGGCGATAAGGACAAGGATTCCGACGCAAAAGACGACGGCAAGGTCGATCTGACCTTCGCTACCGGCGGCGAGCAGGGCACCTACTACGCTTTCGGCACTGTTCTTGCACAGCAGGTCAGCGATAAGACCTCTACCAACGTCACCGCCGTCGTCAGCAAGGGCTCCCAGGCAAACGTTGAGGACCTTCAGGCAAACGGCGCACAGCTCGGCTTTGTGCAGTCGGACGTTATGAGCTATGCATATAACGGCGAGAAACTTTTTGACGGCAACAAGATCACCGACTTCTCCGTTGTCGCGGCTCTGTACATGGAGCAGGTCCAGATAGTGACCCTCGACTCGGGCATCAAGACCGTTGCAGACCTCAAGGGCAAGACCGTTTCCATCGGCGCAAAGGGCTCGGGCGTTTACTTCAACGCACTCGACATCCTCGGCGCATACGGCCTGACCGAGAAGGACATCAAGGCCGAGTACCTCGACTTCGGCGACTCTGCCGACAGCCTTAAGGACGGAAAGATCGACGCTGCATTCATCGTTGCAGGCGCTCCCACCCCCGCCGTTCAGGACCTCGGCACCGGCAAGCAGGTCTACCTCGTCTCCCTTGACAAGGAGCACATTGACAATCTGATCGCTTCCAGCCCCTACTATAAGGAGTACACCATCGCAAAGGACGTTTACAACACTCCCGAGGACGTGACCACCGTCGCAGTCGCGGCAGTCGTCATCGCCCGCAACGACGTTTCCGAGGCTGCCGTATACAACTTCGTATCCGCCGTCTTCAACGACATCGACTCCATCAGCCACGCAAAGAAGTCCGAGCTGAACATCGACTTTGCAGCCTCCATCACCGACGTGCCGTATCATCCCGGCGCCGCAAAGTACTTCGCAGAGAAGGATATCACCGTAAAGACCGCCTGATAATTTTAACGGCAGCTTAACGGCAGCTTAACGGCAAACCATTGTATAATTAATGACTACGGCGCCTTGTGCGCCGTAGTCATTGCGCTAAAAAACACCCCCGATGCTTTGTTGAGCTCAGCGGCTCACAGGCTCAGCCGAGCTCAGCAAAGTGTCGGGCCGAAAGGATTGTTTTCATATGTCCCTGTTCAAGAAAAAGGACGCAGAAGCCCCGGCAGAGGAGATAAAAGCCGCAGAAACGGCAGCAGACGATACCGGCTATGAGACCGTGTCCGCCGCCGAGGTAGACGAGGTCATGAAGAAGTATGACCGCGAGTCGAACACCCGCATATGGACGGGCGCTCCGCAGATGGTCATACGCTGCATCATGGCGCTGTTCTCCGTATACTGCATCTACTCCACCCTGTGGAGCACGGCGTCGCTTGAGGTTCGTCTTATGATCTTCCTCGGCTGCGTTAATCTCATGGGCTTTTTGTACTACCCCATGAGCAAGCACCATGTCCGCGAAAACTACATACCGTGGTTTGACTGGATCATCATGGTCGTGGGCTCGGCCTGCTTCTTCTACTACGCGTTCAATTTTGATCCCATCATCGCGGTGCTCACCAGCGCGTCGAAGATGACCCCGACGTTTATCGTCATCGGCATTATCGGCATTCTCTCGCTCGTCGAGCTGTGCCGCAGATGCGTCGGCGTTCCCATTCTGTGCGTTGCCGGCGCCCTGGTCGTGTATGCGTTCTGGAGCATGCTCGGCAAGGGCATGGATATTCAGCACGTCCTCGGCCGCATGATCTACACCCTGTTTTACACCACCGGCGGCGTTATCGGCACGCCGATAAACGTATGCGCGAAGTTCATCGTCGTGTTCATCGTATTCGGCGCGTTCCTTGAGCGCACCGGTATAGCGAAGTTCTTCATCGACCTTGCAAACAAGGCAGCCGGCGCCTCCTCCGGCGGTCCGGCGAAGGTCGCGGTCATTTCCTCGGCTCTGTGCGGCATGGTTTCCGGCTCCTCCGTCGGCAACACCGTCACCACCGGCTCGGTCACCATCCCCATGATGAAAAAGACCGGCTACAAGCCCGAGTTTGCCGGCGCCGTTGAGGCGGCAGCCTCCACCGGCGGCCAGATCATGCCGCCCATCATGGGCGCGGCCGCGTTCCTGATGGCAGAGTATGTCGGCGTTCCCTACGGCGAGATCGCGCTCAAGGCGATCCTCCCTGCGTTCCTGTACTTTGCGGGCATCTTCATCGCGGTTCACCTCGAAGCCAAGAAGCTCGGTCTCAAGGGCATCTCGCGCAGCGAAATGGTTCCCGGCAGGGAGCTCGCGGTCCAGAGCTATCTGCTCATCCCCATCGTTCTGCTGGTCGTTCTCGTCAGCCTGAACGTTTACACCATGCAGAAGGCGGCGGCCCTGTCCATCATCGCAGCGATCATCGTCGGCGTTATCAATAAGGACAGCCGTCTGACCCCGGCAAAGTTCCTTGAAGCTCTCGAGGCCGGCGGCAAGGGCACCATCACCGTCGCCGTCGCCTGCTCGATGGCCGGCGTCATCGCAGGCTGCATAACCGTCACCGGTCTTGCCTCCAAGCTCATCACCGCTATCGTCGCCCTCTCCGGCAACACCCTTATCATCGGTCTGTTCCTGACCATGATCTGCTGCATCATCCTCGGCATGGGCGTTCCGACGACGGCCAACTACTGCATCATGGCGGCCACCTGCGCTCCGATCCTCGTAAAGCTCGGCGTTCCAATGGTCGCGGCGCACTTCTTCGTGTTCTACTTCGGCATCGTCGCCGATATCACCCCGCCTGTCGCACTTGCGGCCTACGCCGGCAGCGCGATAGCAAAGTCAAATCCGATGAAAACGGGCGTCAACGCAACAAAGCTCGCCATTGCCGCGTTCATCGTGCCATATGTCTTCGCCTACAGCCCCGAAATGCTGTTCATTGACGTCGGCAGCTGGCTCGATATCGTCACCATCTGCCTGAGCGCAATGCTCGGTATATACGGCGTCGCGGCCGGTCTCAACGGCTTTGTAAAGCGCAAGCTCAACTGGGTCTTCCGCATCCTGTTCATCATCGGCGGTCTTACCCTCATCATCCCCGGCTGGAAGACCGACCTCGTCGGCCTCATCCTCGTCGGCGGCCTGACCGCTTACGAGTTTATAAAGGCAAAGCAGGAGAAAAACGAAGCCTTTGCATGATTAAAGAGAAGAATGTGAAAAGCCCGAAAAGAGGCGCTGCCGGGCGGCAGAGGTCCAGCTCCCGTCAGTATACTCGGCAGCATGGTTTTTTGACATTCTAAAACAGCTCCCCCGCGGGGGAGCTGTTTTAGCTTTCAGAGTCTTATAATTGAAAAAAAAGCCTGACGCCGCAGCGTCAGGCTTTTTGTGAGACTGTCAAAAAACCTATGCTGCTGAGCAAATACAACCGCGCAGCGGGGGAGCTTGAGGGGGCAAGGCCCGCCTCAAGTTGGATTATAGCCATCAAAAACGTCCGTCAGGACTTTTTGACGAGCAAAGCGAGATTTTTCGTGAAGCGTAAGCTTCACAAAAAATGTGGCGTATTTGAAGCGTGCAAAAAAGCTAATGGCTTTTTTGACACGCTGGAAAAAAGCCTGACGCCGCAGCGTCAGGCTTTTTGTTTTCAAAGCAGCTTCAGCACCCCGTCGCCGTATTCGGCGCAGGTCGCGCCGTCCTCCCGGCCGGTAATGACGAGCGGACAGGCGTCGAGCGCCGCCTCGAGCTTATCCGCCGCGGCCGTGCGGCCGATATGCCGAAGCAGCATTGCTTCCGCGCACAGTATGCTCCGGGGATTGGCATAGTCGCCCATGCCGCGCTCGATCATGCGCGGAGCCGAGCCGTGAACCGCCTCGAACATGGCATAGCGGTCTCCTATGTTGGCACTGCCTGCCGTGCCGACGCCGCCCTGCAGCTGCGCGGCCTCGTCGGTGATGATGTCGCCGTACAGGTTCGGCAGCAGCAGCACCTGAAACTGCCCGCGCACACGCTCGTTGACGAGATTGGCCGCCATGATGTCGATATAGTAATCATCGACGCTTATCTCCGGATAGCCGGCGGCCACCTCGTGGCAGATGGCGGTGAATTTGCCGTCGGTCTTTTTGAGGATGTTCGCCTTCGTGACAACGGTCACCCGTGTTTTGCCGCTGCGACGGGCGTAGTCGAATGCCGCACGGGCAATTCGGCGCGTGCCGGCGTCGGTCGTGACCTTGAAGTCCACGGCCATGCCGGGCAGCTCCACACCGCGGCTGCCGAGGGCATACTCTCCCTCCGTGTTCTCGCGGAAGAACGTCCAGTCGATGCCCTCATCCGGAATGGTCACGGGGCGGACGTTTGCATAGAGGTCGAGTGCGCGGCGAAGCTTCACGTTCGCACTCTCCAGTCCGCCGCCCATGGGCGTCGTCGTAGGACCCTTGAGCAGCACATCGCAGGCCATGATTTCATCCAGCACATCATCCGGCACCGCCTGATTGCAGGCCAGCCGGTTTTCTATCGTGAGGCCGCGGATGCGCCGCAGGACGATGCTGCCGCGTGCGATCTCGTCGGCAAGCAGCGCCTCGAGCACTCTCACCGCCTGCTCCGTTATGACGGGGCCGATGCCGTCGCCGTCAGCAAGGCCGATGGTGACGACCGCCTTTTTTGCATAGTCCGTGCGCACGGTGCTTATGTCCGCAATGCGGGTCTGCTGCTCAATGAGCAGAGTGCGAAACGCCGCGCAGGCGCGCTCAATATCGTTCATAGTGCATGCTCCTTTGTGTAGCTGAGCAGGCCGCCGGCGAGCAGGATGTCCTGCTGCCGCCCGGTGAGGCTGCACACGACGGGGCAGGAAAAGCCCCTTGTCGTGTCCGTAAGAGTCAATCTGCCGGCTGCCATGCCGGCGCGGATGCCGTCAATGCGAAGCTCGTCGCCCTGCCGCAGCATGTCGTAATCCTCCGGATTTTCAAAAGTCAGCGGCAGGATGCCGGCGTTTATGAGGTTTGCCGCATGGATGCGCGCAAAGCTCTTTGCCACGACGCAGCGGATACCGAGATACATCGGCACGAGCGCCGCGTGCTCACGCGACGAGCCCTGCCCGTAGTTGCTGCCGCCGACGATGATGCCGTCCCCGGCCGCCCTGGCACGCTCCGGGAAGCCCGGGTCGCAGACCGTGAAGCAGAATTCCGACAGCTTAGGGATGTTCGAGCGATACGGCAGTATCTTCGCCCCTGCGGGCATAATGTGGTCGGTCGTGATGTTGTCGCCCACCTTGAGCACGAGCCCGGCGGTGAGCGCATCGGCAAGCGGCCTGCTCTTCGGGAAGGGCCGGATATTCGGTCCGCGCAGCACCTGCACCGCGTCTGCCTCATCCGCCGGGGCCGGCGGCAGCACGGCGCTGTCATCGATGCGGAAGCGCTCCGGCAGCGTAACGTCCGGCATGGGGCCGAGCGTCCGCGGATCGGTGATCGTGCCCGTGAGCGCGGCGGCAACGGCCGTCTCCGGAGACACGAGGTATACCTGCGCGTCCTTCGTGCCGCTGCGTCCGAGGAAATTGCGGTTGAACGTGCGCAGGCTCACGCCGCCGGAGTTGGGCGAGAAGCCCATGCCGATGCACGGGCCGCACGCGCACTCGAGCAGACGCGCACCGCTTGAGAGTATGTCCGTGAGCGCGCCGCAGTCTGCCAGCATGGTCAGCACCTGCTTCGACCCCGGCGAGACGGACAGGCTCACGCCCGGAGCAATGGTCCTGCCCTTGAGCAGGGCCGCGACCTTCAGCATATCAAGCAGCGACGAATTCGTGCAGGAGCCGATGCAGACCTGATCGACCCTCGTGCCAGCAAGCGTTTCGACGGGCACGACATTGTCCGGACTGTGCGGACAGGCGATCATGGGCCTGAGCGTGCCGAGATCAATGTCGATAACGCGGTCATACTGCGCATCCGGGTCGCTCTCGAGAGGAATGAAATCCTCCTCGCGCCCCTCGGCGGCAAGAAATGCGCGCGTCACGTCGTCCGACGGAAAGACGGAGGTCGTCGCACCGAGCTCGGTGCCCATATTCGTGATCGTGGCACGCTCGGGCACGGACAGCGCCGCGATGCCGGGGCCGCCCCACTCGATGATCGCGCCGACGCCGCCCTTGACCGACAGGATGCGCAGCAGCTCAAGGCTTATGTCCTTGGCCGTGACATAGGGCCGCAGCGTGCCGGTGAGGTTGACCTTGAACATCCTCGGCATGGTGATATAGTACGCGCCGCCGCCCATGGCGACCGCGACGTCCATGCCGCCGGCGCCGAAGGCCAGCATACCGATGCCGCCGGCGGTGGGCGTGTGGCTGTCCGAGCCGATGAGCGTCCTGCCCGGCTTGCCGAAGCGCTCGAGCTGCACCTGGTGGCATATGCCGTTGCCCGGACGGGAGAACCAGACGCCGTGCTTTTCGGCAACGGTTCGGAGATAGCGGTGATCGTCCGCGTTTTCAAAGCCGGACTGGAGCGTGTTGTGGTCGACATAGGCCACGCTCAGCTCTGTCCTGACACGCGGAATGCCCATAGTCTCAAACTCCAGATAGGCCATAGTGCCGGTGGCGTCCTGCGTGAGCGTCTGGTCGATGCGCAGGGCGATCTCGCTGCCGGGCGTCATGTCGCCGTGCAGCAGATGGGCGCGGATTATTTTCTGAGCAAGGGTCTCACCCATTGTTATTCATCCTTTCGATCATGCTTTTCTTGGCATGGACGGTGTGCTCGGTCGTGAGCTCCGCTGCGCGGTCGGCGTCGCCGGCGGCGATCGCGTCGAAGATGGCGCGGTGCTCCGTGACGACCTGGGCCGTGCGCGAGGCGTCGGCGATGGACGCCTTGCGGTAGCGGCGGGTCTTGCGGTGCAGCGGGATAAGCGTGTCGCTGATGACGGCGTGGCCGCCCATGTCGCAGATGATGTCATGGAAGCGGTCGTCCATCTCGCGCAGGTGCTCGGCGTCGCGCTTTTCAAAGTAAAACTCCTGAAGATCCATGATATGCCGCAGTCTTTCAAGACCCTCGGGCGTGGCGTTTTTCGCCGCGTAGTAGGACGCGAGCCCCTCGATCTTGCAGCGGATATCCATGATGTCCACAAGATCCTCGGCCGTAATGCCGAGCACGACGGAGCCCTTGCCGGTGTCGGCAATAAGCCGCTCCTGCGCAAGGCGGCGCAGCGCCTCGCGGATGGGCGTGCGGCTGACATTGAGCTGCTCGACGAGCTTGAGCTCCGTGAGCACCTCGCCGCGCCGGTATACGCCCTGAATGATATCGGATTCCAGCCGCTCAAATACCTGATCGGCCAGCGTAACTGTGCGTAGATCCTTCATGCTGCACCTCCTGTCAGACCTGCGCGAAGCGGCCGGGAGCCAGCTCCGCGATCTTGGCGTTTAGCTCCTTTGCGGACAGAACGGTCTGGCGGCCGTCCTCGTATTCCGCATCCACCCAGCCCTTGAGTGCGAGCACGAGCGGATCGTGCTTGCCGATCTGCTTTTCTCCGGTCAGACCGTAGCTCTGGTTTATCCAGTAGGCGATGCCGGCGAGGCCGGAGGTCTTGCCGACCTGCACGGACGCCGGGCGGTTGAGCAGCTTCTCGGTGTCGAAGATCGTGTAGATCTCGGCGTCCTTGAGCAGGCCGTCGGCGTGAATACCGGCTCGTGTGACGTTGAAGTCGCGCCCGACAAACGGCGTCATCGGCGGGATGTCATAGCCTATCTCGTGCCGGAAATAATCCGCGATCTCGGTGATGACCGTCGGATCCATGCCGTCGAGCGAGCCGCGAAGCGACGCGTACTCGAACACCATCGCCTCAAGCGGAATGTTGCCCGTGCGCTCTCCGATGCCGAGCAGCGAGCAGTTGACCGCGCACGCGCCGTAGAGCCACGCGGTCGAGGCGTTGACGACCGCCTTGTAAAAGTCGTTGTGCCCGTGCCACTCGAGGCACTCGCTGGGCACGTCGGAATACTGCTGCAGGCCGTAGACGATGCCGGCCACGCTGCGCGGCAGCGCCGCCTCCGTGTAGGGGATGCCGTAGCCCATGGTATCGCAGGCACGGATCTTGACCGGTATGCCGGCCCGGCGCGAGAGCTTTTGCAGCTCGTTGACAAACGGCACGACAAAGCCGTAAAAATCTGCGCGTGTTATGTCCTCAAGGTGGCAGCGCGGAACGACGCCGGCCTCAAACGCCTCGGCCACGGTCGCAAGATAATAGTCCATGGCCTGCTTGCGCGTCATCTTCATCTTCTTGAAGATGTGGTAGTCGCTGCAGCTGACCAGAATGCCGGTCTCACGGATGCCGAGGTCGCGCACGAGGCGAAAATCCTCTTTGGTGGCGCGTATCCACGTCGTGATCTCAGGGAACTTCAGCCCCAGCTCCATGCACTTTTCGAGCGCCTCGCGGTCTTTTTTGCTGTAGATAAAAAACTCCGTCTGCCGTATGATGCCGTACGGCCCGCCGAGCCGCGACAGATACTTGTAAATATTCACGATCTGCTCGACCGTGTACGGCTCCACGGACTGCTGCCCGTCGCGCAGGGATGTGTCCGTGATCCAGATATCCTCAGGCATGTTCATCGGCACGCGCCTGTGGTTGAACGGAACCTTCGGCACCATTCCCTGCGTATAAATGTCGCGCTGGAGGTTCGGCTCCGCCACGTCCTGGAGCGAATATTTGTACGAATTCTGCTCCAGCAGATTAGTCTTTCCCGATATTTCAAGCATAGCGGTTGGGGCTCCTTTCTGTTGCTTTGTATTTTTGTATACAATTATACACGTATTCGCTCCGTTGTCAATGCTCAAAAGTTCATATTTTTCAGACTGTCTTCCGGGAGGTAATATAAATGCCCGTCCGAATGCTTGAAAACCGCTTGATAATCGGATATAATAATTTAATTAACTCGCACGGGAGTGAAAAAACATGAAAGCTATAGTAACGGTTGTCGGCAAGGATCAGGTCGGCATAATCGCAGGCGTGTGCAACACGCTGGCAGACCACGGCATAAACGTTCTGGACATCAGCCAGACGATCATGGAGGGCTACTTCACGATGATGATGGTCGTTGACCTTGCGCTGTGCGACGAGCCCTTTGCGAGCCTGCAGGGTGTTTTGAAGGCCTACGGCGAGGGGCGCGGTCTGTCCATCCGCATCCAGCGTGAGGATATTTTCGACGCGATGCACAAGCTGTGAGGTGCCGCCATGCTGAGCCTTAACAACATCTTTGACACCATTGACATGATCGACAAGCAGCACCTCGATATCCGCACGATCACCATGGGCATTTCGCTGCTCGACTGCGTGAGCGAGGATGCCGGGCGCTGCTGCGAAAAAATATACGACAAGATCTGCCGCCGCGCAGAGAGACTAGTTAAAACCGGCGAGGATATCGAGAGCGAGTTCGGCATTCCCATCGTCAACAAGCGCATATCCGTCACGCCCGTCGCGCTCGTCGCTGGAGGCTGCGAGACCGGGGACTACGTTCCCTTTGCACTGACGCTCGACCGTGCGGCAAAGACCTGCGGCGTGAACTTCATCGGCGGCTACTCGGCGCTTGTGCACAAGGGCTTTGCAAAGGGCGACGAGCTGCTGCTTCGTGCGATACCGCAGGCGCTGGCTCAGACCGAGCTTGTCTGCTCAAGCGTGAACGTCGGCTCGACACGCGCCGGAATAAACATGGACGCCGTCGCCAAAATGGGCCGCATAATAAAAGAGACCGCACACCTTACCCGCGATACCGACGGACTCGGCTGCGCAAAGCTCGTCGTGTTCTGCAACGCCGTGGAGGATAACCCCTTCATGGCCGGAGCGTTCCACGGCGTGGGCGAGGCCGACAGCGTAATAAACGTCGGCGTGTCCGGTCCCGGCGTCGTGTACCACGCGCTGCAAAGGTGCAAGGGCGCGCCGTTTGACATCGTCGCAGAGACGATAAAAAAGACCGCGTTCCAGATAACGCGCATGGGTCAGATGGTCGCGGCCGAGGCGTCAGGCAGGCTCGGTGTGCCCTTCGGCATCGTCGATCTCTCCCTCGCGCCGACCCCCGCCGTGGGTGACAGCGTCGCACGCATCCTTGAGGAGATGGGACTTGAAACCTGCGGAACTCACGGCACCACCGCCGCTCTCGCGCTTTTAAACGACGCGGTGAAAAAGGGCGGCATCATGGCCTCCGGCCACGTCGGCGGACTGTCGGGCGCGTTTATCCCCGTGTCCGAGGATGAGGGCATGATCGCGGCCGCCGAGTGCGGCACGCTGACGATAGACAAGCTCGAGGCGATGACCTGCGTGTGCTCCGTCGGGCTCGACATGATCGCCGTTCCCGGCGACACGAGCGCCGAAACGATATCGGCCATCATCGCCGACGAGGCGGCCATAGGCATGGTAAACAGCAAGACCACCGCCGTTCGCATCATCCCCGTCGAGGGCAAGGATGTCGGCGACATGGTCGAGATGGGCGGGCTTCTCGGCTCGGCTCCCGTAATGCCCGTGCACAGGGCGCAGAGCGCCGGCTTCATCGCCCGCGGCGGCCGCATCCCGGCCCCCCTGCAAAGCCTCAAAAATTGATTTTTAGAGGCGCACGGACGCAGCTACGGATACGCTTATTGCGTCAGCCCGGTGACGAAGGTGCAGACAAAACCGGTAAACTGCCGCTTCCCGTAAGTGCGGTGCCGATTTTGCGCCGCGCTCTGTAGGGAGCTTATCTTGCCCGTTCCGCTTGCCGCGGTTTCCTCCGCACTCTCCGGTCGGGATATCGCAAAATGTGTATAGGTGCAATCTTAATGCGCCACTGAAAAAACACCTCATCCGTCGGCTGCGCCGACACCTTCCCCTCGAAGGGGAAGGCAAGGTGCAGCGCAAAATTTTGCACTAAATCAGCACAATGGCTGCGTACAGCGACCCCTCAGTCGACTTCGTCGACAGCTCCCCTTACGCAGGGGAGCCAATGAGCGCACGCCAAAAAATTTACTTTGTCCATATACATATCGCGAAATCGCAACTGCACATCGCAATGCACCATTGCGTATTGAAAGGGCAGATTTATGATACCGAATGACAAAATTTTTTATAATAAAAATGAAATTATATATGATGGCAAGTTGTATTCAAGGTTATACAGGGTAATTGATTCCCCGGGCAGATACATTCTTCATTTTGAATTTATATCTACAAATTCTGATTATGAACAATGTATCGGATTGAGTTTGTTTAAATTTAAAGGCGCAGTATATATTAACGGTGAGAAAGTTAAGCTTGGCCGGGGCGAGTTTACGGGAATACAATTTTCTGAAAGAACAGCACCACAAAAGTTCGATGTAGAAATTGACATGAAATCAGGTATTATAAGCATTTACAATTCGGCAAGGGGATGGCGGGAGGACATTAGAAATCATACACCATCCGCTGTTCCAGCAATGATCGTAGACAAAACAGGGGAGAACAGCTATGTTTTTCATTGCAACGACTATGTTTATGACGACGACTTCGACGATCTTGTATTCAGCCTTGAGATAATAAAGCTTTAAATGAGAATGCAGGCGACCCCTCAGTCGACTGCGTCGACAGCTCCCCTTACGCAGGGGAGGTTTTTTAGATGCGCATTGAGGATTTTCAAATACGCAAATTACAGGTGCCCGGTTCGGAACAAAGGCATAAACCATAGCATTTCGCACCCGTTAATCCAACGGAAAATTTGCATCGTACTTGCGGGAAGCGGCAGCTTTCAGGTTTCCGCAGCAGCCTCGACACCGGGACACCGGAAAAAATGTATAGGAGAGGCGTTAATTCGCCACTGAAAAGATGGAGATAAAGATTCAGGCTTTTGAGAGCCTTGATTCGACGAACAATTATTTAAAAAAGCTCGCCTCCGGGGGCGCTGCAGAGGGCACCGTGGTCATTGCCGATGAGCAGACCGCCGGCCGCGGCAGAATGGGGCGCAGCTTCGCCTCCGCACCGGGCTGCGGCATATACATGTCGATGCTTCTGAGGCCGGAGGGCTGCACCGCCGACTGCGCGCCGGGCCTCACGGCGGTCGCCGCCGTTGCGGTGTGCCGTGCGATAGAAAAGGTGTGCGGCCGTGCGCCGGGGATAAAGTGGATAAACGACCTGTACCTGCGCGGGAAAAAGATCTGCGGCATACTGTGCGAAAGCTCGGTCAAAGACGGCAGGGTAAACTACGCCGTGCTCGGCATCGGCCTGAACGTCACAACGAGGGCCGAGGAATTCCCGGAGGAGCTGCGCGAAACGGCGGGCTCGCTGTATACGCAGACGGGCTTTGTGTTCGAGCGCGGCAAGCTCATCGCCGCCATCATCGCGGAGCTCAGCTCCCTGTACTCCGTGTGGCTCGAGGGTCCGAGCGTGTGCCACGCCGAATACAAGCGCCGCTGCATCGTCCTCGACCGTCAGATAACGGTAAGCTCGCCCGGCGGCGAGCTTGAAGCGGTTGCCGAAAACATAAGCTCCGACTACGGCCTCGTGCTGCGCCTGCCGAACGGCGAGCGACGCACGGTGCACAGCGGAGAAGTAAGTATAAGGGGAAAGCAATGAAAAAACAGACTGCATACATTTTTGCGGCGTTCATCGTCGTGCTTCTGATCCTTGCGATCGTCATCATGTGGCTGACCGGCGGCATCGGCGGCGGCGATGAGCCGGAGGCAAGCCCCACTCCCGAGGTCACGGCGAATACTCCGCGCCAGACACTGTTTGTCATTCCGACCGAAACGCCTGTGCCCACCGGCGCTCAGCCCGAGCCCGACGTTACCGAGACTCCCGAGCCCACGCCGGAGCAGCCCGCCGGCACGGTCATAGGCTCCGGCGCGTTCGACTCCGCGACCGGCGTCGGTCTGAACACCCACACTGTGTGGACGGCCGCCGAGCAGCCGGACGGCAGCGTTAAGCTAACGCTTTCCGTGTACGTCCGCTCGTACACGATGGAAATCGGCCGGCGCGCTATCGGCATAAGCGTAAACGGCGTCGAGGCAAGCGGCATGACGCGCTCGTTCTCCGTCAACTCGCCCAATGCACAGACCGACACGCTGATCTACAGCTACGCGACCACCGTTGAAAAGGGCAGCGTCACCATAAACGTCGACTGGAACTACAAGGGCCAGTACAGCGGGCAGGAGCTCGACGTCATATCCTCGTCGACAATCGTCCCGATAAGCTGACGTGGAAAAAACGGGAGCACAGACCTTCGTCTGTGCTCCCGTGAGACTGTCAAAAAACCTATGCTGCTGAGTAAATACAACCGCGCAGCGGGGGAGCTTGAGGGGGCAAGGCCCGCCTCAAGTTGGATTATAGCCATCAAAAATGCCTGAGCCATCAGGCTTTTTGACGAGCGCAGCGAGATTTTTCGTGAAGCGTAAGCTTCACAAAAAATGTGGCGTATTTGAAGCGTGCAAAAAAGCCATTGGCTTTTTTGACACGCTGAAAGGGAGCACAGGCCTTCGTCTGTGCTCCCGTTTGATTTTTGCACCAAATCGGCACAATTTCACATTACATATCAACTGTGTATACGCATTCCGAGGCCGCATCCATGGGCTCATCGGCGCCGCATGCGTCGGTGACAATGAACGCGGCGGCGGCCGCTACCAGCAGCGCAAAGGCCGCTATCAGCGCGGTTTTCACCTTTTTCGAGCGCAGGAAGGCAAATCCCGGCTCACGCTCGGTCATGTTTTTCTCCGGTTCGGGCAGAGGGGAAGACTCCTCCCTCTGCGCCGGCGGAAGCGCCGCTCTTGCGCGGGCGGTCAGGCTGTCCATGCGGCTCTCGACCGTCTTCTGCCGCTCTATGAGCCTTTTGCCCGTGAGCGCGTCGCGGTTATACGGCTCCTCGGTCAGGATCTCGTCAAACAGGGCGTCGGCCTCGTCGCGCAGACCCATGGTCATCATATGATACGCCTTATCAATTTTCCGCTTGTGCATCCGCTCGTCCGGCGAGCGCTCAAGCAGCTCCTCAAGGATCGTTTTGTCCTCCATCTGACGATACCCCCCTTCCGGCTTTGGACAATTATTTTATCATTTATTCGCACAACGGTCAATCAATATGACAAAGAAACTTGAATTATTTGTGCCGCTGTATTAAAATCAAGGCGGAGGAAAGACTATGAAAAAGCTTGTGATTTTTGACCTGGACGGAACGCTGCTGTACACTCTTGAGGATCTGCACGCGTCAACAAATTTTGCGCTTGAAGGCGAGGGGCTTCCCGGCCGCAGTCTCGACGAGGTGAGGCGCTTTGTCGGCAACGGGATACGCAAGCTCATCGAGCGCGCAGTTCCGGCGGAAACCTCTCCGGAGGTGACAGACCGCGTTTTTGCGGCGTTCGTGCGCCATTATGAGGCAAACTGCATGAACCTGACCCGGCCGTATCCCGGCATACCCGAGCTGCTCATGCGGCTTAAGGAGCACGGCGCAAGGCTCGGCGTAGTCTCGAACAAGGCCGATGAGCCCGTCAGGGCGCTCATCGCGCATTATTTCCCCGATACGTTTGACAGCGTCGTCGGCGAGCGTGAAAACGTTCGGAAAAAGCCCGCGCCGGACAGCGTGCTTGAAACGGTGCGCTCTCTCGGCTGTACGGTCGGGGACGCGGTCTATATCGGCGACTCGGACGTGGACGGTCAGACCGCCGCGAACGCGGGCTGTGACTGTGTGCTCGTATCCTGGGGCTTTCGCGGCAGACAGACGCTTGAGCCCTTCGGCTGCCCGATAGCCGGCAGCGCACAGGAGCTTTTTGAAATACTGAGATGACGGAGGCAACGCGATGAAGCTAAGCAAAGCATTATCCGCCGCGCTCGCGGCCGCAGGCATGGGCTATGCCATCGGCAACCTGAATCCGGCCTATGTCATGGGCCTGCGCAGAGGCTACGACATACGCAAAAAGGGCTCCGGCAACGCGGGAGCGACAAATCTTATGATACTCGAGGGCAAAAAGGCGGGAGCCTTCGTCATGTGCTTCGATATCAGCAAGGCCGCGGTGAGCGTGGGGCTTGCGCGCAGGATCTTTGCGCAGAGCAAATTCGCCGGCGAAGCCGCGGGCGCCGCCTGCATACTCGGGCACATGTACCCCGCGCTGATGCGCTTTCGCGGCGGCAAGGGTCTTGCCTGTCTCGGCGGCGTGATCCTGGCCTTCGGCGTCAACGATTTTCTCATAACGCTGTTTCTCGAATCGCTCCTGCTGCTGGCAACGCGCTATCTCTGCCTTGTGCCCATCACCGGCGCGATATTTTATCCCATCTACCACGGCATCGAGCGCGGCGACTGGCGTGCAGCCGCTATTCTGGGCAGTATAACGCTGCCAATGCTCTCAAAGCACGTCGAGAACCTCGAGCGCATCAAGGAGGGCAAGGAGCTCAAGCTCGATTTCCTCTGGGACAGAGACGGCGAGCTCGACCGCATCGGCTTTTTGGATGCGGACTGAGATCGTCTGCTGCAAACGAATTTGAATATCACCTCATCCGTCACCCGCAGGCTGCGCCTGCAAGTGAATAATGAATAGTGAATAATGAATCATTGAGGTGTGCGCAGAGCGCACGGATTTGAAAAAACAACCCCACCGGCTCGGCCAAGGCCGACCCACCTCCCCTTACACAGGGGAGGCTTTTTAGAGGCGCACGGACGCTGCTACGGATACGCTTATTGCGGCAGCCCGGTATCGAAATTGCCGACGAAACCGGAAAGTTGCCGCTTAACGTAGGCGAGGTACAGATTTGTGCCGCACCCATTGGCGCCCCTGCGTAAGGGGAGCTGTCATTGCGTCAGCAATGACTGAGGGGTCGTCTTTTCGGAGGCGCATTCAGGCTGTACCGATACGTTTATTGA
>ULQM01072116.1_pt1 | contig 28192 bp, 22 predicted proteins | sample 1954451 | NCBI WGS metagenome assembly ULQM01 (sample SAMEA4835655, study PRJEB28245) | human gut metagenome | biome: gut microbiome; material: fecal sample | place: Denmark | collected 2008 | reverse complement strand
TGCATCGGTGATTATGTAAGTGCGAGTCTGAAACTCAAAATAAAATATGTGTATTCAATTGTCGGTTGCTTTCTTTACTTGCAGTATAACATACCGGGGAAATTCTGTCAAGTTTTTTGCGCCAACAGTGTATATTCCGGCGCTTTTGCGGGAATACTGTTTTCTTTGTTTTCTGCGGTGCAGATTTTAACCGTGCTGTGTCGAATTGAAAATCGCAAGGCCAAACCGCGAAATCGGCTCGGCCTTGTTTCTGCAAATTCAATTCTCTGACGGCTCGTACAACACTTCGGTCATGATTCTCGCCGCGAGCTTAAAGCCGCTGATAAACGCTTCGCGCTCATTCATACCGTGCAGTTCCGCCTCGCAGTCTTTGAGCTTTTCAAAGATTTCTTTCTGCTGAACCGTAAGCGTCGGTATCAAGCTGTCCTGATGCCGAATAACATAGCTCAACACCTCACTGTAAGCACTCCCGCGCTTAAAACTGCGTTCGTGCGGAACGATATTGCCGTAGTACAGATCTTCAAGCGTTGTCATTTTCATCCCACCTCACATAAGAAGAGGGCGGCACATCATCGGTCATACCCGACACCGTGTCGCCCTCATTTTTCATTTTCTCTGCCGCAATCAGCGCGTGCTTGACAAGCAGCATTTCAAGCCAAGTACGCTCGTCGTACTCCGCCGGACGCCCATTTTGGAGGAAGTCTTTCATAACTTCTCCCAAGATACCGTACTTTTCTCCCGCACCTTCTCCGCGGTACAATTCCTCTAAACTCATCTGTGCCATATCCGCACCTCCTTTGCAGTACACAACAGTACCACAAGAGATTGCAGAAGTCCAGAGAAAATTGTCTTGCCATTAATGACCTATATTATTTCCAATCATTTATATCTTGACTAAAGTTTTAATTCATCGTAAAACATTAATTTGGGTTTTGAAAAGTTATGATTTTGTCTTGACATTTGGGTTGCTGTATGTTATGATTTTTATGATGTAAAGTTGGAGGGAACTATATGTATTTATCAAGGTTAAAGATACAGGAAGCAATGTGTTCAAAAGGCTTAAAAACATTTACTGAACTCGCTGATTTGGTTGGAATAACAAAGAATCAACTATCATTGATGCTTTCAGAAAACTATAATCCATTAAAATCCAAGGTGATGGATTTATGCTCTGCACTTGATATAGCTCCAGATTCTATTATTGAAACATCCACTTTTTCGATGCAAAAACAGTACAAAGAAAAAGTCAATCCAGATGATGTTACCGCTATAGAATTATTTGCTGGAGCCGGTGGGTTGGCACTCGGACTTGAAGAAGCTGGAATTAAAACACTGGAGTATGTTGAATTTGACAAAACATGCTGTGAAACGCTAAGAATTAATAGACCTAGTTGGAATGTAGTTTGTGATGATATACATAATGTTAATTTCAATGAATACTACGGAAAAATAGATATTGTCACGGGTGGTTTTCCTTGTCAGGCATTTAGTTATGCCGGGAAAAAAATGGGTTTTGAAGATACAAGAGGAACACTTTTCCATGAATTTGCGCGATGCATTAAAGAAGTGCAACCAAAAATGTTCTGGGCAGAAAATGTTCGCGGACTAGCCAGCCATGACAACGGTCGTACACTTAATACAATAATTTCAGTTTTTGAGAGTTTAGGATATACTGTTGGTGATCGAAAAAAAGTATTAAATGCTTGCTATTATGGTGTCGGGCAAAAAAGAGAGCGGATTGTTATTATTGGGATAAGAAACGACCTGCGCGATTTGATTCACTTTGAATACCCAACTCCAGATAAAGAGTGGACGACTTTGCGTTCTGCCTTAAAGGATTGTCCCCCCTCTATCGGCGAAGAGTACAGCGCCAAGAAAAAGGCAGTATTTGCTCTTGTTCCTCCTGGTGGATGTTGGGTCAACTTGCCAGAAGAAGTCGCAAAAACTTATATGGGAAAATCATATTACAGCGGCGGCGGTCGCCGCGGCATGGCACGCAGGATAGCATGGGATGAACCTTGTCTGACATTGACATGTAGCCCTTCCCAAAAACAAACTGATCGTTGCCACCCGGATGAAGTTAGGCCGTTTACCGTCAGAGAATATGCAAGAATTCAGGCATTCCCTGATACTTGGCAATTTGCGGGAGGAATTGGCGATCAATATAAACAGATTGGAAACGCAGTTCCAGTTGAGTTGGCTCGAAGAATCGGAATTCAGCTAAAAAAATCAATAGATAATTACAGAAATGGGAGTGACTAAGTCGTTCCCATTTCTGTAATTTATTCTTCCATGCTATGTGCCTTAATATCTGCCGCAAGTTTGCGAACTGTATCTTCAACCATATCAGATGCGTTTATATCTGCTGCTACTTCTGCAAAAGCATTAATCAAATCTTCATAAAAATGGTCATCACCAGTCAGCCTCGTCCAAAATTGATCTCCGACATACACCGGGTAGTCTTCATCAATTTTTCTATAATGACCGCTAAGTTCACCACGTGTACCATAGCACACACCAACTACGCAATCCATCGACGCAATGGCTTGACCGTTTGTCCTAGCAAGATTGATAGCATTACGAAAATGGTCTTTGACTGTTGTTACATCATCTTTATTTATAGTGTTAGGTCCAGATTTAAGTTGGCAATACTTGTGTCGTCCGTCAACAGTATCGTCAAATTCAATATCCATTCCAGTAGTGGTTGAAGGATAAGACTGTTTTAATTCATTACATAATGTTTGCATAAAATTGCCGAAACTTGTAACCAATGAGGTTCCAAATGAACGTGGATATATGAGCGCTTTTGCTCTGTTCATAGGAGTATCTTCCCCAAATGCAAACATTGTCAAATACTTATGTAAAAAAGGGTTTATATTAAATTTACTAATCTTATCAAGTCCTTCAGTATTTCGATAATGATTTGTTGCAAAAGAATTACGAAATAAATCTTTTGCTGTAGTAAGTAAGGCAATTTTCTCTTGCTCTGTCATTTGGTATTCCTCCTATTTTTCTTCTTAATTTGAAAGCGAAAATCACATCAATTGCATATATCGCATATTACTCCATATAATATTTGTAAAGGGGAAGGAGCGATGAAAAAGATAATTGAGATAAGCGTTTTTGGAGATATATATTATTTCGTTGATAATTTAAACGATAAACAATTAGATTGGATAACTTCTTTTACACACGATTATTTTTCCAAGAGTAAGATCAATAAAGAAATCAATATTTCTGATTATTTGAACAGTCTCAAGGAAAAACACGGAATCAGTTTAGAACAAGTACATGTAAGTAATGTTATTTCTGTTTAACTGTTTGCCAAATCTTCTGCGCTGAAATTAAATGCTTCTGACAAAATCTGATTTGAAAACTTTCTGTATTGACTTGATGTGTACGGGAAATTATTCTTCGAAAAATCAATATTCAGTTTTCCAAGGCAAGAGCTGTAAAAATTATAATCTCTGATCCCGTTATTATCAAGTTGGCGATTCAATGCAATAATAAAACCGTTTATCGCCGTAACGGATAATAATTTTGAAGTGGGGTCATTCCAAGCATCTTTAAATGTGTCTCTGACTGTAGAAAAATATAAATCTATGCTTTTAGAACAAAAGGTAAGGTAGGATGCAAGAGCCGTTTCATCTTTTTGTAATAAAGCTCCCTTATCACCATTCCAACAAGTAAACAAACTTGTTTTACCCTCCGCCGGATGAACAGTAACTAAATACCGTAAAGCAAATTTGATTATTGATGATACTTTGATCTTGTTTTCATCAAGAGAAGATAATTCAAATTTGTTCAGGAAAGTTCTTTCTCCATTGAGCTTCTCAATTACACGTCTTGCCAAACCAATATCGGAGAACGGATCTTTTATCATTTCGATATGTGTCAATACGTTCGGAGCAACTTTTTTGGTATTATCGTTTATATCCAAGAATATTTCACTTTGAATCTGTTTGCGATCAGCATCTTTCATTTCTGGAGGAAAAACAAGACCAGTAACTAGTAGATGCAACTGTTTTCTTAAATCGGATATTTTACTTTCATATTTTTCATTTGACGGTGCTTCGTAATGAGCAAAAATACGATGTTGGCCATCTATTATACAAACACTATTCATTTCATTTGGCATAACAAGTTTACAATGTTGAAAATCACCGATTTTATCTATTGTAATTGGATGACCAGCATCGTCTTCAAAAGAAATTTTGTCAGGCAATGCGACAATAATATTGTTATAAAACGCTTCTCCTTTATCAGCAAGAAAAGCACGAATGCTTTTAACTTTTTCTTTTTCAATTAGTCGTTGATATAAAAATATCGAATCTTCCCAATTGTCTTTTCTAAGCACATAACTAGTTCTTAAAAGCTTTTCTGCAGACATCATAAACGATACTACTCGAACACCATTTCTTAAACCTGTTGCATCCTCCGGATATATTATTGGCGCTTTAATAGTAGTCTTCGAACCTTCACTGCCACTATGTCCTAACTGCTCGTCTTTAATATTTAAAAATCTAAAAAATTCATAGCGAGCAGAATAATGGATACATTGTGACATACGGTGAAAATATGCAAGTGTTTCAGGCGTTATAAAGATCAAATTACCATACAAAGCTTTTTCATCATCCGTCAACGCTATATCTGCCATAGGAATATAGAAATAATATATTAAATAACGATCAGGACGATATTTTGAAATCATATCACTTTTATCCGGAAACGTAGCTTTTATCCAATCCAAAAACTCTGACTGATGACTTTGTATTTCGCTCATTGACTCGCTTTTTTTACGAATGTGTTCTTTATCTTTACTCTTTCCACAAGTATCTTCACAGATTATTATAATGTTTTCATAGACAAAGAGGTAATCCAATTCCACGACTCGCAAGCCGATATGAAAATGTTTATTATTACTAGAGAAATAAGTAAAACCAGCATCAGAAAAAGTTGTCCTAATCTTTTTCTTAAATGCCATTTCTTTACGCTTCTTTTGCAATTCGAGTTTTTGTTCTTCTGTAAGAATTCTGACTTTCTTTTTCTTTGCTTTATTCTTCATCGTTAGTACTCCTAATCTTTTCAAATTCCTCGGGCAGCTTGGCAACTGATGTATTGGGGTTCGGAGCTATAACTGGTATATCTTCTCTTATCTTTGCTTTTCCTTCATACGCATCTTTAATTCTTTGTACGGAAATATCATAATACTCTTTCATCAGCTCTGCCCCTACGAATCGTACGTTTTCAATACCAGCAGCTACGCCTGTTGAGCCAGAACCCATAAAAGGATCTAATATTAACGCATCCGGTTGTGCTAAGGCTTTTATTAGTCTGTGAGGCAATGCAACTGGAAATTGGCAAGGGTGTTCTACCTTTTCGATATGATTAGCTTTCACGTTGGGTATATCCCAAACATCGGAAGGATTTTTGCCCAAAGGATTTCCACTTAATTCCCCTTTGTTGGGGCCTTTATAAGCACGCTTACCAGGATATTTTTGCGGCACTCGAACTTTATCAAGATGAAACTCAAAATCATATCCTTTTGTAAACCAAAGTATAGTTTCGTGTCTTCCACTGAATCTTTGAGTACTATTTAAACCATGTCCAAATGTCCAAATTATTCGATTTCTTAATACTAACGGGTATCGTAATGTACTACTTTTTTTCGTAAAAATATCATATACAATGCAATCCAACGGAATAACACATCCGTTTGTAACATGATATCCAATCTGCCAACAAATACTTCCTCCGGGTTTTAAAACTCGATATATATCATCAAATAGTTGATTATGTTGTTGTTTGAATTTTTCAAGATCATCATGGGAATCTTCATATGCTTTGCCTATGCAATATGGAGGAGATGTAATGATTATATCAACAGTTTCATCTGGGATATGTTTCAATAAATTCAAGCAATCTCCGTTGTAAAGAGTTACTCTGTTCGTTTCCTTAAAGCGCTTATATATTTTCATAAATCGTTTCCTCCAATATAACACATCACCATTTCACAACGCAACTACATATCCGAAGTAGAACTTTCATAGACACAAGATTGTTTTTTGCTTGGTGAGTGTTGTCGTCAATCAATAGAATCGTTCACAAAGTTGTAGTTCTGTTATTTTCTATCAACATAATTACTTATAATTTATAATGGATTGGCATTTTGCACTTCATTTATTAGATAAATAATATATAATACTTCTATATTAATATATCATATTTCGATCGAATTCGCAATATCAAATCATACGGTTACACTATTTTTATCAATATTTATCATATTCAGCACTATTTGATATGAATAGCAAGCAATATTGAAATATTATTTTTCTTTGTCTACTGCGGTGCAAATTTTGACTTGAATCAGGGGTTGTTCAGAGTTATAACAACCGTATAAAAAGCAATCGCCTCTCGAGTGATAACGAAAGGCGTGTAGTGTGTATTATTCTGCGGAAATTGCTGTTGACCACATAACAGACCACCTACCGTTTCGGAGCACTCGGAAACAGTGGAGATAAGAGTGCCGAAGAGCACAGTTTTCCGAGCGGAAAGGGGCGGAAAAAGCTATTTTTAGCGGAAATTGCCTTCATGGGTCCGTTTGGGACCATCAGGCCGCAGGTTCGAACCCTGTCACTCGGACCATATCGAGTATTCATAAGGGATTTGACTTTATGAATACTCGATTTTTTTGTATCCATTGCTTAGAGACTTTATACGATGCCATATTTGTCTTTCTAAAGTCTGCAAAACAGTTTTGCGGTTTCCGTTATAAAAATGCCAAATTTTTAGAGCTTAATTATACTATAACAATTTTTGACAAAACAAAAATGTATGTTTTTTGGCAAAATATGTTGATTAAAGCCGCTTATCAATATATAATGATATATAATAGCAAATCAATGTTGTTCTACTAAAGCGTTTTATGGGGGAATTATATGGAAACGATTGTACACAACAAAAATTGTACACAACAAAAAATATTGAATACTTTTATTGTCATATTGGCTGTTGGACTGTTGATCAGTATTATACCGATAGTGGTATCGTCTTTCTATTCACATCCTGTAGCTGATGATTTTGGCTTTTCCGAAAAAGTATACCGTGCTGTAAAAGATGGCGGCGGATTTTATGATATTTTGTCTGCGAGCTTTAAGCAAGTCAAAAAGACCTATTTCGAATGGCAGGGAACATATGCGGCTGTTTTTATTTTTAGTTTGCAGCCTGCCGCATTTTCAGAAAAGCTGTATTTTTTAACTTCTGTTGTTATGCTCACATCACTGATGGTGTCCACAGTATTCTTTGTTGATACAATATTTGGTACACTCGGCTTTAATAAAAAATATGGACTGATTGTATCTCTGATTATATTATTACTTTCAATTCATTTTGTTGTAGACAAAAATCAAGCATTCTTTTGGTGGAATGGGTGTGCTTACTATACGCTTTTCTATTCTTTCTCATTGATATTTTTCTCGTTTTTGATAAAGCTGGCATTTACTGACAATTCATCATTAAGGGTAATTTATTTTATTATATCTCTGCTGTTTTCGGCAATTATCGGAGGAGGAAATTATTCCACGGCGCTGTTAACGGCAGTGATATTATCGATAGCAACAGTTGCTGTGTTTAAAACAAAAAAGAAAATAGTGCCATATTTTTTGAGCGTTTCTGCGGTTCTTATGGCGGGGTTCATTATAAGTATGATAGCTCCTGGAAACAGTGTCAGAGCCGCTCTTTTAACTGGCAATTCTGCAGTTAAGGCTATATTGCGTTCGGTTCTTCATGCTTTTAAATTTATTGCGCAGTGGACCGGGTTAGCGCAAATAGCAGGATTTATTATAATTGCAATTATAGCCGCAATTTCAACAAAGAGCACAAAGTGTCGGTTTAAGTATCCTGTGTTGGTATTGATTTTCTCTTTCTTAGTATTTGCAACTCAATTGACACCTCCTCTTTATGCAATAGGAAATGTAGGTGCCGGCAGACAAGTGAATATTTATTATTATGCGTACTATTTGCTTATTTCTTTTAATATTTTTTATTTTTGCGGCTGGTTGAATCAAAAGGAAATAGTGAAGATCGAGATACAAAGTATGAAGAAAAGTTATGCTTTATGTAGCTGTCTGATGATTGTTGCATTACTTTTTGGCGGATGTTTTAGCCATGGAATACATGACCTGACCTTTGTGGATACGCTGTTAGCATTGAAAAACGGAACTCCGCAAGCATACAGCGATGAATATGTTGAAAGGATAACCGAAATAAAAAACGGAAATACCGAAATAAGCGATGTCGAAACAGTTCCGGATTTCTTTCAGTCGCTCAATATTGAAGAAGATTCAACTTTTTGGATTAACAGACAAATTGCGCGGTACTATGATGTGGAAAAAATAACATTGAAAACGCAACAATAATAGACAAAGATGAAGTGAACCACCTTCGTACAAACTTCGTTGTTCAAACCGACAGCCTACTGAAAAAAGAACTTTCAGTGGGCTGTTTTTCATTAGTCGTAACATTTATTGCCAAAATCTAATCTCTGTTGTATAATTACCGTACTGTCCGGGCGGAGGTGAAATATATGTCAAAGCATTTAAAAAATTATGCGGCTACACGAGCGGCGACAAGACTTGTTATGGATGCGGCGCAAAGCGAAAAAGCCAAGGCCGGGCGTGTGACGATGCCGAAAGTCTTTTTTGTTATCGGGATTATCGGTTTTGTTCTTTTGGCGACGGCTACATTCCTTTGCGGCAGGATTCCCCATATGATTGGCATTGCTGCCGGCTTTGCTATACTCGCATTGCCTGATTTGGCACTTATTATTGCATATTTCAATCAGCGCATATATTATACAGACGAAATGTTTGTCCATAAAAACTTCTGGGGCATCAAGCGACTGTACAGATATGAGGATATCACCGGTATACGCATAGACGGAGATGTCAACTTGTTTTTGGGAAAGCGGAAAGTCCGCATTTATGACAGGGCAGTCGGAAAGAAAGAATTTGTCCGCTGTGCGGGAGAGGGATACCATCGCGTATATGATAAAGGTATTCCGCTGGTGCCGAGAAAAAAGAACGATATATTCAACGGCAACATAAAAAATCCCGGTGAAGCCATAGCCGTCGGCATCATACTCATTGGCGGTATGGCACTGATCTACTGGATTTATTTGTATGGCATGTGGGCATTGACTGCAAAAACGCAAGATGAACTTACAGTCTCTACGGTCGCTTTTAATCACTGCGAAATACAGGACGACGCAATTCGGCTGTATGGCGACGGTGAGAAGTGCTATATAATACCGAAATACAAAAGGATAATGCCGGATGCCGACGAGTTCCTTGATGAATATCAAAACGGAGGCACGCTGATACTCGGATATGCCAAAGTCTATGCTAATGAAGACGTATATGTATATACTGCCGAGAGCAATGACGGCAGAACGTTTGTTACATTCGAGAAATCAGACGCGCTGCAGAAGGAAAGGTTCATACAACGGTGGAAAGTAATGCCTAAGCCGATTACGACTTTAATGATTTTCCCTCCTATAGTAATGCTCCTGTTTGTGGCGGCAGGATTCTATGCCGGTCGGCATGTTGAAAAGTTCAGCCCAAAGACGGTGCATATCTTTTACCAAAACAGCAATATTAATTGGCCAAACTCAAAGAAAAAGCCAAGCGCGAAAAAGAGGAAAAAACGAAAATAACTTCATAGGTTCTTCACACATCACGGACAAAAATCTCAATAACAAACCCCGCTGTGCCGAAAAACGCATAGCGGGGTATATTTTCATATCGTGGATTTATCTGAACAGACACGCTGTGAGCTTCACCCAACCCATTTCTCAACCGCATCCGCCGTCAGATTTATCTGACGGGCGTTGTCTATCGTTGGGGTGCCGTCGCCGTCCTGATTGCCGTAAACGCCGAAATACGCGTGGCATCCGCCGTCGATTATATATTCGGTAAGCTCAGGAAGGTTGCTGCGGTACTGCTCGTATTTTTCGCGGTTGAGCACTCCGTCATTGCTGCCGTAAATTGACAGCGTCCTTATATTTTCGTTTGAGAGGTCGGCGGTCGAATATGCGGCGAGGAGCAGCAGACCTTTAAAATCGCTCGGATGTTTTTCGAGATACGCCGCCGCCATCGAGCCGCCGAGGGAGTGACCGCCTATGTACCAGTCGGTAATTTCGGGGAACATCTCCCGTATGCCGTCTGCGGCGTTGACATCGAATACCGCGAGGTTAAACGGCATCCTGACGAGCACGCAAAGTATGCCCTTTTGGGCGAGCGACTCCATGAGCGGCAGATATGCAGTGTATTCGACCTTGCCGCCGGGATAGAATATCAGTCCCTTTGTCGCATTTTCGCTCTTGCAGACTATATTACCGTTGTCGAGTTTGATTGTCTCGGTCAGGGAACTGCCGTCATGAAGCCCGAATGATTCGACAGCGGGCGTTATCGCGTGATAGTAGTCGCCGAGATAAACGGCGCACGCGCCGAAAAGCAGCGCAATGACCGCGACTATCGAAACGATGCATATTGTTATCTTCCGCTTTTTGCTGCCTGTCTTTGCCATGACAATGCCTCCCTGTTTCTATATGATTAATAAATCGGGAACATTTTGCGCAGCCAGTATTTCATCATTAGCTAAGGACCCTTCAATCAGCTCCCAGTGGTTGCTTACATTGTCGCAATGGTATAAAAGTTTAGAGTATTCATTGTTTCGCTTTGCTGTAGCCTTGACAACACTATATCCATATCTTGGTAAAAGCTGGCTTGCAGAGACGAACGAATTTCTCATCGCTTACGAAATTTCACAAATTGGACTAAAATCATCAAAACGACTACTGCGGCAAATACAATAACAGCAAAAAATGCAACAATTGTTTTTGTCATCTGAGTATTGTTTACATCATAAAGGATTGTTTGATTCCCTTGACTATCCTCAGTTATAAGTTGCGAATAAGATGATGCCAAAAAGTTAAATATTCCCATGTCGTTTTTGACATAATAAGAAGCCTGTCCAATATTTACAGATTTCTTTTTTGCTATTTGATTCCATAGGGAATTGTTTTTCACACTACTATCATCAGTTTTAACCATATTAATTAACTGCCCGTCTTGCGAAAATTCAATAACTATGGAACCTCTGACCAACATTAGCAGAATATTGCCATCATTCCATTGAACATAAAATGAACCGTCATTATCAAATTCAAATAATGTCAACACATTATTTGAATTTGATATAGCAATCTTATTTTCTTTAAAGCCCAAAAGTATTATGCCGTCTTTAGAAACATCAAAAGAAACAATAGGCAATTCGATGCTGTCTAAGGATTTCAAATCAGAAGATTTCCTTAAATTAATATTTTGCCATATTTGGTCAACTTCATTCTCTGATAAGTCCGTCGTTTCGAATCCATAATTTGTCGTTGCATACACATTTAGTCCTCCGAACAGTAGAAACAGAGATATGACGCACACTGTAACAAAACACTTTCGCATAAATCACACCTACCATTCCGTTATCTTGACATAAATATTTTTAGATAAGAAATAGATTCTCTTTCATTCATGATAAATACTTCCCTAAATTAATAATATCACATTTGGTGTACAATAAGCTGTACTTAGCATTATCTGAGTAATAAATATTTAAATTTAGTTTAGCACATTTAAAAAAGTATGGCAATGTTTTTATTATCTGTTGCAGTTTTTCCCGTCCTCGGTTATGATATTAGCGTAAAGGAGTGCTGTTATGTTTTCGGAAAAATTTATCTGTGCGGGCTATGATTATACAACCTATACATTCCATGTCCCCGCGCCTTATTTCAGAAAGGCTTTTGAGATAGACGGCGAAGTCAAAAAGAGTGTTATTACGCTGACGGGACTCGGGTTTTATGAGCTCTATGTCAACGGGCAGAGGCTGACAAAAGGCATTTTGGCCCCGTATATCTCGAACCCCGACGATCTTGTCTATTACGACGAATATGATATAACCGAGTATCTCGTGCCGGGCAAAAATGTTCTCGGCATCATGCTCGGCAACGGAATGCAGAACGCACCGGGCGGTCAGATCTGGGACTTTGATATCGCCGCATTCAGGGGCGCGCCGCGCACGGCTTTCTGCGTCTCGACGGAATATATTGACGGCAAAATCGATACTTTCGAGGCTGACAGTTCAGTCAAAACTGCGCCCTCCCCGGTCATTTTCGATGACCTGCGCTGCGGCTGCTACTACGACGCGCGCCTTGAAATTCCCGGCTGGTCCGAGCCGGACTTTGACGACAGCGCGTGGAAAAACGCCCTGCCTGCGGAGACCCCGCGCGGCGAAAAGCGCCTGTGCGAGGCGGAGCCGATAGCGCCCGTGCGCGAGATAAATCCGGTTCTGATAAGAAAATGCAGGCTCAAGGAATACATAACCCGCGGCGACGTTGTCAAAGAGGCGAAAAAAATCGCGAGCGACGAGCGCGACGGATTTTTATACGATTTCGGCGTGAACTCGGCGGGTACGGTAAAGCTCAGGATAAGCGGCGAGCGCGGGCGGCAAATCGATCTGCAGTTCGGCGAATATTTTGCGCCCGACGGCGAGCCGGACACGAGCAACATCTGCTTCTATCCCGCCGGATATTCCCAGCGCGACGTGTATATTCTCAAAGGCGAGGGCGAAGAAATTTTTGAGCCCGTGTTCACCTACCACGGCTTCAGATACTGCGTGGTGCTCGGTATAACCGAGCAGGAGGCGACCGCCGATCTTCTGACTTTTGTCGTGCAGAACTCGGCTCTGCGCGAGATCGGCTCATTCGGTTGCTCCGACGGGATGACGAACAAACTTCAGGCGATGACGAGAAACTCCGATCTTTCGAATTTCTATTATTTCCCGACAGACTGCCCGCACCGCGAGAAAAACGGCTGGACGGGTGACGCCGCTCTCTCCGCCGAGCACATATTGATGAATCTTGATGCAGTCAACAGCTACCGCGAGTGGCTTCGCAATATCCGCGCCGCTCAGCGTGCGGACGGTGCGCTGCCCGGCATAGTGCCGACGGGCGGCTGGGGCTTCGAATGGGGCAACGGTCCCGCGTGGGACGCTGCGCTGACGTATATTCCGTATTTCTGCTACGTCCTGCGCGGCGACAGAAAAATAATCGAAGAGAACGCGACGGCGATATTCCGCTATTGCGAGTATATCTCGCGCCGCCGCGACGAGCGCGGGCTTGTAGCGATTGGGCTCGGAGACTGGTGTCCGGTGACGAGGGTCAAATCGCCGCTCGAATTTACGGACAGCGTGACATGCATGAGTATTCTCAAGAAAGCCGCCTATATTTTCTCGCAGCTCGGACTTTCGCTCGAACGCGAGTTCTGCGAAAAGCTCTATAATGAGATAAGAGACGCGGTCAGACGGTATCTGATAGACTTCGGCACTATGACTGCGATAGGCTCCTGCCAGACCTCGCAGGCGATGGCGATATATTACGATGTGTTCAATCCCGGCGAAAAGCCCGAGGCGTTCAAACGCCTTCTTGAGATAATCAAACGGCGCGATGACCATGTCGACGCGGGCATACTCGGCATGCGCGTGCTGTTTAGGGTGCTCTCCGATTTCGGCGAAGCCGACCTGGCTTTTAAAATGATAACCCGCCCGGACTATCCGTCCTACGGCAACTTCGTTGAGCGCGGGCTTACGGCTCTGCCCGAGGATTTTCTGCGCGAGGAGGACAGACCCAATTCGCTCAATCATCATATGTTCGGCGATATTTCCGCGTGGTTCATTGAATATATCGGCGGCATCCGCGTCAATCCTTTCCTTGCTGATCCGTCGGAGGTTGAGATATCGCCCGTATTTATTGAAAAGCTCGACAGCGCCGAGGCTTCGTATGAGACGGTCGGCGGCAAGGTGAGTGTCAAGTGGCGCAGAACATCTTTGGGCATAAATCTTGATATATCCGCAGACAGCGGGGTTCACGGCCGCGTAAGACTGCCCGACGGCTACGCGTTCGCGGACGAGTGTGGCAGCCTCGAAGAGCTTCACAGCGGGAATTTTGAAATAATCAGAGAGTGAAAACAGGAGAAAAAATGAAAGAGAAAATACTTTTCGTCAATTCGTGCGTGCGCGGTGAGAACGAGTCGCGCACTTTGGCGCTCGCCAAAACCGCACTCAGCCGCCTTGACGGCGATATAGAAGAGATACGCCTTGCCGACGCGGATTTGAAGCCGCTCGACGCGGCGGGACTCGCGAAGCGCGCCGAAAGCGCGGAAAAGAACGACTTTTCCGACCCGGTCTATGACTGCGCGAAGCAGTTCGCCGCCTGCGATACTGTCGTTATCGCCGCGCCGTTCTGGGACTACAGCTTCCCGGCGTTTTTAAAAATTTATATCGAATCCCTGTGCGTCGGCGGGCTGACTTTTCTCTACGGCAGCGACGGTGTCCCGATAAGCTATTGCAGGGCGAAAAAGCTGATTTATATCACCACTTCGGGCGGATATATCGGCGGCACGGACTTCGGCTTTGAATATATCAAGACGGTCACGAAGTCGTTCTTCGGTATTGAGAACTTCAGATTTTTCAGTGCCGAGGGGCTCGATATCCTCGGCAATAATCCGGCTACGATACTGAAAGCGGCGCAGGAGAAGATAGAGCGCGAGCTCTGATACAACTCAAAATTCCAAGCCCCCGGTGTTTTTCTTCGCCGGGGGTTGCTCTTTTATGAATAGCTGTTTTATTTTTGAACAAAAATCAATATATGAAAAATATTTTTCATAGAGACTGCATAATTCTCAAAAGCGATTAAAAATAAATTATTTTGCAGTAGAATTATTTTGAAATACCTTTGGCATATATTTATGTCAGACCGATACTTATTACGAAGCGAAAAGGGGATCGCAATGAAGAAGGTAACGGCAGTTTTATTGGTCCTGTTGACGGCGCTCGCGGTTTTTGCCGCCTGCTCCAAAAATTCAGTCCACACGGTGACATTTGACAGCTCGGGCGGAACGCAGATAAAGACCCAGCATATTCTCGACGGCGAGAGCGCCAAAAAGCCGTGGGATCCGCACAAAGAGGGCTTCACCTTCATCGAGTGGCAGTATAACGGCGCGGCGTTCGATTTCAACACCGCGATAACGGGGGACATCACCCTTGTCGCGTCCTACAGCATCGACGAGGGCACGGATATAGTCCTGCTCGTGCTCTGCTACGGCGACGGCAGAGAGAATGAAATAATCGAGATAAAGCGCGGCGAAGCGGCGTTTGCGCCGCCGACTCCCGAGCGCGAGGGATATAAATTCGAGGGCTGGTTCAACGGCGACACCGAGTTCGATTTCTCAACGCCCATAAACGATGATTTGAATCTCACCGCAAAATGGAAAGCGACGGGAAAGACCGAGAGCGGATCTGAAAATCAGCCCGCGGCGGACGCGTCCGCTCAGGTGTATTCGCAGACCGCGGCGAAATATTCAGGCAGATGGTATCTCGACGGCTATTCCGATATATTTGTCGATGTGTCGAACTCCGCGAGCGGGATGAATCTGCGCTCGTATAATTTCTCGCTGCCCTCGTCTTCGGGGAACGTTGCGGCGTATACCCTCTATCCCTCGAAGTCGCTTTCATCCTCGGGCGGCAGCTGGGGCAACTCAATTTCCGTGCCGTTTGCCTCATGGGAAAGCTCGCTGAGCGCGAATAAAATAATCCTCGGCAGCAACTGCTTTTATATCAATAATAAGAAATTCGTGAAATCTCCCGGTACTAAGGACAGATACACCGGCACCTGCTACAGAGAGGCGCGCGGAGTGTGGTATCTGTTCAACAATCCCGACTCCACGATTGAAATATACACCGCGCAGAAGGGCGGCGACGAGACGGGCGATCGCTTCGGCATAAAGGCGACGAATTTCGACATCGCAACTCTCAGCACCTATACGAAGTCATCGACCGGCGGCGGATATGCGGACAGAAAGAGCGACTGGGACAGCTACGGAATATCCGTCAGCAACGGCGTTCTGACGATAAAGAACAAGAACGGCACAAGGACATTTTACAGCAAGAAAAAATACCAGAGCGTGACGGGCGTCAGGCTCAGCGCAACGGAAGCCAAACTCAGAGTCGGTCAGACTAAAGTGCTCACCGCTACTGTTATCCCCGCCGACGCATATGACAAGGACTACACCTGGTCGAGCGACGATCCGTCGATAGCGGAGGTCGCGGGCGGCATAGTAGTGGCGAAAAAAGAGGGCACGACAAATATCAGAGTTACCACAAAGGACGGCAACCGCGTGGCGGTCTGCAAGGTGACGGTATATATCGACCATGTCACGGGCGTTACCCTGAACTCGTCCTCGCTCAGCCTGACGGTCGGCGATTCGAGGCAGCTCCGGGCGACAGTCGCTCCGCGCAATGCGGCAAATCAGAAAGTCACATGGTCGAGCAGCAATGCTAATGTAGCATCTGTCTCGAGCTCAGGGCGCGTCACGGCAAAGGCGAAGGGCACCGCCGTGATAACCGTAAAGACCGAGGACGGAAACAAGACCGCTTCATGCACCGTGACGGTCAAGAATCCGACCCTCACGGCCGTTGCGGCGGCACAGGTGTCGAACAACGGCACCGCCGCGCCGCAGATACACGCGTCAGCGCTCGTCTCCGGCGGAACGGGGAAATATACTTCTTATAAAATAAAGATATTTTTAAACGGCGCGCTCGTGGCGGAAAAATCGGAAAAGAGTATGTCATATACCCCGAAGGTCAGCGGAATGTACACCGTGGAAGTCACTGTTACAGACTCCGACGGGGAAACGGCGAGCGGAAAGATGCTCATAAATGTATCTGTAGTCGAACCGACAGAGAAGCCTACCGAAAAGCCAACCGAGAGGCAGACGGAGAAGCCTACGGAAAAGCCCACGGAGAAACCGACAGAGAAACCGTCCGACGAACCGATAAATCCGATCCCGTCGGAGCCGGTAGATCCCGTGATCGAGCCGACGACGGAAGCACCGGTTACCCCCGAGCCCGCACTGGACTGAATATAAAACGCAAATAAAAAAGACTGTCGCAGATTTATTCTGCGGCAGTCTTTTGCTCATTTTATGCCTGGTAAGTCCCCATAAAGCTGTTGACATCGCTTTCGCATGAGCGCATGGCGAGTATCGTCTGCTCGAAGAGCTTTTCAAGCTCCCAACCGAGCCTCTCCGCGCCCGTGCGGATAACGTCGCGCGAGCAGCCCGCGGCGAACTTTTTATCTTTGAACTTCTTCTTGAGGCTCGAGACCTCCATGTCCATCACACTCTTGGACGGGCGCATCAGCGCCGCCGACCAGATAAGCCCTGTCAGCTCGTCCGCCGCGAAGAGCACTTTTTCCATCTCGTGAACAGGCTCGACATCGACGCAGATGCCGTAGCCGTGGGAGCAGATTGAATATATCATGTCGTCGCCGACTCCGCCCGCCTTGAGCAGCTCGGGAGCCTTCTTGCAGTGCTCCTCCGGATAGAGCTCGAAGTCGATGTCGTGCAGCAGACCGACTATGCCCCAATATTCCTCCTCGTCCGCATAGCCGAGCTCCTTTGCGTACCAGCGCATAACGCCCTCGACGGTCAGCGCGTGGCGAATGTGAAACGGGTCTTTGTTGTATTTTTTCAGAAGCTCAAACGCTTCGTCTCTCGTGATTTTGCTCTCTCTCATTTTTGTCGTCTCCTTGCATTTTGCGCATTATTGCGCGAGTTTTCACAATTATACCACTTGCTTGGTAGGCTTTCAACTATATGCGCGGCTTTATGTCGAGATTGACAAGCGCGCTCTGATTTATCGAAAACAGCAGATCAACAAGCTCATTTTCGTCAATGCAGTAGTCCGAGCGTATCCATTGGATAATAACGCCCGTGCTGCCGTTGAGAATATATGAGTAGATATATTGCTCCTGCTCCTTCGGAAAAACGATGTTCAGGTTCTCAATAAACTGAATTATCGACTGCTGCATGAATTTTGAACGGAACGCAGGGTCAACCGAGTCGACAAGCAGCGTGCGGAACGGCTTGTCATTTTCTTTGATATACATTAGAAATGAAAGCAGATATCTGTGCGCGCCGAGGTCGTTTTCCGCGCCTATTTTCTTTAAGTGATCCTGAGTCGCGTCGAGCAGCTCGTTTTCGACCTCTTCGAGCAGCTCTTTCGGCTCGGAGTAGTGCGCATAAAAGGTCGAGCGGTTGAGTTCGGCGCGCTCGCACAGCTCTCTTACTGATATTTTTGCTACCGAGCCTTTCTCGCCCAGGAGATCCATCAGCGCGTTTTTGAGCAATATTTTTGAAAGTCTCGTGCGCTGGTTATTTTTTGTGTTCATATTATCCCGCCATTTTCAGATGATTTTGTCGGTTTCATAACAGCGATTAACAAAACTGATGATTGTTAATCCGACACGATGTAGATATAATAGTAGTGTAATATGAAATCTTTCAATTGTCAAGGAGACCTTAACCTTTCTGTCTCCAATGATTTTATCGCCTGCGGAAAACGGCGCGTTACGGAAAGCTTCAGACGGAATCCGAGGACGCGCCGAAACCGCAGCGACAACTATATAAGAAATTCATTCAGCCTTTTAACATTTTAGCCGCGCCGACCCTATGGGGTCGGTTTACGGCTCAAATCATATAAAAAGCACCGCAAGCGTATAAGGCTGTGGCAAAGGCAGCTGCAAATATATTTTTATATCCATAAGATAAAATAAATGAAGGAGTTCTCGTGATGGCAAAAGCAAAATTTTTTGAAAAGCGGGCGCTTGATTCGCGCCTGACCTCGCCCGATGTTACGGCGAAGGAGAAGTGGCTGGGCTATCTGCTCGGCCCGTCCGGCGCGCTGCTTTTAAACGCCGTGCTCGCGACCTACCTCAATGTCTATTATACCGATGTCCTAAACCTCACCACCGTGTGGGGCGGCGCGTTCCTCGCGGTGTTCCCGATAGTGTCGAAGATAATCGACGCCATAACGAATATAGTTATGGGCTATATCATCGACCGCACGCGCACAAAACAGGGCAAGGCGCGCCCTTGGCTGCTGATCTCCGCGCCGCTTGTCGCCGTGACCGGCATATTGCTCTTCACAGTCCCCTCGGGTAACCGGACGGTGCAGGTGATATGGGTCATGCTCTCGTATAATCTGTTTTATTCGTTCGCTTATACAATTTATAACATGAGCCACAACCTCATGGTTCCGCTCTCGACGAGAAACACGGAACAGCGCGGTTCGCTCTCGGTTTTCAATCAGATATCGACCATCATGATGAGCGGCATAATCGTCGCGCTCATCTTCCCCATGCTCATCATGCCGCAGCTCGGCGTTGACAAATCAAAGTGGATAGTTACGATGAGTATTCTCTCGTGCATCGCGCTGCCGCTGACGCTTATGGAGTATTATTTCACCAAGGAGCGCATCACACTCGAGGGCGGCGAGCAGAAAAAAGAAAGCGTCGCAATGGTAACTCAGCTCAAGGCGGTTTTCAGCGATAAATATATGATAATAATTTTCATATATTTTCTCATTTTCACCGTCGGCTCGACTATCAAAAATATCTCGCTCGTTTATTTCTCGAACTATGTCCTCGGTACATATAACGACGGCAAGACCCAGACCATGCTCTCCGTTATCGGCGGAATCCCGATGGGCATCGGCATTTTTGCCGTCTGGCCGCTCGCGAAGAAGTTTGGTAAACGCAATTTGACGGCAATCGGCTTTATCTTCTATGCTGTCGGCTCGGCTATATGCTGGCTCGCGCCGACGAATATGGTAATAGTGCTTATCGGCCAGTTTATAAAGAACATAGGCGGTCTGCCGTGCTCATATGTGTTCATGGCGCTGTTCGCGGACGTACTCGACCATATCGAGTGGAAGCACAACTTCAGGTGCGACGGAATAGCGATGTCGATATATAACACCATTGCCGTGGCGAGCGTCGGAATTTGCACGGGCGTATTCAATCTTATTCTCTCGAAATCCGGCTATGCCGCGCCCTATACCAATGCGGCGGGTCAGCTCATCGCCGTGCAGTCGGAGAGCGTCAAGAGCGCGATAACATTTACTTTCGTAGGGCTTGAGACGATAACCGGCATAGTCCTTGCGATACTTCTGCTGTTTTTGAATGTCGAAAAGAATATCGCCAAGGAGCAGGAGGAGATAAAGCAGAGAAACGGGGAGACGACAGAATGAAAGCCGTAAAGCTTAAAACAGAGTATCTCAAAAACCCGTTGGGGATAGATATAAAGAACCCGCGCTTCATGTGGAACTGCGAGGGCGGAAAAGCTCAGAGCGCATACAGAATAGTCGCCTGCGACACGCGCGACAACACGCTTTGGGACAGCGGCAAGGTCGAATCTTCACAGATGAGTTTTATTCCGTATCCGCTTGACACTCCGTCGCGCCTGAGAGTGAACTGGAAAGTGAAGCTCTGGGACGAAAACGGGCTTGAGGGCGATTGGAGCGAGCCGGCATTCTTTGAGATCGGGCTCAGAAACGCCTCAGATTGGAACGCGAAGTGGATAACAGGAAACTATAATGTAAACAGAAAACAGCGTTATCCGGTCGACTGCTTCAAAAAAGAGTTCGAGTGCAAAAAGCCGATTCTCTCGGCGCGGCTCTATATGACCGCCTGCGGAATATATTCGGCCGGGCTAAACGGTACGGACTTCACCATGCCCTTAGCCCCCGGAATCACGGAATACAGAAAGCGCATACAGTATCAGACATATGATGTGACTCATCTTCTGCATGAGGGCGAAAATACAATCTGCGCCGAGCTTGCCGACGGCTGGTACAGGGGCAGCGTAGGCGCATGGGGACTCAAAAATCAGTACGGCACCGAGACTAAACTGCTCGCTCAGCTTGAGATAAAATATACCGACGGCACGGCGCAGACCGTTGTGTCGGACGGCTCGTGGCTCTGGAGCAGCGACGGCGCCATACGCTTTGCGGACAACAAGGATGGCGAGCGGGTCAACGCAAATAATATCCCGTCATATAAAAATCATGCTAAAGAGACCGTCTGCAAGGTTTTGCCGAGCGCGTCGAATAGTTTCCCGATAGCCGAAAAAGAGCGCTTCAAGCCCAAATTATCTGTCACCCCGAGCGGGAAAAAGCTGCTCGACTTCGGGCAGAATATGGCGGGCTATGTTGAGTTTGAGATAAACGCCCGCGAGGGGCAGAAAATCACTCTCGAATTCGGCGAGCTGCTGCACGACGGCGAGCTTACGCTCGAGAATATCCAGTGCAGGAATAAACACAAGACAACGCCTTTGCAGAGAGTTGAGTATATCTGCAAAGAGGGCAAAAATCATTACAAGACGAAGTTCGCGATATTTGGTTTTCAGTATGTCAGCGTCGGCACGGATATAGATATCGCCCCGGAGAACTTCACCGCCATAGCCGTCTATTCCGATATGGATGAGACGGGGTATTTCAACAGCTCAAACGAATTGCTCAATAAATTCGTCGAAGCGACAAAGTGGTCGGCAAAAGGCAACTCGACCGATCTGCCGACAGACTGCCCGACCCGCGAACGCCACGGCTGGACAGGCGACGCGCAGATATTCTGCAAAACCGCGAGCTATCTTTTTGACTATGCGCCATTTGCCGAAAAATTCGTGCGCGATATATGCGACGAACAGCTCAAAAACGGCGATTTCCGCCAGATAGCCCCACGCGGCGGTGTGGATTTCTATATGACTTTTATGGACGGCTCGGCGGGCTGGTCCGACGCAGGCGTGTTTATTCCGTACAGGCTCTATAAGCAGTACGGCGACAGAAAGATTCTCGAACGCTTCTATCCCAACATGCGCGCCTTTGCCGAATATAAAATAAAGACCCTCGGCAAGTGGTATCCGACCGCCCTGCCGACGGGAGTGGGGCTCAAAAATTTCCGCAATATTTCAAACTACCGCCAGTCCTACGGCGAATGGGCGGAACCTGCCGATGTCAAGGCGCTTAAATTTACGGATTTCGTCAATCCGAATCCCGAGGAAACCACGGCGTACATAGTCTATATGCTCGAAACGATGGCTGATATAGCCCGCGTCCTTGGTAAGGATAGCGACAGAAAGCTCTATGAGAAAAATGCCGTAAGGGCAAGAAAGGGCTACAGCGCGCTCGTCACAACGAAGAAGTTTTCAATAGACACCGACCGCCAGGCGAAGCTCGTTCGCCCGCTTTATATCGGTCTGCTCGACGAAAAGCAGACGGAATATGCGAAAAAGCGGCTCATAAAAGCTCTTGATAACTACTCATGGCGGCTCGGCACGGGCTTTCTCTCGACTCCGCTGATACTGAGCGTTCTGGCGGATATAGATATTGGATATGCCTACCGCCTGCTCGAAAACGAGCAGATGCCCGGCTGGCTGTTCATGCCCAAGAACGGCGCGAACACCGTCTGGGAGTCGTGGGAGGGCACCGCGGCGCAGGGCGGCATAGCCTCGCTCAATCACTATTCCAAGGGCGCCGTGTGCGAGTGGCTGTTCGGCACGATGTGCGGAATAAATGTCGAGGGCGAGAATAAATTCAAAATATCCCCGCGCCCGGGCGGGCATTTCGAGTTCGCCGAAGCGAGCTACGACAGCGTATACGGAAAAATCTCCGTGCGCTGGGACAAAACTGACGGGGGATACAGATATAAAATATCCGTCCCGTCGAACTGCCAAGCGGATATAATTCTGCCCGACGGAAGAAAACAGACCGTCGGAGCGGGTGAATATGAATTCTGAGGAGGAAAATCCATGAAAAGATCGATAGCTGCCGTTATGGCGATTCTTGTTCTGCTTGTGTCGCTGCTGTGCGCGTGCAAAAAGGACGACACAAAAACAAATGCGGACACCACCGGCGAAGCGCAGACGAGCGCGGACGGACAGATTATTGAAGACACAACAGCCCTGCCCGAGGACAGCACCGCGCAGGAGGGCGAGACAAACGAAACTCAATCGGCCGACCCCGCAAAGCCCGGCGAGACCGCTTCGAATCAGGTAACCGCCGCGCCCTCGAAGAATGCAAAAGACTGGACTAAGGCCGAGATAATCGCCTATTTCAACACCAGCGCGAACAGAGTAAAATATCAGGCGAAGTCCGTCACCCGCAACTACACCGAGACGAAGAACAACGCCGACAAGACCGAATTGCCCAAGGCGATAGACGCAATAGGCAAGAGCGCGATGAAGACCTTCATGAAGCGCGACGATAAGGCGATAGTCCTGACCTCAAAAGAGGACATCAAAACCGTGTTCCCCGTCGGCGGCAAGGACTGGGTCAGCAAGCTTACAGTATCCGATGTCAAGAGCGCAAAGATAGAGGACAAGGGCGGCGAATATCAGATAACCCTGACTTTCGGCACCGAGGTCAATCCCTCGGTCGATAAGGGCTATGCCGCGGCGTTCGGCGTGCTCACCGCCGATGTGGTAAACTTCGACTATCCCGGCCTCTCGCTCACCGACCAGAAATTCACCTATTATAACGGAACGATAACAGCAAGGTTCAGCAAGGCTACCGGTAACTTAGTCTATGCCCACTATGATTATCCCGTCATCATCGAGCTCACAGCGCACCTGCTCGGCTCAAACACGAGAGTCAAGGTCGGTATGACAACAATAAACGATTTCACGATAAAATATTAAAAGTTACATCCGAAAAACAAAATGTCCCGCACGGAAACGTGCGGGGCGTTTTGCGTATATTCTTATTTGAGCGTGTTGCCGGCACTGAATGCCTTTGCAACAGTCTCGCCGAGGACAACATAGGTGTTGTTGAACGGGTCGAAGGTTATCGGCTGCGCCTTTGAAACATCGACGTTTCCGTTTTCGTCGAGCACGCGCTCGTCAACGCAGACGTTGACTATTTCGCCGACCATGCGCCCGGTGTTTGCATCATAGCTCTTGAGCCTGCACTCTGCGGCGATGGGCAGCTCTTCAATCAGCGGCGCGTCAACAAATTTCGATTTGACGGCGTGGAATCCCGCCTTTTCAAATTTATCGGGCGTATTCCCTGCGGAAACAAGACCGACATAGTCGCAGGCGGCAGTGTGTTCGAGGTCGGCCATGCTCACGGTGAATGCCTTTCTCTCGAGAATATTCTTCGTGGACTTGTGGCCCGCGCTTATGCACATGGATATCTCATTGCCGCCGCTGATGCCGCCCCATGCGGCGTTCATAGCGTCGGGGTTGCCGTCCTTGTCGTAGGAACCGAGGATAAGCACCGGCTGCGGATAGGTGAAGGGCTTTGCACCGAAATCTTTTCTCATGATAATTCCTCCTTTGATTTGACTTTATTATAGAACCTGAAGTCGGCTTTAAGTCAAGGAAAAACGAAAAAAGTTTACAAATAAAAACAGCCCCGGACTCAACATCCGGGACTGAATAAAATCTGTTAGTCTCTCTCTTTTTCGAACGAGATAACTTTTCCGCTCTTTGCGTTTATCTTGTACTCATACTCGAATCCGCCGCATTTGAATTCAACATCGTAGTGCGCGGTGAGCGAGTCGGTGTCAAACTCGGTTTTGAGCTCCGTGACCTGAGCCTCGGTGAGACCCGCATGGTCGAGTGCGGCTTTCTTCGCGGCATCCGCAGAGATATATTTCGAGGGGTCGGCGGGCTTGGAATCGTCAAGCTCGCGGTCGAAGTCGATTATTCTGCCGTTCTTCGCGTTGACCTCGACTTCATACTCATATCCGCCGGAAACGAACTCTATATCATAGTGCGGGGTGCGGTCGTCAATATCAAGCTCAGCTTTGGTGAATGTGACCTTCGATGCGTCGAGGGAAGCTCTTTTGAGCGCGGCGGCCTTTGCCTCCTCAACGGAGATGAACTTTGATGTGTCAACTGAGGGCTTCTTATCCACGCGCTCGCGGTCGAACTCGAGAATCTTTCCGCTCTTTGCGTCTATCTCGAACTCATATTCATATCCGCCCGAGACAAATTCTATATCATAGTGCGGGGTGCGGTCGTCCGCGTCAAGCTCAGCTTTCTTGAAAGTGACCTTTGAAGCGTCGAGGGAAACTTTCTTGAGGGCTATTGCCTTCGCCTCGTCGATGCTGATATAGCCTGAGACATCGGGCTGGGGCTTTGAAGGCTTCGAGGGGTCGGCGGGCTCGACTTCTTTTTTAAGAATGCTGCCGTCCGCTACCGCTATCTCGTAGTCGTATTCGTTAGCTCCGGCGATAAACTCGATATCATAGTGGGCGACAAGGTCGTCGCTGTCGAGCTTCGCTTCGGTGAACTTTGCGTCGGCTCTTGCAACGCCCGCATCGGCGACTGCAATGTCTATCGCGGCGTCAAGGCTTATCTTTACTTCCTGCTGGATCTGTCCGGAGTTGCCCGAGCCCGTGTCGGGCTTATCCTGCGGCGGCGCGAACGCAGAGAAGATAGCCATAATGACTGACATGAGCGCGACTCCGATGGATTTGAAAATACTTGCAAACATAGTATCTGTCCTTTCTTATCGGGATCGTGTCCCTTAGTACACCCATATAATAACCCGCGAAAATTAAAGAAAGATTAGAGCGCAAAAATTTTTCGGAAAGTTTGAAGTCCGTAAAACAGTGTGCTGTGATGTTGATAAATTGGGATTTGTCCATCCCCGATGTCAAACAATATAAAACAACAAACCGGCCGCAGAAAAATCTACTGCAACCGGTTCATTTATTTATGCTGTTATACCGCCGTCAAAAGGTCACGGTAAACTCGCTTCCCTCGCCGTAAACGGAGGATGCGGAGACTTTTCCGCCGTGGAGTGCCGCTATCTGGCTGACGAGCGAGAGCCCCAAGCCGAATCCGCTTTCGCGGCTGCGGGATTCGTCCGCGCGGTAGAATCTGCCCCATATCTTCGGCAGATCCTCTTCTTTTATCCCGATTCCGTCATCCTTCACCGAGAGCACGATGCCGCTGTCCTTTTTGAGCCTGACTTCAATGTGCCCGCCGTCTCTGCCGTATTTGACGGCGTTTGAGAGCAGATTTTCGAGCATCAGCGATATCAGCTGCGCCTGCGCGGGGATTATAATATTATCTTCGATGTCCGCAGTGAGCGTGATGTTCTTCGCGGGGACAAAATTGGCGCATGTTTTTTTGACGAGCTCGCTTAAATCTGTGTCCTCGAGCTTGTAGCGCTTGTCGCCCTGCTCGGTGCGCGAGAGCGTCAGCAGAGCCGTGACGAGCTTCGTCATCTTGTCCGTCTGCTCGTCTATCGACGAGAGCGCTTCGAGCATATCTTCTTCGCTCGCGTTGCCGGACAGCGCGTATTCGCATTCCGCCTTTATCACGGCGAGCGGTGTGCGCAGCTCGTGCGAGGCGTCGGAGGTGAACTGCTTTTCGTTTTCGAACGAGGTCTGGAGCCTTGCGAGCATGTCGTTGAAGGTCTCGGCAAGCGTGTATATTTCGCCAGCGCTTTTCTCCATCTCTATGCGCTTCGAGAGGTCGGTTCCGTCGGTTATCTCGTGCGCCGAGCGGCAGATATTCTCAACCGGCTTCATCGTTTTGCGCGATATCAAATATGCCCCGACGGCGGCGATAATAATAAACGCCGGGAGAATGTATATGACCGTCATGGTTATTGCGTCGAACGCGCTCTTGGCGGCGTCGGCGTTGATGAATCCGCGTACCCAGACCGGGGGATAGGTCGAGTTACTGCATATGAATTCAACTTTGAAAACCGTCCTGTCCGCGTTTGCTGGCAGTTCAACGCTCAGCGAGCTGACTTCGTCGCGGGTCAGACCCGCGTGCTTGAGCGCGATATCAATCGCCTTTTCGCTGTTTATTCCGTCCTTGAACTCGGTGCTTTTGTAGACGGGGTTGCTGAGCCCGGACATCGCGGTGTCCGCCTCATATTTGATTATCTTCCCAGAAAAGGCGTCGATTTCGTATTCGTATTTGTTGAAATCGAGACGGGTGTCGTAATAATAATATTTGTTTCCGTCTGTCTCGAATGTTCCGACCACGCCGTTCTTGCGATTCTCGCTGTTTATCAGCGCAGCGGGGGACTCGCCGTCGATATATCTGCCGCTTGAGTCAAAGACATTGCAGTAGACCTCGTCGACGAAGAAGGCAAAATCGTTCTCGATTTCGAGAATGCCGTTCTTGTATTCTATCTCGTCGACATTGCGCTCGACCGTGCTTATCAGCTCATTCTGCAGGCGCGAATCGGCAATCTGCGAGCCTGTTATCAGTATTCCGCCGATGCCGAGGGAGCTGACAACGGCGATGAGCAGCGTTATCCACACCGTTATCCGCAGCTTGAACGAAGAGCGGCGGCGCGCGGGTCTTGTTTTTTTATTTGATGACATAGCCTGCACCCCTCACGGTGTGAATGAGTTTGATATCCTCGCCCTCGTCTATCTTCTTGCGGAGATATCGGATATATACGTCGACAACATTCGTGCCACCCTCGTAGTCGTAGTTCCAAATGTGATCCTCAATTTTCTCGCGGCTGAGTACAACGCCCTTGTTCATCACAAGATATTGCAGCAGCTCATATTCCTTTGCCGAGAGCGATATCTCCCTGCCCGCGCGTTCAACGCGCCTCGCTGCCGTGTCGACTGTCAGGTCGCCGACGGAAATTATACCCGTCTTTTCTCCGTATTTTTTGCGCGTCATGACGCGCAGTCTCGCCGAGAGCTCGTCGAACGAAAACGGCTTTATCAGATAGTCGTCGGCACCGATGTCGAGCCCCGTGACCCTGTCCTCGATGCTGTCGCGCGCCGTCAGGAACAGCACCGGCGTGTCGATGCCGTGCGCCCTTATCTTTTTGACAAGCTCGAACCCGTTCATTATCGGCATCATGACATCGAACACCGCCGCGTCATAGTCGGTCGATGTTATCAGATCATATGCCTCGCCGCCGTCAAAACAGCTGTCCACGCTGTAGCCGGCAGCCTTGAGCTGCTTTGTGATTATCCTGTTGAGGCTCTTCTCGTCCTCGGCAAGCAGAATACGCATTGGATCACCCTCCGGTATAATTATACAGATTTTATCATAGCGTGTAAAGATTAAACGAAGATTAGGAAATCGGGCGTGGGTATAAAAATAACACGAACACCGCAAAAGCAGTATTCGTGTCATTGGTGGAGACGAAGAGGATCGCTCGGCGCACTGCCGTGCGCCGACACGCACGCGGACTTTCCGACCGTCCACCGGATGCTCGAAATTCTGCTTCGCAGAACCGTCCTGTTCGATCCTCT
>ULQM01003216.1_pt1 | contig 29474 bp, 21 predicted proteins | sample 1954451 | NCBI WGS metagenome assembly ULQM01 (sample SAMEA4835655, study PRJEB28245) | human gut metagenome | biome: gut microbiome; material: fecal sample | place: Denmark | collected 2008 | reverse complement strand
GGGAGTAGCAGCCGCACTACCTCCTTGATTTTTCACCATGACTTTTCCTCCTTTCTAATTGAGTTGGAGGTAGATGGCAGTCATAAAACAGAGTGTTTATTTTCTGATATCTTGCAATCGAGTGGGAGGTAGAATGTTTCTATTACTATCATTTAATTGTTAGGTTCAGTCACGTTATCGACTATTGCACTACTATGGCTTCTGCTGACTTCTCACGGCAAGCTTTACTCCACTTCATTCGTAAAAGACAACTATTTGAAGCGTCCGTGAGACCTCCTCGGATAAGGGCATTGTCTTTCCATCTTATACCCACTTCATTTTTTCGCAAGCTCAAGGAAACTCCACCGACCGTTCCGAATAGCTGTCGGGCTTTGGCTTGTATTGCAGTCTTACCCTCGGTCATATGCCTTATATGAAGTTTCTGTCCGTTAGGTCAGATGTTTGCCGCCGGTTTCTTTCAGATTCCAACTCACGATGGACACCCTTGCCTTTGGCTATGTAATTTCCAGTATTAGGGCTTACTTGGGACTTGCACCCGTTAGACAATACTCGTGCCGAGCATACTAACAAAAGAATCTCACCCTTGATCACAGGATGAGATTCTAATTACCATATCGCTATTAATACGTTCCAACTATAAACTGTCGGTCGGTATTGTCTGTGTCCCAACGGGGGTCTATTTGTTGAGTGGACTGATACGAGCCTCACGCTGCTTGCGTGGTGCAGCCTTTCCATTGCTGATGAACGGACCAGTGTATGTGGCCTTGATAGACTTGCCCTTGTCTGTAACGAAGTCTGTAGAGATTGTATAATCTCCTGTCGCCTCATCCTTGCTGATTGTGATAGAACCGCTCGACACGAAGCCAAATGTTGCCATAACAGCTGGATTGTCCAAATACTGATAACATGTACCTACCTGGCCATATACTCCAGCACCCATAATCTTATAGTAGCCCTTAGCCACAGTGCCGTTTGCGCCATCTTCTGTCACAGGGAATGTACCCACGCGCGGTTTGCCATGACCATCATCCTCCATGAAAATCATGATGCGGTTGCGCTTGTACCATGAAGCTCCCTCTGCATAAGGATTGCCGCCATCCATTATTTCGAAACAGACACCGTCAAGGTCGTATGGAGAGGCATAATCGCAAGTGAACTCGAGATCTCTGTCAAGGTTTGGTCCGGTATAACCCTTGAATGTTTTGTCCCTATATACGCTGCAAACTCCGGTATATGTTACGGCTACACACTCGTTGTTCTGCAATTGTATCTTAGCTATCACCTTGTAAGTACCGTCTGCATTCTTCTCTATCGTAAGAGTAGCCTGGTTGAACTTCATGCCCTCACCTGTATAGTTGGTCTCTGACTGGTAGTTGGAATACTTATCCAACTCACACTGGCCATCCATTGTCATGTCAGTGGGGTTTCCATCAATATAATATGTATAGGTACCAGGCAGAGGCATCGGTTCGGTTGTGCCGTCGGCTGTTTTGCAGTGTATGCTGAAGCTATAGATCTTGCCGTTACCTCTCGGGTTGATGCCATCGTGCGGACAATCACCCAAACGGATTACGAAGTTCTGATAGCCAAGAGAGGCATAGTCTCCCCAATAATCCACATCGAAGAAATTCGACGTTTCATTCTTGTATTCAAGCGAACTGGTCTTCACCATCTGCTTTGAAAGCACAGTGGACAATCCATACTTATCGAATGGCAACGCCATAATATAATAATCAATTCCCGACTTCAGGTTGTTGAACTCAAATTCTGTGCTCTCCGTAAAGTTCCCCGAAGCATTTTTTTGGATATATTCCACAAGGTCCTCATTGGAATCGGCCGGTATCGCTCCAACAAGATATGACGTGCAGTTATCCGGCATAGTAAACTTCACCTTGCAGCCATTGTTACCCACATTCAATATAGATATTTCCACTTCCTTGTTCTCCACATAGTCGAAGGTGATGTCGTCAAGCTCGCCCACTGAATAGGTCTTCAGAATCTTATCGCCCTTGTGGAAGACCATTCTGTTCGGATTGCGCTCCTGCGCAAAAACTGCCGTGTTGCACATGAACAATGCGATAAACGCAATGATATAATAACGTATTTTCATTTCTTTCCCTTGTTTTTATTTTACGATGAATTTCATTGAATAACCCTTGATTTTCAGAATATACATGCCTTTGGGCAGGTGGCTGACGTTTATCTGTTCGCCGTTCCATGCGCTGATCCTGCCATGCATATTTCCACTTAGATCATAAAAAATCACGTCGGTTTTACCTTCCGTCCAACCGTCCACATAGATGACCCCGTCTCTGTATGCCACAGTGAGGTGCTTCGCCGTGGCGCTCTTAACTCCAGTTGGGTCCGCGATGAACCAAAGCTTCCGCACATCGGAATATGCCGACTTGGTCTCATTGTCACTACGGTCGATGATGCCTAATTCTGACTCATGGAATACGATCCTCTTCAGATCACTGATCTTGTAGTTCTTCGTACTCCAGTCCTTCATGACGACACACACCTGCGCATCGTCAGGGGATATGGCATGTGCGCCCAAGGCGAGGGAGCACAATGCTAGTCCCGCAAAAAAAATCTGTCTTTTCATATTCTTTTCAACGTATCAATTTCTTGCCATTGATGATATACATGCCCTTTGCCAATCCGTCAATCTGACTGCGCGAGGCATTCTTCATTACCAAAATACCGTCCATCGTATAAACGTTATTTGCCTCCTCGTCTGAAGGCATCACGTTCTCGATGCCCGAGGCTACGCCCACTTCCACATTGATGTCGCTATCAACTGTGAGCACCACACGGTATGTACCGTCCTCCTGTGGTTCAACGGCATTCATACCGTATTTGAGCGATTTGATCTTTGATGCACCGCTCGCTCTAAACGAGATTTCTGTGTCTTCGAGTGCCATGATCGACTGTGAGAAATCCGTTACAGGTACGATTCTGTCTTTCAGTACAACCAGTTCCTCGGCATTGCCTGTCACCTTGATATTTGTCATCACATTTGAAGGTGTTTTGGTGAAGAACACCTTCAACACGTCCATGTCCTCTGGGGTCAATGTATAGGTGGTTGAGCCATCATAATCGGGCGAAACGAGTTCGTCGTTTTTGTAGAGGCACATGCTTGTCACGCCATAAAAAGCAGCAGTCAGCGGAAGGTCGCCAGCATAGTACGCCACCGAAGTATAGCCCGTAGCCAGGTCTATCATGGTATAGTCCTTACGCTTTAGGAAGATTTTCGATGGCCTTTCAGCATCGTCAACATAGAACATCACAGTCTTGTCGCGAACTAGTTCTGTGGTTTTCACTGTCACCATCATGCCGTCTGTCACTTTCACGTTCACCTCGCTGTTGCCGTCTCGGTCCACGTAGTCTGTCGTTCCGTCGCTCACGCTCACGAGTGCATATCCATCCTTTGCCTTTACGGCGATAATCGGTGCAGATTCGGGCACCTCGATGGTGTTTTTACCCGTTACCACCTCTACGTTGTTACCGTAATAGGAATAGCCTTTATATACTTCCACATGAGATGCGTCGTCGATGTCCAATATCGCACTGAGATTGCCTAACTTGCGTGCCACTATGTCCACCGTGGTAGGCCCTGTTACCATGAAGCTATAGCTACCGTAGAAATCCACGCTGCTACCATTCACCTTGAAGGATTCAAGCGTGTAATCGTTTGTATTGCCCTCCACGTCAATCTGCGAACCAGCCTTCACCGTGAAGATGTCGTCCATGTAGTTTTCCACTTCTGTGCCGTTCACCTGGACTTTTGTTATAAAGCCCGCTGCCTTCTCGCTGAGATTGAACTTCACGCTGTAGTCCTCATCCGGGAAGCTAGCCTGGATCTCGATGATGTCGCCGTCTGCCACATCTACTCTATAGGTGCCATACGACGGCGAGACAGGCTCGGAGTTCTTCTTCACACTGTAGAGAGTTGCGGAAGACTCCTTGGCAGAAATGGCAAACGGAGATTCCACATCAGGAACGAATTTCACATTGTTCTCGCCTGTCACGAGGGCAACCGTAGTATATGTTCCCGACAGTCCGAGGGTCACTTTGGAGGCATCGTCCACTATTACCTTGCACGTTGCCGTACGCACGTCATCGAGCGGACTGGTTGTCACTACCCATTTTGCGTCTGTATGGGTGGCCTCGTCGAGACCGATTATGCAGCTCGTCAGCGAGCTGATGGTTTCGGCCGTGCTACCGTTCATCACCGACTTCAACACATAGCCTGTGTTAGCGGAGAAGTAGAGACGGTCGCCGGTCTTCACATCGAACGCATTGTCTCCATTCGACAATGCCAGCTTGGACGAGCCCAAATACACTGTAACTCTAGACGCATCATCAACATTAACAGTAATGTTGAAGGCGTTGGCCTTCAGCGATGCGATAATCACAAACAAGAAGACCAGGAAGTAATTGATTTTTTTCATAATTTTAAGACGAATAAATATTAAGACGTTGGATGAACGATGGTGTTTTATGGCCGGTCAGCATGTCATATTTAGCTTGCAATCTTAGCAGGGGTTCCGCATCTATATCGAGTGCTGCGGACAACAGAAGAGCCAATTGCGTGTTCAAGGCTCTTTCGCCGTTCAGCACTTCGTTAAGTAAAGAACTGGACACACCGATTTCGTGAGCAAGTTGCCTTTGGGATATCCCACGACAATCTATCTCGTCCTTTAGGACTTCACCTGGGTGCGTTGGCTCAAACGGCTTAAGTTCATTGGCTATTGCTCCCTTGTTTTTTACAATTTTTTCCTCCTTGTTTTGATTTATATTGATAACTTTACGGGGTTATATCGCAGAAGAAATTATATTCTTATCTTTGACAAACTCCTCAAGATCTGTTTATATTGGTCATTTACTCTTATCGACAAAAGACCATCTTTGTTACCACGAAAATACTCATAATACAGCAGTCATTATTTTGCTAGTCCTAGAACCCCTTCTTGACTCACCATCAATTCTATGATCTTGCGATGAATCTTGACTATGAAGGTTGACAACGATGCCGCTTGTCATGAGCTTTGTCATCAACATACAATTCCTTTAGATACTGTTTTCTGAATCTTAGTTGAATGTATATAGATTGTCCTCGGCTGCAAAGTTAATAATTTAAGCGAATATTCACAAAATTTGCAAGCTTTTTTTTATCCGAGCCCATAAAAAAGAAGTTCATTCCATATTTAGGGTTCACCTCCTGACTTCGTCACTTTTTCAAAATATGTTTGTAAGTGCTTGATAATCAGTGGTTGCTTTTGTTGCTTAGGGAGACGCGCAAAAAGTCGAGTAAAATAGCATGCTCGACCCCCTATACGAGAAAAGCCCTGTTTTTTGCATTCTTGCCGAGAAAAATTGTAAGATTTATATTTCTTGGGGTACGCAATGACGAAGTCAGGAAAAAGAAGTTCATTCCATATTTAGGGTTCACCTTACCGAAAACAATCTTATTTCTTGCTTTGATTGTTTTCCTTAATCTGCAGACAGTATTGACACGGCGCCCCCCCTATTTCTCGGTTCCGGGCTAACCAACAAACGCCCCATACCACAAAGGTCTGTTACGATGGCCTTTGTCGTATGGGGCGATAGATGGTTTGCTATTATCTTATCCCACCTGGCTGCCGGGCTTCACCCCACGCAGGAGGGAGGTGACGGCGAGGCTTCCATCGAAGTCGAGGGCAGAGAGGATCATGCCACAACTCTCGATGCCCATCATTTTGCGGGGAGCGAGGTTGGCGATGAAGAGCACGTCCTTGCCGATCAGCTCCTCGGGCTTATAGTACTTGACGATACCCGAGAGGATGGTGCGGTCCGTGCCCGATCCGTCGTCGATGGTAAACTGCAGGAGCTTGTTGCTCTTCTTCACTGGGTGGCAGTCCTTGACGTGACCCACACGGATGTCGAGCTTCTCCCACTCGCTGAAATCGACGTTCGACTTGATCGGTGCCGCCTTGTAGTCGGCAGCAGCCTTCTCGGCCTCGTTGGCCTTCTTCGTGGCAGCGAGCTTGTCGAGTTGCTTCTGGATGACCTCGTCCTCGATCTTCTCGAAGAGCAGGTGCGGCTCGGCCAACTGATGGCCTGGCTTCAGCAGTTCCGTGCTGCCCAGGTCCTTCCAGTCGAAACTGTCGAGGCGGAGCATTGCGCGCAGGTCCTTGCTGGAGAACGGCAGGAAGGGCTCAAAGGCGATGCTGAGGTTGGCAACGAGCTGCAGCGAGAGATAGAGCACCGTCTTCACACGGTCGGGATCCGTCTTCCACACCTTCCACGGCTCACACTCCGTGATGTAGCGGTTGCCGATGCGGGCGAGGTTCATGGCCTCCTTCTGCGCTTCGCGGAAGTGGAATCCGTCGAGGAGTTGCTCCATCTTGTCCTTCACGTCCTTGAATTCCTCCACAGCCTTGCGATCGACATCGAGGAAATCTCCCGGTGTGGGCACCACGCCGTTCCAGTATTTCTTCGTGAGCTGCAGGGCGCGGTTGACGAAGTTGCCATAGATAGCCACCAGCTCCGAGTTGTTGCGCTCCTGAAAATCCTTCCACGTGAAGTTGTTGTCCTTCGTCTCGGGGGCATTGGCCGTGAGCACATAGCGCAGCACGTCCTGCTTGCCCGGGAAATCGACCAGATACTCATGGAGCCAGACGGCCCAGTTGCGCGACGTGGAGATCTTGTCGTTCTCCAAGTTGAGGAACTCGTTGGAGGGGACGTTGTCGGGCAGGATATAGCCTCCGTGGGCCTTGAGCATGGTGGGGAAGATCAGACAGTGGAAGACGATATTGTCCTTGCCGATGAAGTGGACGAGGCGCGTCTCCGGGTCTTGCCACCATTTCTCCCACGATCCCCAGCGCGCGGGGTCGGCGTCGCAAAGCTCCTTGGTGTTGGAGATATAGCCGATGGGGGCGTCAAACCATACGTAGAGCACCTTACCCTCGGCACCCTCCACGGGCACGGGAATACCCCAGTCAAGGTCACGTGTCATGGCGCGGGGCTGCAGGTCCATGTCGAGCCACGACTTACACTGTCCATAGACGTTGGAGCGCCACTCCTTGTGGCCATTGAGGATCCACTCCTTCAGCCATTGCTGATATTGGTTGAGCGGCAAATACCAGTTTTTCGTGGGCCGCTTCACCAGTCCGTGTCCGGGGTTGTTCTTGTTGGTCGGGTTGATGAGTTCCTCGGGAGAGAGCGTGGCGCCACACTTCTCACACTGGTCGCCGTAGGCGCCCTCAGCACCACAACGGGGGCAGGTGCCGACGATGTTGCGGTCGGTCAGAAACTCGCCCGTCACCTCGTCGCAATACTGCTCCTCGGTGATCTCCTCCAGCTTGCCGTCGTCATAGAGCTTGCGGAAGAAGTCGGAGGCAAACTTATTGTGGATGGAGCTGGTCGTGCGACTATAGATGTCAAACGAGATACCGAACTTCTCAAACGAGTCCTTGATCAGGTTATGATAGCGATCGACGACCTCCTGGACGGTGATACCCTCCTTGCGGGCACGGATCGTGACGGGCACGCCGTGCTCATCACTTCCACCGATGAAGACCACATCCTTTTTCTTCAGTCTGAGATAGCGGACATAGGTGTCTGCCGGCACATAGACGCCTGCCAAATGGCCGATATGCACGCCGCCATTGGCGTAAGGCAGGGCCGCTGTCACCGTAGTGCGCTTGAAATTCTTTTCCATATTCATGCTTGGTATTTTGTTATCTGAATGCAAAAGTACAAAAAATCCACTACATAGATGTATTGAAGCGGACAAATTATAATTTCAATAGTTGATTTCAAAAAATCTTTGGTGACCTATATGATGATGTATTATACCATTTCGTATCGTGTTTATATCGCGCCACGGCTATTGAAGGACTAATGCCCCTTGACCCTGCGGCTTGTGCTATCGTCTTCGCTATCTTATAAGGCGACAAGCTATTACAACCAACGCTCATCATTTCATTCCACACCTTATCTGGGATCAACATTTGGCGCGCAAACTCATTAGCTTCTCTTTCTCTTGGGTCATTGGAGTATAAACCATCAATAGAAATAAAAGCTGTTTGGTCGCTACCAAAATGCCTGTCGATATGACAGAGCTCGTGCAATATATCAAAGGCCAATTTATCCATATCATTATAGCGATAGGTCACGGTGATAACAGGATGCTCATTGACTATGGTCGAGAAAGCGTCTATAGGTGTTTTATCTATTTTTTCGACATGGATATACTGGATACCATAACGATTAAGAAGTTCTTTTATGGCACCAACAGACAAACACCCTCGGTTGGCCAATTCTGAAAGATCACATGCAGCCTTCTTCGCATCCCCTTCATTGTATTTGGTCCGCAACCCTGGAGTTTTATCTATCTCGATTTTATTGAGTATCAACCATGTCAGCATGTTCTTTTCATCTATTTGCACCTTCTCACTGTGTTTGTACAAACCAGCCACTTGCAGCCGTAGGTGTTCAGCAGAAAGCAAGTCGAAAGACAACATGCCCTTGAGTTGCGCTACACGGTCCACGCATGGCATCAATGACATATCCAACCTTTTGTACAAAGCCTTCAGGTTAAACATATCACTACATGCGTTCTCAAAGTCTAAGGCCTTCAGCTCCTCATTCTTTTTTTCTTCTATGGCCTTACAATCATATAGATAGCCAGCGTGTAGACTCATCCAGTTTGTGTAAGAAATACCAAGTGCTTTTTCCAATTTGATAGCCAGGCCTTCATTAAGATTGCGTTTGCCCTTAATAAACTCATTGAGATGCGTGGGTTGGACGCCAATGGTTCGGGCAAAATCTTTTTGCTTAATACCTCGTTCCAGCAACTCCTCGCGCAAGACTTCTCCCGGATGGATAGCCCTTGCTGGAACTAATCTGTTACTTTTTGTTGCCATAATGGGTACTGTCTATTTCTATTAATTCTACTTCTATTCCGTCATCCGTTTCTGTAAACAACAGGCGCTCAACCATGCCATTGACGATTCTGATCGAACTTCTTGGATCATGAGCCAGTTTCTCGTAATGCAGGAAACTGTATTGACGCAACTCCTGTGTCGTCGCCGTTCTATACATCACTCCAACTGCTCGAATATAACCATCTACGAGTCTTTTATTTTTGCACAATTGCTTGTATTTGCGATCCTTCGTTTTACCAGTTTCATACAGTTCGGACAACGCTTCATCTTTGAAAGTTATCTTCATTTAGGTGAAATGCTTTTACTGTGCAAAGGTAACATAAAATTCCCAGTCTTGGTAATTTTCAAGGATAATAATAAAGACGCATGGTGATTTTTAACATTTGCTCACCTATGACACGCAAGAATCGTGGCGAATGTTTTTATATACCTATCTATCGACACGTTATTTGACGCCAACGGGGACGTTTCTCCCTTGTTCCTTCCTTGCTCCTCCTATCGACCTCGTATCAAACCCACATCGCTTACGTATTGTTTCCGTATTGTTTCCGCTTCCGGAAGCGAGAACGATAGGAGAACGATAGGAGAACGATAGGAGAACGATACGGGATCGATACGGGATTGATACGAGAACGATACGAGAACGATACGAGAACGGTCTTTTCCGATTCCCAACCGAAGAGATTGACAAGATCTTTAACCTTTTCATCATCGTTTCTTTTGATTATATTTTACATTTTAATCACTCGTCGCTCCCTGCCGTTCATAACAAGAAACCTGGCTCACCATTTGCCCTGGTGGCAGCCACTATACAAAGATAACCTTCCGTCCAGCCGAATGCAAGCCGATTAGCATGAATTAACGCCACATTAACTATTCCTTCGTATCCATTTAACAAAGCCCATCCCAGGCCAAAAGTCTTCATTGCAGCCTTTCCTCATGCCTTTCCTCCAGCTTTATCCGCCCAAAAGTTGCTATTTCCTATCTCTGCCAGCAGCCAAGAGACACAGGTTCTTGCTTGTCAAAATAGCGTACAAACTTGACTTCACATTGTCATCTGTAATCGACACGTCAGAAAGAAAGAATTGGTGCCTATCCATACCGTTCGTATGACAGACACCAATTCTTAGTTTATGCGCTCAATGCGGAAGGACTACTCGTCCTCGACATCATTGGCTTCTTGATCCCAAAGGACGCATTCCCAGCTCCAGGGATCGATTTCCCTTGCTATATCGTTCCTCTTACGTATAAAGCCATGTTCACCATTCTTTGCAGTATGCGTAGTAGTGCTGAGCGAAGTAGGGCTTCCTATTGTAAGAAGGGACTGTGAAGTGTTCACCGCGACGGCCTCGCAAGTAGGCTTCATATATTTACGCTTATCCATAGTAGTTTACTTTTTGACGATTTTCTTATTGTTAATAATATAGAGGCCAGCAGGTAGGTCATTGAGGGCCTTGCCCATCTCCACCTGATGCTTCACCTTGACACCCGCCGTCGTATAGACATCAACGAGCGTCGAGTCGAGTGCGTTGGCATTGGTCACACCATTCGTCTCATCATCTGGGAACAGAATGCTCTTGAATCCTCCGGCCCGCGGATTGACATAGCAACGATTTGCATCTACATAAGCCGTTATTCCATCCGGCACAAAATAGAATGCCAATCCTGCCTCGTCAGGATGGTTCAGCAAGATATAAGAGTTGGCAGGAGCTTCTTGATCAGAATACACACCCGTCATGACACCATTCGTATAAGTGCCAGCGTGCTTGGCGGCATAGCCATCAAGAATTTGATTGGCCTCAGCACCCTTCAAGAGATACGGCGTATTGGCTTTGAGGTAATCACGCTCCTCTACCACCAACTTACCATCCTCATTCACACTGGTGCACTCGTAAATAGTCAAGCCATCGGGCTTGTCGTAGTCGAACGGAACAATAAACGTTGCCCAACCAACTTCAGAAACTTTGTATTCAGCCGTTTCTTTCTTACCGATAATCTTCGCGAGAGGAGACTGGTCATATGTATCCGTATATACATCGTTGTACCACAGCATGACATCTGGCTGATCATAATTAGCAAAGGTATAATCCGAATGGTTAGACACATACACATAGTACGTTGCGCCAAAGGGATAAGTGGGATTTTCGTTACCATAAATATACACAGTTCCATAATAGCTATACCACCAACCATCAGTTACAACGAGCAAATCACCTGGGTGATTTCTGACCTCCTTGGTACTAACTCCTAACGGAATAGGCATGACAGAAGTACTTTGAGAAATAGTCAAGTCGGCATCGGAAGTTCCAGCAATATCCGCCGTGCTCAGCACGCCATTGTTCTCTGCAGGATTGGCCTTGAAAGCGACCTGCAGCTGCACCGTACCAGATACCGTAGCTCCAACCTGCAGTGGCAGCTCCGTATTCAGCACGTCAAGAGCATAGTCAGTGCCGTCGATCTTTTCGCGGAGAATATAATTCTTTCCCTCACCATAAACGACCTGCGCATTGTCAAAGCGAACCGTCACGCTTTCTAAGTTCTTCTCCATCACGGCAAGATCACGAATCGTTTGCGGAGCACTCAGATCTATCAGTTGGAAGTCCATAGAGGCGACTGGCGACGTAACCGTCTTGTACACAGCAATGGCTTTCACCGTGGCCGTCTTGTCCAAAACGAACGGATCTTTGTAAAGGATAGACTCCGTAGTTGGCTCTGTTCCATCAAGGGTATAATATATCAAAGCTACGCTCTCTGATGACGTGATTTTAACCGTGGTATTTTTTGTAAATGCTGCCTCACCTTCAATGTTAGGTGCAGGAAGAGAGGTGATAGCAAGTTCAGCCTCTACGACCTTGGCCAGCGGGTAATCACTCCAAGAATCTTTCTTTGTTTCATTATACCAAATAGTCACATCGTAAAACTTATTCTCCATCTTGAATTTGGAAGCATTGGAAAGATACACATATATGTAATTCTCCACAAGAGCTACGCTATAGGTGTTATATTTTTTATTTTTGAGACCAATCAGATCGCCTGGATAGTTTTTCACATCTCCTACCGTAGCGCATTCTATGGGTAACGGAGCAGTCTCCTCACCTGACAGAGTCAAATTTGTACCATTCGTTTTTCCCGTAACGTCAGAGGCGGTCAGTATACCATTGTTGAACTTGACACTCAGCGTCACCGTACCCGTCACTTTCTGACCTTGCTTCAAACTAAGACTGGTATTCAAGATGTCAAGAGCCTTGTTGTTCTCACGGACAATAAAATTGTTGTTGCCATCAGCATAAACCACCTGCGCATCAGTCAGTTTGACGTTGACTTCGGGGAGGTTTTGTTTTAGTTCAAACAATTCGGCGATGGTCTTCGAGGCAGAAAGATCCATCTTCGTAAATGTCTTTTGAGCTGTAGTGGACTTCACCTCCTTATAAATAGCAACTGCCTTCACCGTAGCAGTTTTGTCCAAGACAAACGGCTTTTCATAAAGCGTGGATGCCTGCGTGGGCTCCTCACCATTGAGCGTATAATATATCTTGCCTACTTTTTCCTTAGAGGTGATGGTTACAGTTGTCGTACTCGTAAATGTCTCCTCACCTGAGATGATAGGAGGCGCAAGAGAGGTAATAACAGGCTCAACAAGAATAGCTTTGCCCTGCGGGTAGGTACCATTGAAAGAATTAAACCAGACGATTGCATCATACTGCTCACCATTCGTCATGCCAAAAGAAGAGGAATTGGATATACAGAGATATTTCCATCCTGAAGAATAACCATAGAAGCGGTCTCCATAAGCGCATGGTTGGTTCTTAATCTCAACCAAATCACCTGGACAGTTTGCAACATCTCCTATTGTAGCGCAGAAAATCGGCAATGGTTCATTCAGTTCATCACCAGAGAAAGCCAACTTAGTAACGTCAGTTAGCCCAGTTACATCAGACGTTGTCAATATTCCTGAGTTGTAATTGACATTCAGCACGACCGTACCTGTCAAATACTGACCTTGCTTCAAATTAAGACTGGTGTTCAGAATATCAAGGGCCTGATTGTTTTCGCGGACGATATAATTGTTTCCCTCCGCATAAACGACCTGTGCGTTAGTGAATTGAATAGTGCCGGAAGCAACATTTACCCCCCCCTGTGCCAATTGGGCAATCGTAGTAGTTTGACCTGTCTCTCCTCCAGTGCCTGGACCAGTACCTGGATCTGGGCCTGGGTCTTCGCCACCCACATACTCCACCGTCACCTTGGTGATATAGGCTGCTTTTCCTGAAGATCCAAATCTTATTTTAGAATAACGATCTGAGCCATTCATAAGTGCTCCTGATGCATCATTAGACACATATTTCACACACGTCGCCATCGAAGATTGGTCTTTGGAGAATGGCGTATAGGGAGCTAAATCACAATTACTACCATCAAGACACTCTATGGTAACGGAGCGAATCTTATGCTCTGGAGAATAGACGGCGTACCTTCCAGTGAACCACCAGCAAGTGGTTCCGCCTTGGTCATAAGCGTCAAGTGTCATACGATTACCTCCTATCACTTCGAATGTAATACCATCCTTGGTTACAGACGCAGTCGTTTTAGCATCTTGGGTTGGGTCAAAAACTACTGTGCCCGCGGAGGCTACTCCGCAGATTAGCGTCAACAAAGACAACCACACAAATCGTAATGCTTTGTTCATAATTGTTTGTTTTTATGGGATTCTTCCTACGTTCTTACACTCTTGGGAAAGCATTGAGACGACGGAGGCATCCCTGGTTAATAATAAAATAATTTCGCCTTTACTTCTCTTTTCATCTACGACGACACGAGGTCAAGAATCTCGCGCGTTCATTTCATCTTCGCTACCGGAGCTATTTGTCACAAGGCCAAAACCACAGTAGGTTGTCTCACCCCCTTAGGACAGGCTTATTCTCCACAGAAGGCTACACAAGCATCGCAAAGTTAAGTAAAAATTGGAAAACAAAAAAATATTTCTAATAGAAATTCATATTTTAGATGCATTTTTACAATTACCGCATCCTTTTTCAAATAAAAAGAGAATATTCACAACACACGACTCGGCTTCTTTGCATTTTGCGCAAAAGAGGATCACTATCCATGGGACGATCAGATACGGCATCCTCCCCTACTCAATGGAAGCTAAAAAGAGAGAATCCAAACGCTCCCAAACGGAGGAGTTCTGAGATCTTCCACCGTTCGGGATGCGTTCGGGACGCAAGCAAAGGTTTGTCTTCACGTGTGAACCAAGTCGTTCCATTTCTAATGCGGTGCGTCAAGGAATGGCGAATTGGTTTTTCTACGCTTAAACGACCTTAAAAATACAAAAAAGATACCTTTACATAGCAGGCTATCGCAATAATTTATTATTTTTGTATCTCAAAAATGCAAACAACACATAAGGAGAAGTCTGATGAGTAAAAAAGACAAAGACATAGCCCTCTTCGTTTCATTCTGCATAGAAGAATACGGAGCAGTCAAGGGACTGACAGGAGACCGAGTGCTTGACTTATTCTCCGAATATGGAGTGGCGGACTATCTTAGCGAATGCTTTGAGCCGCTTCACACACAAGGACGGCAATGGTTAATAGCCGAGATTGACGAATTTATTGAAATCAGAAAAAAGAAAAAGATATGAAGATATATCACGGAAGTTTAGAGGTCATAGAACGCCCTTTGATACTCCAGCCTAATCGTTTGCTCGATTATGGCAAAGGCTTCTATACAACCACCTCGGAAAGACAAGCTAAAGAATGGGTGGAAAGACGTATGATTGAAAACAACACAACCTGTGGTTATGTCAACGTATATGAGTTTAACGAAGAAAAACTGACAGATCTTAAAAGACTTATATTTTCAGAGCCGACAAAGGAATGGGCGGATTTTGTCATGGCGAATAGAACCCAAAAAGGATTCATCCATGATTACGACATCGTGTATGGCCCCGTAGCCAATGACAGAGTATATCTACAATTTGGATTGTACGAAACTGGGGCTATCAGTGTCGAGACACTTATCCGTGAACTCAAAACGTACAAACTGGTTGACCAGTACTTATTTCACACAGAAAAAGCACTGACTGCGCTACATTTCATAGAATCAATTAAAATAGAGAAATAATATGTTTCAGATAAACCAAAACAACCTCCATCTGCTTTTGCCAGGAAAAATAAGCTGGCTGGTGGAATATCTGCACGAGGACTATGGTTTTACGCTGCAGGAGAGCCTTCATCGCATCTATCATTCTGAACTCTACAAGAAGTTGTCAACAGAGAAGACCAAATACTGGCACTTAGGCCCTGTGGACCTATACAATGAGTTGAAGGAAGAGCTATAACCCAATAGATACTATAACCGTCAAGGGGAAGGCGCCTCGCACCAAGGGAAGCGAGGACAGGCTATTTAAAAAGGGTGGGGATCAGTTCCCCACCCTTTTGTTATAGAGAGATGTTTACTTACTTCTTGGTAAACTTCTTGCCGTCGCGGATGACGACACCACGGTAGTTCTTGCCCACCTTCACACCCTGGAGGTTGTAGGTGTTGCCATCCTTACCATAGTCGGCCTCGACACCATAGATGCCCACGTCAGTGACCTTGACAGCCTTGACAAACTCCATCTCGGGAGCGTCGTTGATGTAGCCGTTGTACCACAGGACGACGTCGTAGAGGTTGTCGTTGCTGACGAGAGCATCGACATCGACATCCTCGTTCTCGTTCTTGAAGGCGATCTTCTGACCATCCTTCTCGATAGCGTAGGCAGCCTGAGAGCCATAGACGATCTTCACCTGGCGGAGAACGATGACGTCGGCTCTGTGCTCGTCGTAGTCAGCCATTGTAACCTCGACAGGATCAACCTCCTGAGAAGCACCAGCCGTGATATTCAGACTGTCGGCAGTCGTGACACCACCATCGATCTCACGCAGCTGCGGGATGCCAGCGAGGGCATAGAAGTCGAGCTTCACAGTACCAGAGACGGTGCTGTTGAGTTCGAGCGGCAGCGTAGAGTTGTAGAGTACGACAGCCTTGCCATCCTGACGGAGAGCGATATCCTTCGTTCCGTAGTAAGGATTGGCGCGTACATAGACCACCTTCGCATTGTCGAGCACGAGACGGATGTTGTCCTCGCGGTCTCTGCGGACGTTGAGCTCAGCAATCGTCTGGTTGTGATACTTCGTAGCATCATCAGCGGTGAGCTTGACAGCCTTCAGAGAAGCGTTGCCATCGGCGAAGCCGGTACCCGGAGCGTTGAACCATCCGAGGACGGTGTACTTCTGACCGGAGACAGTGTTGGCCAACTCATCATTGTCGGTGAGGTTGACGAAGCTGTAGTCCTCCGTGAATCCGTAGTACTGACCATCCTGGCCCAGCACCTGGAGACCCTTGATGCTAACGAGGTCGCCGGGATAGAGGTGGACATCGGCCACGGTCGTCTCGATCGGATCGTTGTAGCCCTCGTCGCTCGGCATGGTGTATTCGAGCTCATAGCTGTTGGTCCCACCCTGTACGTCGCGGGTAGTGAAGATACCACCGTTGAAATCGACACTGGCGAAGAACGTACCGGTGACGGTAGAACCCAACGGGAGGTCGAGCACGCCAGAGATGACGTCGAGTGCCTGACCATTCTCGCGGAGGATAGCCACCTTCGTGCCATCGTCATGCTTCTCGGTGTAAACCACCTTGGCATTGTTGAGACTGATCGTCACATTCTCGACAGCCTGCTGGCCCTCGAAGAGCTGTGCAATAGTCTTGGTCTCGAAGTCGCCGACCTTCGTGAAGGTCTTGGTGACGATGTCAGAGTAGTCGTCGAGATAAGCGGTGACAGCCTTGACCGTCGTGGTCTCGGTGATCGCGAACGGTTCGGTATAGACCGTAGACTGACGGGTAGGATCGGTACCGTCGAGGGTGTAATAGACATTCAGGCCCTCGGTAGCAGCGATAGAGACAGTGGTCTTGCCCACAAACTCCTCCTCGCCGAGGATCACCGGAGCATCCGGACGCTTATCAACACGCTCGGCCTTGATGACCTTCACCTTGCCTGCATAGTAGTCGGAAGAAGCATCGTTGTACCAGATCGTGAGGTTATAGAAACCACTCTCGAGGTCGAAGTCCTCAGCATTGGTCACCTTCAGTTCGATGTAGCTCGGCGTGTTGGTGTAGATGCTCGTCGTGCCTCTGTAGCTCCAGATCTCAGCATTCTTGAGGTTGAGCAGGTCGCCCTTGTGGAGCTTCACGTCGATGAGATCGATCTCGATCGGATCCATATCGTAGGACTCCGGCCATACGAAGGAGATGTTGCCAGAGTTGGTGCTCTCAAGCTCCTCGGCGATCAGCAAGCCCTTCTGGTAAGTGACCTTCAGCGCCATGGTGCCCTTCAGGTTGTAAGCACCCACCGGGAGAGTGAACTTGGTGATGTTCATCAGGTCGATGGCCAATCCATCGTCGCGGATGATGTAGTGGTAGCCCAGGTCACCCTGCTCGCTATAGACCACCTTGGCATTCTCGAAGTGGACGACAACGCTATCCTTGCTCTCGCCATAGACGATGAGGTCGGAAATCGTGTTGGTGCCCGAGTAGTCGTTCTTCGTAAACTCTACGGAGCCTACCGGAGAAACGATGGCATTGTAGGTAGCGATAGCCTTCACCGTGCAGCTGTTGGTGATGGTGAAGGGCGCAGTGTAGAGCGTAGATTCCTTCGTGGGATCCGTACCGTCGAGCGTGTAGTAGATGCTGGCACCCTCCTCGGTCGTGATCGTCACCTCGGTGCTCTCGTCGAAGTCGGTGCGGTTGTCCGTACCGCTGATCTGCGGAGCATTGAGAGAAGTGATGACCTTACTGCACTTGATGATCTTGCCCTGAAGGCGGTTGTTGGAGACGTCGTTGTACCAAACCGTGGCGTTGTAGCTGCCATAGTTGACGACACCATAGTCAGCACCGTTGGTGAGGAAGAACTCCACAAACGGATTGTAGCTATAGAACGCCGGGATATCATAGTTCCATCCAGTGGCATTCGTCACCTTGAGCAAGTCGCCAGGATAGTTGGGGATCTGTGCCAGGTCGATGGCCAGCGGACTGGGATCGGTGGTGGCGCCCGGCGTGACGGTCAGATTGTCGGCGTTGGTCACGTCGGCAAGGTCGGCCGTGGTCAGAAGGCCCGGGTAGGCGGCGTAGCTGCCAGGAGCAGCTGCATAGTTGACCTTGAGCTTCACCGTACCAGAGACGGTAGCACCGATGGTCAGCGGCAGCGTCGTGTTGAGGATGTCAATAGCGCGGTCGTTCTCGCGGAGGATGTAGCTACCATCCTCGCCATAGACGACGAGTGCGTTGTTGAGAGAGAGCGTGACCTGATCGAAGCTGCTCTTGAAAGAAGCAAGCTGCTCGATCGTCATCGGCGCATTGGCATCCACCTTGTTGAACACCTTGGAGGCAACAGGAGAGACAATCGACTTGTAGGCTGCGATAGCCTTCACCGTAGCCGACTCGCTGAGCGTGAACGGCTCAGTATAGACCGTAGAGGCGGTCGTAGGATCAGTACCGTCGAGCGTGTAGTAGATCGTAGCGACATTGTCGGCAGTGATCGTCACCGTCGTATTGTCGGAGAAGGTCTCCGTACCATCAATAAACGGCGCATTGAGAGAGGTGACATTGCGCTCGCAAGAGACGATGGTCGCATTGACGTCACCATAATAAGAGACTTCTTTGTACCAAAGAGTAGCATTGTAGTACTTGTTGGCTACCATGTTGAAGTCAGACGCATTGGTGAGATAGACGGAAGTCCAACTTGCGCCTTCATAGAAGTACCAGGTCGTACCGTAGCTCCAAACCTCCTGGTTCTCGACATAGACGAGGTCGCCAGGATAATTCTTCACCTGACCAAGCGTGCAAGCGATGGGATCCATGTCGCCAGCCTCGCCCGTTGCGGTCAGGTTGGCATCCGTGGTCACACCCTCGATATCAGAAGTAGAGAGGATGCCTGAGGTGTAGGTGACATTGACCTGGACATGGCCGCTCACCGTCGTTCCCTGCGTCAGCGAGAGAGAGGTGTTGAGCAGGTCGATGGCCTTGCCATCCTCGCGAAGGATGTAGTTGTTGCCCTGAGCATAGACGACCTTAGCGTTGTTGAGCACAAGCGTCACGTTGTCCTGGCTCTTAGCAGCTGTGGCCAGATCGGCGATGGTAGAGCCCGTCACGCCACTTTCCTCCTTGGTGAACGTCATCTCAGCGACATCGCTATAGATGTCATTCACGCGGGCCACTGCCTTCACCGTCGTTGTCTCGGTGATGGTGAACGGAGCAGTATAGGCGGGATCCGAGCTCGTCGGCGCGGTGCCGTCGGTGGTATAGAAGATGGTAGCGCCTTCCTCGGCGGTGATCGTCACGTCGGTGCTACCCGTGAAGTTCTGGTTGCCACTGATGACCGGCGCGGCGGGCTTAGCCACCTCGCCACCAAGGAACTCCACAATCTGCAACTTAGCCTTGATGGCACCAGCGCCCGGCTCGTTATACCAAGCGACGATGTCGTAGGTGGCGTCCTGGTCGGAGCTCACCTTGTCCAAGAAGTCAGCAATGTTGGTAAGCGTAGCGAAATTGAAGCCTGTGCATGCATAGTAGGCAGCACCTTGTCCCAAATCGCCAGTAGCGTCATTATAGATAGTGACCTGGCTCAGCAGAACCAAGTCGCCCTTGTAGTTGGAGGCCAACTGATCGATGGTCGTCGTCACGGGGACATTCTCGCCCGTGGCGTTGGTCTGCGTCAGATTGTTGCCGTTGGTGACACCAGCGACATCCTCTGCCTTCAAGAAACCATTCTTGTAAGTGACGTTCATCGTCACCGTACCATTGAGCGTAGCGCCCTTTTCGAGAGAGAGGGAGGTGCCCATCAGGTCGATGGCCTTGCCACCCTCGCGAACGATATAGTTGGTGCCGTCACCATAGACCACCTGTGCATCGGTGAACTTCAGCGTAGCGGAAGCCACATCGGCAGCACCGGTCATCAAGTCGTTGATGGAGTAGGTCGTACCTACCTCGCCACCACCGCCACCTCCAGTACCGTCGATATACTCAACGGTGATCCTGGATATATATATGGGGCCTGAGTAAACGGAGAAACTCAACGAAGAAGATCCTGTAGCATCGGGAACCGCATATTTCCAACCACCCTCTACCTCTGTAGTTGCCAATTTGTAAGAGCGGTCGAAAATGTAACCGCCAGTTGACTGAAACTCAAAGGTAACCGCAGTTATGTTACCTGCTGGCTCTTGATTTGAAATTTCAAAACCCGTACTTTTGGCAAAGGCATAAGATAGCGTGCCGTTGTAGTCGGTCGCTGCAAACGAACTGGTCCCGGATGTCATCGTAATCGTGACTCCATCCTTTGTCAAAGACGTTCCACTACTCGCATCGGTCGCCGGGTCGAAGACCACTGTCCCCGCGGAAGCTACTCCGCAGAACAATGTCAACAAAGACAACCAAACAAATCGTAATGCTTTGTTCATAAATGATTTTCTTTGTGGGATTCGTCCGTGTAAGCTACTTTTTCCTTAGGTGGGGAAAAGAAGCCGTTGGCCTCATCCCGGTTAATAATAATGTAAAAAAGATAATAACTTCGTCTATTCAACCCGTGAATGGGAAGGTGCCCCCAGGGAGCTGCGTCAAGGTCGGCCTGGGAAGTGTTGCACCCAGCTACCTATGCTGCGTCGGTTTCTATGGCTGCGCACCCACGAGACTTGCCGCCGTCGGCCTCGCTCACCATAAAGAATGTATAATTCTCCATAAGAACCAAAGCCGTGATGCAAAAATAAGCAAAATAAATGAAAAACAAAAATAATAGACTACTTATTTTCTCATTTTTCGCAAAATAACACTTTTAGGCCGTTCCTATAAGATAAAAATAGATGTTATATACGTTTTCATCTATATACGTATATATAATAAAGAAAAAGGAAGCGGCACCCGGCCAAGGCTTGCGCCTTTGCCCGATGCCGCTATACGGTTTCTCTTACGAGGGAGTGATTACTCTTCTACGAGGGAGACACGAGACTTTCTGCTCTTCGGCATGACATTGGGGGCCTTGCCCGGCTCGAAATAGCTGTGCATATTGACCACCTTGTCCAGACGCACACACGGTCTGCCAGGCTTGGCAGGTGCTGCGCCAGGAGCAGAGGCCGGCGTGCGGAACTCCAGTGTGGCAAGCGGACCCCACTCTCCCTTGGCATTCTGTGCAATGGCAAAGGCATAGTAGTCGGTATTGGCATAGACGCCCCACTGAGAGTAGTCCTCACCATAACGGTTCCAGTAGTCGGGCATGTCGTCGTTCGTGAGGTACTCCTTGATAAACTCGAGGTCGCCCTTACCCCAATAGTCCTGGGTCATGACATCATTCTTGGCAAGCACCAAGTCGCGCATCAGGGTAGCCTCATCGTTGGGCGTGAACCATACATACTGGAAGTAGTTGCCACCGACCTCGCCAAAGTCGCCGAGCTTGATGGTGACCGTGGCCTCGCCTTCACCACCGCTCTCCGTGGTGGTGATGGGGATGATCTGGAAGGGAGCGTCGGCCTCGTTGACATCAACGGGAAGGACATAGACCTCATAGTCGGTGCCCGGTTCCATACCAGACCACTTGTACATCTGCGTGTCGGTGTACTTATCGCTACCCCAAGACTTGATCATATCCTGGAGGTTGACAAAGCCCTCCTCCTTGCTCCACTTCTCGAAGAGATCCTCGGCGGTACCGGCCTTGAAGGCGCAGAGGTAGTAGCCGTGGCAGTCGTCGTTGGGCTGGAACCAGATGGTGAAGTTGTCGGGCTTCACCTCCACGACGGTGTAGAGGACCTTCGGGTCTCCCACCAAGTCGGAGTTGGGGGTGGTGAAGTCGGCACGCGACGAGGCGCAGGCGATGCCGTACTTGTCGTAGCCCAAGGTGACGAGGCTATAGGTGCCATTGGACTGGAACTCCATGTCCAGACCCGTGAGCGTGGCGTTGGTAAAGTCGTCGGTGAAGGTCGGGCAGTCTTCGAGCTGGTCGAAGTATTGTTCCAGGGCAGCATCGCTGGCAAAGGAATTGGCCTGGCCGGCGGGCATGCAGGCGATCTTGTATGACTTACACTCGGGAGTCTTCGTGACAGCGAGGCGGATGGTATCGGTGAGGTTGCCCTTGGAGAAGCTCAGAAACTTGACGTCGGCAGCGACGCGGCCCTCCAACTTGGTGAAATAGATGCTGTCGATGCGCTCGGCGAGGTAGCCGACGGGGGCCTTGTACTTCTGCTTCACGATGACACGGTTGGGATTCTCCTGTGCGGAAGCTGCCAGCGTGAGCAGCGCGAGAGCAAGGGTAGTAAAGAATTTCTTCATTGTTTCTTTGGTTAGGTATTATGTTTTGGATCCGCCTGGTCCCGAAGTTGGAAAGAGGCGGAAGGGATGGTTATCTCAAGAACTTAAATGCTTTGTCGCCCACACGGAGGATATAGGCACCCTTGGGCAGTGCGCTCACGTCGATGGGCTGACCATCATAGTGGGGCAGACTGAGGCGGCTGCATCCATTGAGGTCGTAAATCGTGGCGTTAGCCTGAGCATTGCTCAAGCCGCTCACGAAGATCTGCCCTTCTCTGTAGGCGATACTGACCGCAGACTCCTGCTTGGTGGCTGTGGCAATATCGTTAACGAGGCCATCAAACTTGAGGCAGCGCACCTTGTCAAACTCGTAGGACCAACGGTCGGTGGCGCATGCGATGGAGAACGTGTTGGCTTCGCCAAGGAAGTCGATACGGCGAATGTCATCGAGGTTGAAGCTCTTGGGCGCCGTACCATCCTTCGGGACCACGAGCATCCGCACCTGTGCGGAGGCCATGCCAAAGGGAAGTAGCGTCAAGGCCAATGCCATGAAAGTCTTCTTCATCATAGTTACACTAAAGTTAATATTCTTATTTCTGTCTTAATAATCCAGGTGCTGAGGCGCGTCACCGCCTCTGTCTCTCTCGGTTTCCCCACCCTTTTCAGAACTTGTTGCTTCCTTAATAGGAGGAGACTCTGCGGCTGCAAATATAAGGAAAATAGTCCAAAGGACAAATGGAGCAAACAGAGGATGGGTTAATTTTATATATATTTAACCGTTCCAAGGGCTCCTAAAAGCCATTTTCTGTTGTTTGCCGCCATCGGCAGCGCAAGATATAGAACGGAAAAAGCGACACCCGAAGAAGACAGATGGTCGTCGTCGGATGTCGCTATGGATAAACCCTATCGGTTGGTGGAAACCCAGCCAGATGGGTCAGAGTAGGCAAAGAGGCTGGTAGGGATTACTCTCCTACGAGGGTGAGGCCACGCTTGGCGACCTTCTGCAACTTGGGAGCCTTGCCAGGAACGAAGACGTTGTCCTTCTTGCTGACACCATTCAGGCGCTTGGCAACGGTGAACGTCTTGGCAGGAGCTACCTTGGCAGAACCGGTGGTAAACTCGAGCTTGGACAGCGGACCCCACTCGCCATTGATGTTCTGAGCGATGGCATAAGCGATATACTCCTTGTTGGGATCAACACCCCACTGGGCCACATCCACGCCATAGCGGTTCCAATTGGGGTCAGCACCATCATGGTCGTCCTTGAGATACTCGAGGATCTTCTCCTCGCTACCCATACCCCAGTCGGCGGAAGACTGGAAGACGGCCTTGTCGATGATCATGTCGCGCATGAAGGAAGCCTGGTCGTTGGGCGTGTAGGTGACATACTGGTAGCACTTGCCTTCCTGGCTACCAAACTCACCCAGCGTGATCGTGACCGTAGCCTGGCCCGCACCACCATACTTCTTGGTTGTGACGGGCACGATGACCATCGTGCCATAGTTTTGGTTCTCATCGATCGGGAGGACATAGACCTCGTAGTCGGTGCCTGGCGTCATCTGCTTCCAAGTGTGGGTCTCACGATCGGCAAACATCGTGCCACCCCACTGCTTGATCATGTCGCCCATGTTGGCGAAGCCCATCATGGCGCCCCACTGCTCATACTGAGCCTTGGCCGTACCCTTCTCGAAGGCACAGGCATAGAAGCCGAGGCAGTCCTCGTTGGGCTGGAAGTCGATGGTGAAGTCCTCGTAGTTGGCCTCCAGCACCTTGTAGGTGACGGTAGGATTGCCAATGATGTTGGCAGCAGGCGTCGTGAAATCGACACGAGAGGAAGCACAGGCGATGCCGTACTTGTCGTAGCCCATGGTGATGACGCTATAGTCGGAGTTGGGCTTGAACTCAATGCCCATATTGGTCATCACCGCATTGGTGAAGTCCTCGGTAAACTTGTCGCCACCGACATAGAGGTCAAAGTACTGGGCCACGACGGCGTCGGAAGTGAGGGCATTGGCCATAGAGGCCGGCACACACGCAATGCGGTAAGCCTGGCACTCCGGAGTCTTGGTGACGGCCAGGCGGAGCGTATCGCCCGTGGTACCTGTGGTATAGCCCTGGAGGTTGATATCGGCGGCCACACGACCATTGATCTTCGTGAAATAGACACTGTCGAGGCGCTCAACGAGATAGCCGGAGGGATTGCCCTGCTTCGGCTGGATGATGAGACGGTTGGGGTTGTCCTGCGCAGAAGCGGCCATGGTGGTCAGCGCGAGCAGGAGGGTTGCAAATATTTTCTTCATTTCTGTTTTTGTTTTCTTTTGCTTTCTGATTGGTCCTTTCCAGCGGAGGTGCCTCGTGGAAGCTTTCCTCCTCTGGGGGGAGGTAGTGATGATGGTTGGGATGGAACAGGCCGGGTTATCGCAAGAACTTAAACGCCTTGCCGCCGATACGGAGGATATACGCGCCCTTGGGCAGTCCACTCACATCGATGGGCTGACCATCAAAATGGGGCAGATTGACGCGGCTGCATCCATTCAGGTCAAAAATCACAGCGTGCGTCACCGCATCGCCCATGCCGCTCACGAAAATCCGCCCCTCCTTATAACTAATATTGATGTCGCTCTCCTTTTTGGTGGCGGTCGCAATGTCGTTGACGAGACCATCAAACTTGAGGCAGCGCACCTTGTCGAAGTCGAAAGACCAGCGGTCGGTGGCGCACTCGACGGAGAACGTATTGCCTTCGCCAAGGAAGTCAATATGGCGAATGTCGTCGAGATTGAAGCTCTTGACCTCACCACCATCCTTCGGAACCACGAGCATCCGCACCTGGGCGGAAGCCATGCCAAAGGGAAGAAGTGTCAGGGCCAAAGCCATAAAGGTTTTCTTCATTGTTCGTATTGTAATTTAAAGATTAGTTGAATATCAAGTGAAAGCGCAGGACTCCCTCTTCAGGAGACCTGCACAAATGGAGGAAGAAAAGAGGGCACCAGCACGAGGCGGGCAGCCCTCTCCCTTCTATCGTCTAATTAGAAAACCACTTTCACACTTTCGTTGTTCGTCTTGACGATGTAGGCGCCAGAGGGAACCGTGATACGAGCCTGGCCGTTGGCCTCTGCCTTGGCGACGAGTGCGCCGTCGAGGGTATAGACCTGGACAAGGCCATTGCCGTTGACTACAATCGTCTGTCCCTCTACGCGGACATTGGCCTTGCTGAGGAGGTTGACAGACTTCACGTCCGTGCTCTCATAGCGACCGACAAACTCGGTATCGGAAGGCAAGCTCTCCACGATGGCACCCGTCTCGGGATTGCCCTTGATGGCGGTCACGCGGTGGGTGATGTTGCCCAAGTTGCCACGGATAGGAATCTGAACATCCACGGAAGTTCCCTCCCACCAGCGATGATAGACGATTGGATCGACAAACGTCTCACCAGCCTTGTAGTCCTGGTCGATCTTCAAGTTGTCGAAGAAGAGGTTGGCGGGAGAACCGACGCAATAGAGACCGATGATAGAACGATCCGTACCCTTCGTCAACTCGATGGTGCGGTTCTGCCAAGAGGAGTTGAGGTCCTTGACGTAAATGAGCTCTGCCTGGGTGAAGTCGTTCTTGGCGGGATCCCAGTTGAAGAGGGCGACAGCACACTGTGCGGTGTAATCGACCTTAGAGCCATCCTCGTACTGGATGGTCTCGGTATCACCCCAGAGATCGACGTTGATGGTGATCTTGCCACCATTCTTGGAAAGGTCGAGCTCCGGAGAGATCAGACCAGCGTCGCTGTTATTATAGACATACTGATAACCATCGACCTTGATGCAACCGTCGGCCAAGGGGAAACCGTTCTTGGCTACCCAGCCACCCTGGTTGATCGGCTGGATGACGTAGTTGTCCATAGAGAAGTAGGACGGGTTGGTGACAGAGGTCTCCTTCCACTCTGCCTCGGTCATGGAGTAGCCCCAGCCCTCGCCGAGGGTGCCATCAGGACACTTCACACCCGTGAAGTCCTCGTCGGTGAGGCGCATCGGGCCGTCCTGCGTGGCCTTGCGGTCGCAGTAAGCCCAGTAGTTGTAGCGCTCAGCGGAAGGAGCCGCCTCCCAGGAAGCGGTGAACGTGCCGTTGTCCTGGTTGATATCAGTAGCGGTGAGATCCTTCGGGGCCTCGAGATCACAGATGAGCTTCGGGGTCGGCTCGAAAGACTTGTGGCCGGCTGCATCGACGGACTGGACGACATAGTAGTAGTTCTTGCCCGAGATGATGCCATTGACCGTGAAGGTCGTGTCGTTGACCGACTGATTCTCGGCGGCATACATCTTGGCGTTGCCGTTGGTCTCATCGACCCAATAGACATTGAGGAGGTAGTGGTCGGCATTCTCTACCTTGCTCCAGCTGACGTTGAAGCTATCGCCCGTATAATAGGAATGGCCATAGAGCGTCGGCATCTTGACATACGGATTGACCTGATAGACGCGGAAGTTGTCCACATAGATGTTGCAAAGAGCCTCACCCTGCTTCTGCGGGTGGAAGATATTGAACAAACTATAGGCGCCAGCATTCTGGAACATCAAGGTGTAGGTCTTCCACTCGCTGCTGATGCCATCGATCTGCGAACCGCCGAGTACACGCCATGACGGAGCCATGTTGAAGGTCTCGGCTCCCTCGACGATGACGGTCTGGTCGGGTTGACCATCGTCGGTACGCATATCAAACTGGACGAAGGCAATCTGGTCGTTGCCGCTGAGGTCCATCATGCAGGTGTTGAGATGGCCCGGCTCGTCGCCATTGCCAATGGCGACGGTGCCGCCAGCAGGATAGATGTAGGCACCACCCCAGCCGGACTGATGGGTGTAGCCATCGCGCATCGTCATCCAGGCATTGCCATCCTCACGGACATACCAAAGTTCGGTGTCCTTGTCGGGGTTGCCTACGCTACCGGTAGTCATCAGCGAGAAGTCCTCGCCGAGAATCTCCACAACCTGTCCGTAATCAGCAGGATTCAAGGCCTCGGCACGGAGGGCGCCCTGAGCCTTGGCTGTAGGAGTAGTTATGCGCTGGGAAGTGGGTGCCTTGGTGGCATTGCTGACACGCGAAGCGAGCTGCTGAGCATTGGAAATCGTCGGAACTGCGAGGAATCCCATGCCAAGAGCGGCTGATAAAAGTAATCCTTTTCTCATAATAGATGTATCTGATAAGTTATAAATATGGCTAATGTACCGACGGCAAAGTTACGCAAAAGCCTCTAACCATCCAACGCTAAAAGCAGAAGAACCGTTACTGATTCGGAAAATAGTAACTAAAAACGAGCTTTAGCCTCGCTATTTGACGAACAAAGGCTGAGGGAAGCAGCAGAAAGAAAAAGCAGAAGAAGAGAAAAAGGCCGAAACCATCGTCTGTAGGAAGCATCCACACAGAATATCGGCGAATTGAGAAAAAGGTCTGGAGCAATGGTGCGTCCAGACCTTTTCTAATAAGACCCTCATCAAGGATTACGCTTGATGATGTTTGGCCTTATATTCCTCGCTTTCATCGTCTGAGATGCGCTTCGGAGCATTTCTTCGCTCCGCTGATATCTTCTGGTAAGTAGAAGGCTTGATACCTGTCATCTTCGTGAAGACATTGATGAAGTTGGACTGCGACTTGTAGCCGACACTCTCAGCGATGGCGCGTATCGTGTAGTGGCCATAGCCCTTCTCGTCGTCCATGCGTGTCATGGCCTTCTTCACACGGTAGGAGTTGAGGAAGGTACGGAAGTTCTCCTTACACACGTCGTTGATGACCTGTGAGACATAGCGCGAGTTGGAACCGACCATCATTGCCAACTTCTCGATGCCGAAGTCGCTGTCGCAATAAGCCTCAGTGGTCTCCATCACCTGAAGGATGGTATTGAGGAGCTCGTTGCGCAACTTCTCGGGCAAACGGGAGGTCGTTTTTTCGATTTCATCGTCTTTCGGCAGTGCGTCATGTGTCTGCACCACTTTCCCTTCAGGGACTTTCTCCTCTTGCTCGACCACCGAGGCGTCTTCCTTCTCTCCCTCAGCCTGCTGCTGAAGTTCTTGAATCTTCGCCTTCATGGACTGGATGGACTGCACATAGGCGTTCTTGGTGATGATGTCTTCCTGGCTCTTGTCGAAGAGCACTTGGTTGGACTTCGAGAGGAGGTGCTTCTGGCGGGCAATGACGACAAACATCACCAGGAAGACGACCAGGAAGATGATGAGCAACACAAGGGCGTTGCGCTGCGAGGTGATGGTGTGCGACTGCGTCAGATTCTCAATCGAGAGTTTGTCGATGGCCTTCAACTTCGTGTTCATCTCGTGGAAGTAGAGCGCATTGCGGATGGAGTTGAACTCATTGAGATTATACACACTATCGGAGAGCATCAGATACTGCTGCTTATAGGTCAGCGCGAGATTCTTGTCCACCGGCTCATAGATTTCGGAGAGCGAGCGAAGGGTGGTGATGAGGAGGGCGGTGTTGCCCGTCTCCTTGGCTATCTGCTGGTTGCGCAACTCATAGACCAGGGCCGAGTCGCGCTGGCCGAGCTGAAGGAAGATGGCCGACATCGTGCCATAGGAAGAAGCAAGGCTGATGGGCTGAAGATGGTGCTTCAGGCAGTAATCGACAGCCTTGCGGAGCACGGCAATGGCCTTGCGGGGCTGACGCTCGTAGATGAGGACCTGGGCCTCGGTCATGAAGACGTCGTAGTCGTAGCGGACGCGCTTCTCGGGATGGACGAGCATCTCCTGCTGCCATCGGCGATACTGCGAAAGGGGCGTCTTGTAGGTATAGGCAAAGATAAGATTGTTGAGGGCCATGTTCTCCAGCGCATAGTCCTTGAACTTGCGGGCCAGGGCCAGCGACTTTTTGTAGAGCGCGGAACTCTGGTCGAAGTCGTGGAACATGCTATAGACATTGCCTATATTCTTGTAAAGTGTGGAGAGTTCCCGCTCCAAGTTGTCCTCCTCGCAGATCTGCAGACTGCTCATGTAGCGCTCCATCGCCTTGCCATAGATACCCTGGCGGTAATAGATAAGGCCGGCGTGGTGGAGGGTATGGGCATAGAGGACACGGTCGCCGTCGGCCTCGCGTGCATTGACCACCTCGAAGCACAGCAGTGCACTATCGAGAAGATTCTTGTCGAGCAACTGGTCGCCCAAGGTAGCCAGTTCGGCATCCGTCCGCTTGGCCAAATGGGCGGGCACATGAACCGTC
>ULQM01058070.1_pt1 | contig 29741 bp, 29 predicted proteins | sample 1954451 | NCBI WGS metagenome assembly ULQM01 (sample SAMEA4835655, study PRJEB28245) | human gut metagenome | biome: gut microbiome; material: fecal sample | place: Denmark | collected 2008 | reverse complement strand
AGTAGGAAGAAAACTACTTCGTTTTCCTCCTACTCGATTTTCACCTCTAACATCAAGAAATTGAGCCGTCCTTGGAGGCTTTGCGCCTCCAGCCACTGGGTGAACCACCGCAGTGTTTCCAATGGTATTAGATTTATTCTTGCCAAAATACTGTGTCCATAAAGACACAGCAAGGTATGTTTTGAGTAACTCAAACCCTTTTGGGTTACTCTCCAAGATTCTTGTCCTAATTTGGAAAATCTGCTTCGAAATCACTCATTTATTAAACATGTCATATAAATTGAGACACCTTAGCCGTAATTTTGCAGCCGAAATAAATAAGATATGACTTCAAACAATATTGAAGAGTATTGTACGTTTTTCAAACAAAAGATTCAAAATATGACTGCATTGGAGAAATATATTTGGATAGTAAGAACACTCTATAACAAAGGAGATAGAGGGTTGTCGCTGAAAGAACTCAACGACAAGTGGATACATGACGAGAACATCAGCAATGGAGAGCCTTTGCCACGGCAAACCTTCGACAGATGGAAAGGAAACATTCTGATGATGCTCGGTGTAAACATAGAATGCCGGTTAAAAGGCGGTTACCGGTATTACATTTCCAATCCAGAATGTTTGAGTAAAGGTGGGCTCATCCGTTGGCTACTTGATACATATTCTACAGCAAATACCTTGTCGCAAAGCATTCAGTTGAAAGACAGAATACTTGTTGAAGAAATACCATCTAACCGCAATTACCTTACAGACATGATTGAGGCGATGAAGAACAACCATGTGGTGACGCTGACATACAGAAGTTTTATACATGGCACCTCCCACACATTTTCCGCTAAGCCTTACTGTCTGAAGATGTTTCAGAAAAGATGGTATCTGCTGGCAAGAAACCTGGATGATAACTGTCTGCGCATCTACGGACTTGACCGTATGGAAGATATGGAGGAAACCAAAGAGCATTTCACGATGCCCAAGAATTTTGATGCAAACACCTATTTTTCCTCATTCTATGGAATAGTAACAGACGAGACCATTCCTATGCAACGCATTGTGGTTCGGGCCAACAAGCAACATCAGCATTATCTTCGTTCTCTGCCATTGCATCCTACGCAGAAAGAGATATTCACCTGCAAGGACTACGCAGACTTCGAACTGACATTGCGTCCGACCTATGATTTCATTATGGAATTATTGAGTTTTGGAGCAATGATTGAAGTGATGGAACCACAATCTTTACGTCTGACAATGAAAGGCTGGGTAAGTGACATGTGGGAGTTATATGAAAACGACTAACAAAAATATATAGATAACATGTACAAAAGTTTTTTGTAGAGGTTCTATACTTGTACAAACCAAAAGTTTAATAATAAACCATATTAATTATGAACAATTTAACAAAACAACTGGCTAACTTATACGAGCCAAAGTGGAAGGAATTGAAACCACAGTTGGATGCCCAAGCCATCAAGGTACAAGCACCTTTTATGCTGGGTGTAGCATTGGAACATAACAACCAAGGAGGTTATGTTGACGAGAGTTGGTGGACTGAAGCCGACGTGAAGGTGATGGTATTCGGACAAGAAGCCCTCAATTGGCCCATACCTGTATCGGATGATGGAACTCAAATACAGTCGGACGATTTCGTAGAACTATACCAACGTTTTTATTCTGACAACTATAAAGGGGAATATTTCCTTACAGATTCTGACAACCACTTGGCTAAGAATAAGTTTTTCAACATGGGCTTTAATGGCATCATATCGGGTATCAAGGACTTCGTTCTTGACAAGCAATATCCCGACAAGAAAGTGGCATACCTTTGGAACAACATATCAAAATTGTCTTTAGGAGGACGTGATGGAGTTTATCAAAAAATACATGAGTTAGAGGAGAAATACTTTCATGTCATCCCACAAGAGATAGAGATCTTGAAGCCCGATGTTCTTATCTTTTTGACTGGTCCTGGTCAAAATAAATATTATGGTTACATCCGTGAAAACTTCACCGTAAATGGTTCACCAAAACCTTTGGCTGGGAATGATGTTGACGCAGTGGCAAAACTTGATATTGAAGGCATCAGCCTTGCCTACAAGACCTATCATCCAACAGCAACCAAGGATGGAGACAGAGGTATAAAAGACGCAGAAAAATGGCAATATTATCATGCCATCTTTGATGATATGAAGGAGCATCTCGATGATATTTTCAACAATAAATAGATGAATCATTCTAAGATTATATTTCTCGATTTTGATGGTGTTTTGAACACAGAACACCATCAAAGACAATTACTGTATGAAAGGAAAGCGTGGCAAGACAAATATGGAACTTGTTTTGACCCAGAAGCCGTGAAACAACTGCAAACCATAGTAGATATGACCCATGCGGACATCGTAATAGAATCCTCATGGAAATATCTCGGTTTGGAGGCAATGCAAGACATGTGGAAAGACAGACAATTGCCAGGAAAAGTAATAGGTATAACTCCGTCTGCTATCAGTGATAACATTTTGCTCTCGACAGACTTGGAGGTGTTAGATTCTTCTATGCTTCATTGTAAAGGGGCGGAAATAGCTTCGTGGCTTCATGAGAATAATATGCAAGAGGTTCCGTATGTCATTATTGATGATGAGTATGTTATATTGGAATCTCAACTTCCTCATTTCATTTTAACCAATCCCTACGATGGTCTTATTGAAGAATTGGCAATGAGAGCCATTGGTATTCTGAATCGGCAATAAAAAGCAAAATAATTTAATCTTAGTCTCGACGTGTCATAATTTGTGGGACACCATCGCCATATCTTTGCACTCAGTTAAGCAATTAAAGTTTCAAAGATATGACTAATGATAAATCAAACAAAGAGTTGGATAAATCTACTTTGCGTATTCCTACATTCAATATGATACTTCGTCAGATTCTTGTTGTTAATGCTTACGGAGACAAAAGCCTTAGCGATGAAATTCTCCTCCAAGATGAACTGTTCTACAACACCGTCAGTCAGTTGAACTTTTCAAAGGATTCAAGCGAAGTGAGACAGCTGTTGTCCTATCTTCTCGAATTGACAGGAGAGCCTGATAGTTATCTGGTGGAGGAGATACTGCTGGACTTTGTGATTAAATTTTCAAAGATATGGCAAATGATAAGTTAAACAAAGAGTTGGTTTCTCGTATGATGGACGATGCTGCATGGAAAGAACTCTCCAAAGACTTTCCATGGACAGAACAGTTGCTTGAGAAGTATATGAACTATGTGGACTGGAAAGAAATTTCAAGAAACTACGATGTAGTGTGGACCAAAAGCCTACTTGAAAAATTCAAGCACAGACTTGACTGGCACGAATTGACATCAAACAGTAGTACACTATTGTTTACAGAAGACAACATAGAGACATTTAAGGATTGTTGGGATTGGGAAGTGCTATCAGACAAGTCTTGTATCGACATGACCCACGAACTTTTAAACAAGTATGCTGACAGATGGAATTGGGCATACATAATAGATCGATATGGTGACGATTCTATTACCTACAATGAGGAATTTCTCGAAAAGTATGGAGATTATATTTCTGCATCAGAACTGGGCGGTTCTAAGTTGTGGGACAATATTATCGAACACCGCATAAAAGCGATCAAAAAGAAATTTCTGTCTTAAATTATTATTTTAGGTACCGATACACGACTATTGTCAAAGGAAAGCAATGCATATGGCTTTAGTTTCAAATACTCTAAAGCCACATGCATAGCTTTTTATCTACCATAATGCTACTTTTCCTGCAATCCCCAAATCAATGGTTGCAGTTACCACACCAAGAGCTTTGAATACTCTTCGCATAGTAGGTATTGTTATACTATAACCTCTTTCCAAGCGAGAAATCTGAGCTCTTTTCACACCTATACGCTCACCAAGTTGTTCTTGTGTCAAGTTCTGTTCTATGCGAGCCTTCTTGATGGCTTCTCCCAAACGGTATGCATGCAAAGCTTCATCCACATCACTTTCAAAAGCATCACGTTTTGGAGTGCCAACTTTCCCAAAGTGCTTGTCGAGCACATCGTCCAATGGGGTAAGATTCATTTGTGCCATAATTATTTATTTTTGAAATATTCTTTTCTTATTGCTTCTGCTTTCGCTATTTCCTTACTCGGTGTCTTTTGAGTTTTCTTAATGATGCCATGAGTGGCAATCACAAGAGTTTCTTTGTCCTTATCCCAAAAGGCAAACAAGCGATAAGCAGTTTTGTTGTATAATGTACGGAACTCCCATATTTCCGAATTTTCCAACTTCTTGAAAAGTTCTTTGTTACGTTCTCCACCTACAACACGCTTGATGTTGTAGTAAATCTTGTAAGATACCGCTTCGGGTAAACTCTCAATAAAGTCTTGTGCCTCGTCAGTCAAGACAAGTCGGAAGATATTTTGTGCCATACATTCTCAATTTGCTGCAAAGATAGGTATAATGTTTCATAAATAAGAAACAATTGGTGCTTAAATGTATCTTATAGCTCATTTTTTAACATTTTGGAACCGAATAATTACGCATAAAGAACTTACAATGGTTGGATTGGGGTAAAGCGAACGTCAACTGAAAATAAAATCTAAAAAATAGATATGATTTTCGTTAATCCACTTAATTGTTGAACCTTTGCGAAAAGAGTTGTTTGACAAGCAAACTTATGTATAACACAGAAGTTAGAACTATTGCCAAATCATAACCTCTATTGAGGTGAAAAACTCATAAATAGCTCATTTTAAGCTATTCGGCAGATTTTAGCGTGATTTTTAGAAAAAAAAGTGCAATAAGATAGTAACATTTTATACATAAATATTCCATAATCGCAAATTTTGTATTAACTTTGCACCGGAATTTTGATTCTTACACACATTAACATAAAATTTTATGGGAGGCATTTTCGGGACAATATCCAAGAAAAGTTGTGTCGCAGACCTGTTCTACGGCACCGATTACAATTCACATCTCGGCACACGTCGAGGCGGTTTGGCAACATTCAGCAAGGAGAAGGGATTCGTAAGGTCCATCCACAACCTGGAGAGTTCTTACTTCCGCACCAAGTTTGAGCCATCACTCGACAAGTTCGAAGGCAGTACATCGGGTATCGGAGTCATCAGCGATACTGATGCCCAGCCACTCATCATGAACTCGCATCTTGGCAGATTCGCCATCTGTACAGTGGCAAAGATTCTGAATATAGAGGAACTTACCAAGGACCTGCTCGACAAGAACATGCACTTCGCTGAAATGTCGTCGGGCAAGACCAACCCTACGGAGCTCATTGCCTTGCTCATTATTCAAGGCAAGACCTTCAAAGAGGGTATCGAAAATGTATATCATCACATCAAAGGATCATGCACCATGCTCATCCTGACTGAGGACGGCATTATCTGTGCACGCGACAGCTGGGGACGCACACCTATTATAATAGGTAAGAAGGAAGGCGCCTATGCGGCTTCGAGCGAGTCGACCTCGTTTCCTAATCTCGACTTCGAGGTGGAGTATAATGTAGGTCCGGGCGAGATCGTCAAGATCAAAGCCGACGGCATGGAGCAGATACGTCCTGCCAACAAGCGCATGCAGGTTTGCTCATTCCTCTGGGTGTACTATGGTTTCCCTACATCTACCTACGAGGGCAGAAACGTGGAGGAAGTGCGCTTCAAGAATGGTTTCAACATGGCTAAGACCGACGGAGTGGAGGTGGACTGCTGCAGCGGTATCCCCGACTCGGGCACAGGTATGGCGATGGGTTATGCTGCCGGCAAGCAAGTGCCTTACCAGCGTTGCATCGCCAAGTATACTCCCACCTGGCCACGTTCGTTCACACCTTCCAACCAGGCTATGCGCTCGTTGGTGGCCAAGATGAAACTCATCCCCAACAAGGATATGCTGAAAGGCAAGCGAGTGCTGTTCTGCGACGACAGTATCGTGCGAGGCACCCAGTTGCGCGACAATGTGAAGGTGCTCTTCGAACAGGCAGGACTCAAAGAGTGCCACATGCGTATCGCCTGTCCTCCATTGGTTTACGGTTGTCCGTTCATCAACTTCACCTCCTCCAAGAGCGACATGGAGCTGATCACACGCCGCATCATCGAGAAGTTTGAGGGCGATGCGAATAAGAACCTTGACAAATATGCCACCACAGGCTCACCTGAATATGAGCGAATGGTGGCAGAGATAGCCCGACAGTTGGGATTGACCACATTGAAGTTCAATACCATCGAGCAGCTCATAGAGGCTATCGGACTGCCCAAGTGCCAGGTGTGCACCCATTGTTTTGATGGAAGCAGCAAGCACTCTCTCGAGCAGTTGGCTGACGAAGAGGAAGCTTAACAGAGCAAGAAAGAAGTCAGACAGAGCCCCAAGCGAAGGCTTGACAGGCTATGAAATATAAATCGGAGTCGGCTAAGCGAAGGCTTAACTGGCTCCGAATGTTTTTTTACTGTGTGTCAGGCGAAGGCTTGGCAGGCTCTGAAGTGGGAGCTTAGTTGAGGAAACCCAGCAAAGCTCCTGCGGCTACGGCCGAACCGATGACACCCGCCACGTTAGGTCCCATGGCATGCATGAGCAGGAAGTTGTGTCGGTCGTATTCCAAACCCAGGTTGTTGGAGATACGGGCGCTCATAGGTACGGCGCTCACTCCGGCATTTCCTATCAGTGGGTTGATTTTCTTGCCCTTTGGCAAGAACACATTCATCAGTTTGACAAACAGTATTCCACTGGCTGAGGCGATGATGAACGCCAAGGCTCCGAGGGCAAAGATCTTTACCGTGTTGAGGGTAAGGAACTCTGAAGCCTGGGTGGAGCAGCCTACGGTAAGTCCCAAGAGCATCACTATCACGTCGTTGAGGCTGCTGCCTGCAGTCTTGGCAAGGCGTGTGGTCTTGCCACTCTCTTTCAGCAGATTGCCAAAGAAGAGCATTCCCAACAGCGGCAGACCGCTGGGCACGATGAAGGTGGTGAGCAGCAAGCCGATGATGGGGAAGAGTATCTTCTCGGTCTGACTCACCTGTCGGGCTGGCTTCATCTTGATGACACGCTCGTTCTTCGTGGTGAGCAGTCGCATCAGCGGGGGCTGGATGACTGGTACCAGTGCCATATAGGAATAGGCGCACACGGCGATGGCTCCCATGAGGTTAGGACTGAGCTTGCTCGACAGGAAGATGGCTGTAGGGCCGTCGGCACCTCCGATGATGGCGATGCCTGCTGCCTGGTTTGGCTCGAAGCCTAAAGCCAAGGCTATCATGTAGGCTCCGAAGATGCCAAACTGGGCTGCGGCTCCGATGAGAATCAACTTCGGATTGGAAATCAATGCCGAGAAGTCGGTCATGGCTCCGATACCGAGGAAGACGAGTGGGGGATACCAGCCTTGTCGCACACCCTGATAGAAGATGTTGAGCACCGAGTTGTCTTCGTAGAGACCTATCTCCAGTCCGGCGTCGGTGCGGAAGGGAATGTTGCCCAGGATGATGCCGAGACCTATGGGCACCAGCAGCAGCGGCTCAAAGTCTTTCTTGATGGCGAGCCAGATGCAGACGATTCCCACCAATATCATGATGAGGTTTCCTGCCGTGGCATTGGCAAAGCCTGTATAGGTCAGGAACTCCTGAAAATTCTGTATGATGAAATCCATAATAGTTGTTCGTTAAGTTGGGGTTTATGTTGATGGATTCTTGGCAAGAGCAATGCTCTTTGGGGTTAAGCAATCGTTACCAAGGTGTCGCCTTCCATGACAGCATCGCCCTTGTTGACATTGATGCTTGCGACGGTGCCCGAAGTCTCAGCCTCGATGTAGTTTTGCATCTTCATGGCTTCGAGAATCACTACGGTATCTCCTGCGCTCACCTTGTCGCCCACCTTTACTTTAATGTCGTTGATGGTGCCAGGCAGTGGAGCTACCACAGGCTTGCCACCAGTGCTTGCTGAGGCTTTCTTGCTGGCAGCAGCTTCGGCATTTGCAGAGGAGGCAGAACTGCCTGTTGGGGTAGTCTTGGCACTGTCGGCAGACGATACTCCGCCCTTGTCATCAGTAGCCTCATTCGCTATGCGGAACTTCTGCTTTCCAGCCTTGACAGGTTGCTTCATCTCCACTTCGAAGGGGATGCCGTTGACTGTTACATTGGCGATATTGCCTTCTATATCTTGTATCTCTACTTCGTAGTCTACGCCTTTTACTTTATATTGGTATTTTGCCATAGTTTTATTCTTTAATATTTTTATTTTGTATCAGTAAAGCTGTTGAATTTTTCACCCTTCGTTCTTCACTCTTCGTTCTTTACCCTTCGTTCTTTACCCTTCGTTCTTCACTCTTCACTTATTATTGAATCTCGGTTCGTTCCATCTCGTCTGCTTGGGCTTAATGGTGATGATGCCCGGTTCGATGTCGTGCACATCCTCCAAGTATTCTTTGAGAGCCAGCGAGATGACAGCCATATAGATTTCCTTGTCGATGCCCTTGGTGGTTAGGCCTTCCTTCAGCATCACGTTGGTCTTATGACCGATCTCTGTGGTCAGCTCAATGGTCTTCTTGCCCGTCTTATATAATAAGGTGGCGTGTTTCTCTGTGGCACGTGCTATGCGCTGCTTGTGCTTCATATAGGCACCGAAGAGCCAGAAGAAGACGAAGAGCAGGGCCAGACAGGAGAAGACAATGCCCATGGAAAGGGCTGCAATGCCGAAGCCATGAGGATCGGTCGTCTTGAGAATCTGTGGCTTGCTGAGTCCTGTGTCTTGTGGAAGATAGCCCGGAGTGACATCCTTGGCAGCGCAAACCTTCCAGCTGCTGAGGTCTTTGCTGAGGGCATATGACTGGTCGGCTGCCATCCAGGGAATGCTGACAGAGTCTATCAGGTCGACAGCATTGCCGTCGTAAAGAGCTATCCAGTTGTTCTTCTCGTGGAAAGCATCCGCTATTTCCTTGAGAGGCACCAGTCCGAGTTTCAAATGGAAAGGACCATTGCCCTCGCTCAGCCATCTGAAGTGTCCCTTGCCCTTGGGAAAACAGTCGGGACACATCTTCTCTGAGTCTTCCTGCCAGAGGTATCGGTCGTAGATGATCACGCTTTTCTTGCCAGCAAGGGTTGTGCGCGGCTCATTGTTGGGTAGGGGAGACATGAGTTTGCGACGTTCCTCGGGCGGCATGTTCTTGTCGAGCACACGTCGGTCGGTGGTAAGGAACATGCCACGGATATTATAAGTAGTAAACGAGGTGTTCGACAGTTCCACCCATGCTTTGTGGGCACCATACTCGTCGACGATACTGGCTTGGTTGTTGGGCATCACCTCCGTTATGCGGATGCTTTTAGCTCCTTGTGCCCAAGTGGACAAGGTGGCAGTGACCAACAGGCTTAGTAGGATTCCAAATTTCTTCATAGGCTTTCTCTCTTTTTGAAGGTTGGTGTATCAATAGGTATTCTTACAGCCTCAAAGTTACAAAGATTTTTGGAATAAGCAACAAAAAAGGTGCACATTTTTTCTTAAATGTGCACCTCTTTTATAATTTATAAATTTTCGTTTATAAAAATTCAAATATAGTAAGTGAACTTTCTGCTGTCGGAGAGTCTTTGCTTAGCAAATGATTCGCTATGCTCCGCAGAAGAAAAGTACCACTATCTGGGCTGAGAAGATTCTGAGGAACATACTCAGCGGATAAACGGTAGAGTAACCCACGGCAGGAGCCTCCTTAGAGCAGGAAGCGTTGGCATAAGCCAGGGCTGGTGGGTCGGTATAGGTTCCGGCTATCATACCCATGATGGTGAAGTAGTTGAACTTGTACTTCAGTCGGGCTATGGTGCCCACGATAAGGATAGGAATGATGGTGATAAGGAAACCTGTGTACACATACTTGATACCGTCGCCCTGTACCACAGTGTCCCAGAAACCGGCACCAGCCTTGATGCCCACACTCGCAAGGAACAGCACAAGACCTATCTCTCGCAGCATCATGTTGGCAGAGGTGGTGGTATAGGTAACCAGTTTGAAGTGATAACCGAAACGGCCAATGAGGATGGCGATGATCAGCGGACCGCCAGCAATACCCAACTTCAGCGGAACAGGCATTCCTGGAACTGCGAAAGGCAGACTGCCGAAGATGATACCAATCATGATACCTACGAAGATGGTGGCGATGTTAGGCGCATCGAGTCGCTTCACAGAGTTACCCATCATTTCAGCCACACGGTTTACATTCTCCTCGGGACCTACAACGAGAATCTTGTCGCCCACGTGGAAGTGGTGGTTGCGACCGGCAAAGATGTCCATTCCCTGGCGTGAGATACGGGTGACGTTGACGCCATACACACTCGAGAAGTGCATCTTGCCCAGAGTCTTACCGTTCATCTCAGGACGTGTAACGACAATGCGGCGCGACACGAAGTGCTGAACCTCATCTTTCTCGCGATCCCATTCGGCCTCTATCTCAGGACCGATGAAGGCCTTGATGGCTTCAGCGTCAGCCTCGGCGCATACAACGAGCAGCTCGTCGCCCACCTCGAAGGTAGTCTGGCTGTTAGGAATGCTCACCTCGCCATTGTGGAGCAGTCGTGAGCATACGATGTCGCGGTTCAGGAACTCGGAAACCTGTCGGAGAGTGCGTCCTGCGATATAGGTATTCTCCACACGAAGGTGCATGTTGTGCGCCTTGGCATGTGGGTTGGCTGCGTCTTCTTCGTTTAGTTTCTCCTCCTCATCCGCGGTGTTCACCTTGCAGATGTACTTGATGAGAATGGTGGCACCGATGATGCCTACCACACCGAGTGGATAAGCGCAGGCATAACCGTTGGCAATACTTGGGGCACCATTGGGGAAGACACTGAGCAGCGCCTCGTTGGCGGCACCAAGACCTGGCGTATTGGTGACGGCTCCATAGAGTGTACCCACCATCATTGGCAAGTTGTTGGGGTTGCTGGTGTCGAAGAAGAGATAATAGCATGCGAACATCACACAGACATTGAGGAATATCGCAGCCGTCGACAACAGGTTGAGCGTCACACCGCCTTTCTTGAAGCTTTCGAAGAAGCCCGGACCTACCTGCAAACCGATCATAAAGACAAAGAGAATGAGTCCGAAGTCTTGTATGAAGGTCAGAATGTCCTTGGGAGCAGTGAAGCCTACATGTCCTGCCAGGATGCCGGCAAAGAGCACGAAGGTAACGCCAAGTGAAATGCCACCAATCTTAATCTTGCCCAGATACACGCCCACTGCTATGACAATGGCATAGAGCAGGGCGATGTGAGCCACCGATTCGGTGTTCGTAAAAAGGTTGATAATCCAATCCATTGATCTATCTTCTAAATGAAAATATGTTTATTTTTGGGTTTTTAGTTGGGGTGAATAAAAATGGAAAAATCGGGGACACGTATAAAGGGTGTCCCCGACTTGAAAGTGTTTGATATATTGTAACCTATTGAATCCAATAAATCAATACTTCGTTACAACAAAACAAGATAGATATTTCTTTGTTCATCCATCAAGAATTGTATGTGTACGAATCTCCATTCTGATGAATTACTTCTCGATAGCAGCTACGCCTGGCAATACCTTGCCCTCGATAGCCTCGAGCAGAGCGCCACCACCTGTAGAGATGTAAGAAACCTGATCAGCCAAACCGAACTTGTTGATACAAGCTACAGAGTCACCACCACCGATGAGTGAGAATGCACCCTCCTTAGTAGCTTCAGCGATAGCCTCAGCGATTGCCTTAGAACCACCAGCGAAGTTGTCGAACTCGAATACACCGGCAGGACCGTTCCAGAGGATAGTCTTAGCACCCTTGATGGCAGCAGCGAAAGCCTTGCGAGTGTCAGGACCAGCGTCCATACCCTCCCAGCCGTCAGGGATATTGTTAGATGGGCAAACCTGTGTGTTGCAGTCGTTCTTGAAAGCATCACCGCAGATAGAATCTGTACCGAGTACGAGGTTTACACCGTTCTCCTTAGCCTTCTTGATTACGTCGAGAGCTACATCGAGCTTATCGTCCTCGCAGATAGACAAACCAATCTTGCCGCCGAGAGCCTTAGAGAATGTGTATGTCATACCACCACAGAGGATCAGGTTGTCAACCTTTGTCAAGAGGTTCTCGATGATACCGATCTTGGTAGAAACCTTAGAACCACCCATGATAGCAGTGAATGGGCGCTTAATGTTGCCGAGTACAGCGTCAACAGCCTTTACCTCTTTCTCCATCAAGAAACCGAGCATCTTGTGGTCCTTGTCGAAGCTGTCGGCGATGACAGCAGTAGAAGCGTGCTTGCGGTGAGCAGTACCGAAGGCATCCATTACATATACATCAGCATAAGAAGCCAACTTGGCAGCGAACTTCTTCTGACGTTCCTTCATTTCAGCCTTGGCAGCATCGTACTCAGGAGTACCCTTCTCAACGCCTACTGGCTTGCCTTCCTCTTCAGGATAGAAGCGAAGGTTCTCGAGCAGGAGAGCCTCACCTGGCTTCAGCGCAGCAGCCTCTGCATCAGCATTGCCGCAATCTTTAGCAAACTTCACCTCAACGCCGAGAGCGTCGGATACGTTCTTTACAATCTGTGAAAGAGAAAGCTCTGGCTTAACTTTGCCCTTTGGCTTACCCATATGGCTCATCATGATAAGAGCACCACCATCGGCCAGCACCTTCTTCAATGTAGGAAGGGCACCGCGGATACGAGTGTCGTCTGTTACATTACCATTTTCATCCAATGGCACGTTGAAATCAACGCGTACGATTGCCTTGTGACCGGCAAAGTTAAAATCTTCGATTTTCATTTTACCTAACGTTTTTATTATTAGTTATTTAATTTCTCTCTATATTATGAATAGAATGTTCTTTGTTGTAATCTGTCTCGTTCGTTCTGTCTGTTTATTGTTCTCCATGACAATGATGAACAGGACTTGTGTTTTAGACTTTGTGCCAACTGTCGTGGGTGTTGCCTTTTAGGCGTTTTACTCATTTGAAGTCGACTCTGCTGAAACTGTAGGCAAAGGTATGAAAAATAACTGAATGTTGCAAATTTTGGTGTTCTTTTAAGGATTTTTTTTATCAAAGAGGCTGGTAATGTAATATCGGCTTTGCAAAATGTAACCTTTTGATGTGAAAGTGTGGCGAATATTTGGCGAAAGTGAAAAAATAATGTACCTTTGTCCTTGATTTTAATACTCATCAGAATATGGCAAAAGACAAGATAGCTTATGTTTGCAGCAACTGTGGTCAGGAGTCGTCGAAATGGATAGGCAAGTGCCCGAGTTGTGGACAATGGAATACGTTCAAGGAGATTCGTATAGCCAATGATACGGGCTCCCAGGCTGCCCGCAACGCTGGCATGAGCATGCGGCATGGAGGTGCTGCCACGATGTTTGGCGGCAATCACAGTGATGGGGGAGCAAGGCCTGTACGTCTGCGCGATATTTCTGCTCATGATGAGCCGCGCATTGATATGCACGATGGTGAGCTGAACCGTGTGCTGGGTGGAGGACTGGTTCCTGGCAGTATCACGCTCCTGGGCGGTGAGCCGGGCATCGGAAAGAGTACACTCACACTTCAGACCATTCTTCATCTGCCCGACATGAAAGTGATGTATGTGAGCGGTGAGGAGAGTGCCCATCAGATTAAACTGCGTGCTGACCGACTGGCTTCTGCATCGGTGGGCGATGAGAGTGCTGCTGGCAGGGCCTCGCTCGACAATGTGTCTATTCTTTGCGAGACATCGTTGGAGAAAATCTTCACGCATATACAGGAACAGGCTCCCGGACTGGTGGTAATAGACTCCATACAGACGATTGCCACCGACGAGGTGGAGAGCTCGCCAGGCAGTATCTCCCAGGTGCGTGAGTGCGCAGCTGCCTTGTTGAGGTTTGCCAAGACCAGCGGCATTCCTGTCATCCTTATCGGACATATAAATAAGGAGGGAACCTTGGCCGGACCGAAGATTCTGGAACATATTGTCGACACGGTGGTTCAGTTTGAGGGCGACCAGCATTATATGTATCGCATCCTGCGCAGTATCAAAAACCGATTCGGAAGTACCTCAGAGTTAGGTATCTACGAGATGCAGCAGGGTGGACTCCGACAGGTGAGCAATCCTTCGGAGCTCTTGCTTACCGACGATCATGACGGTTTGTCGGGAGTGGCAATCAGCAGTGCCATCGAGGGTGTCCGTCCTTTCCTGGTCGAGACGCAGGCGCTTGTATCTACCGCAGCCTATGGCACACCACAGCGCTCGGCTACGGGCTTCGACCAGCGTCGGCTCAACATGCTCTTGGCTGTGCTCGAGAAGAGGGTAGGCTTCAAACTGATGCAGAAGGATGTGTTCCTGAACATAGCAGGCGGACTGCGTGTCACAGACCTGGCGATGGATCTCAGTGTGATAGCCGCCGTATTGAGCAGTAATGTGGACACGCCTATCGAGGCTGGCTGGTGTATGGCTGGCGAAGTAGGTTTGAGTGGTGAGGTTCGTCCGGTGAGCCGCATCGAGCAGCGCATCGCCGAAGCCGAGAAGTTGGGCTTTCATGACATCATCATTCCCCGTTACAACTATCATTCGCTCGACAGGTCGAAGTACAGCATCACAATCCATCCTGTGAGGAAGGTGGAAGAGGCGCTCCGCTGTCTGTTCGGATAAGTGTGCACGAAGATTTCGTGGATTACGCAGATTTTGCTAATATTGGATTGCAATATGATTTTTTATAAATAATAAATTCAAATACAAAATGAAGGATTCTGTAATCATTGTGAGCGGCGGTATGGACAGCATCACGCTGCTCTACGATAAAAAAGACGAGATTGCCTTGGGTATCAGTTTCAACTATGGCAGCAACCATAACGAGCGTGAGATTCCTTATGCCAAGATGCACTGTGAGCGTTTGGGCATCAAGCACATCACCATCGACTTGGGTTTTATGCATCAGTATTTCAAGAGCTCGCTCTTAGAAGGCGCCGATGCTATTCCAGAAGGACATTATGCCAACGAGAACATGAAGTCGACGGTGGTGCCTTTCCGCAACGGCATCATGCTGAGCATTGCCATCGGCATAGCTGAGAGCAACAACCTGAAGAAGGTGTTGATAGCCAATCATGGAGGCGACCACACTATTTATCCCGACTGCCGTCCGGAGTTTATCTCTGCCATCGACCGGGCTGCCCAGGCAGGAACCTTTGTCGATGTGCACGTGTCGGCTCCTTATACCAACATCACCAAGGCGGACATTGCCCGTATAGGCAAGCGATTGGGAATAGACTACTCTGAGACCTGGAGTTGCTATAAGGGTGGCGAGAAGCATTGCGGAAAGTGCGGTACGTGTGTAGAGCGCAAGGAGGCTCTTGCCGAAGCCGGCATCGAGGATAAGACCGAGTATCTGGAATAAAAAAATGAAGTTAGCTTCCATGACGAGTGAAGCTAACTTCCTTTTGTTTTTATATCCTTTTGTTTTTATATCCCTTTTTGTTTGCCTTGCCTTTTAAACAGAGTGAGGATAGAGAGATTTATCAGTCTTTCGATAAAGCCTGCAGGCGTGCGATGTATTTGCCCAGGATGTCGAACTCGATGTTGACAACGGTTCCCACTTCTATGTTGCAGAAGTTGGTGTGGTCGTGAGTATAGGGAATGATAGCCACGGTGAAGGTGTTGTCGGTAGGCTCACAGACAGTGAGCGACACACCATTGACAGTGACCGAACCCTTGTCGACAGTGAAGTAGCCTTTGCGAGCCATCTCGCGGTCGAGTCTGTATTCGAAAGTATAGTAGGTGGAACCATCAGCATCACGTTTGTTAATACAGGTGGCAGTCTGGTCTACGTGTCCCTGTACGATGTGTCCGTCGAGCCTGCCGTTGAGCATCATAGAACGTTCCACATTCACCTTGTCTCCCTCTTTCAGCAGTCCGAGGTTGGAACGGTCGAGTGTTTCCTTCATGGCAGTAACTGTATAGGTGTTGCCTTCTAAAGCCACGACCGTGAGGCATACTCCATTGTGCGCCACACTCTGGTCGATACTCAACTCGCCAGCAAACGGGCATTCCAGTGTAAGGTCGATATTCTCCTTGTCCCTTTTCACAGCCACGACAGTAGCCATGTTTTCTATGATTCCGCTAAACATGATGTGATATTCGTATGAATTTAAAATGTTGATGAATGTTTTCTATGATGTTGAATATTGTTCAAAGAATGATGAGAGTATTCAATGACAAAGTTCTAAGAATAAAAGAAAAGGGTCGCCCGATGATGTGATGAAACTCCGAACTTAGCAATAAGTTTGAGAGCCCCCCGCTTTTGTAATCCACCGGCTTTGCAGCTTCACCGAACGAAGTCCGGCTTATTGTGGCCCGCCATAGGCAAGAGAAGTCTTCTCGGTTTCATAATTTGTAATGTGATGAGTATCCCAATCTAACCGAAACGACCCTTATGTATTTGCAAAGATACTGCTTTCTTCTGATGCAGCCAAATTTTTTGGCATTTTTTTACAGCATTCTTTCTGCTTATTCTTCTTTTGTTTACAGCATTCCCTTCGATGAAGGCAGTTCGAAGTGATAGATATCTCGCTTCACTGCCATCTTGAGTGATCGTGCGAGTGCCTTGAAGATACCTTCTATCTTGTGGTGTTCGTTCTCGCCTTCTGCCTTGATGTTGAGGTTCATCTTGGCAGCATCGCTCAGACTCTTGAAGAAGTGCTTGAACATCTCGGTGGGCATTTCGCCTACTTTCTCGCGATGGAACTTAGCGTCCCAAACGAGCCAGGGGCGTCCACCAAAGTCGAGAGCCACCTGGCACAGGCAGTCGTCCATAGGCAGACAGTAGCCATATCTCTCGATGCCTCTCTTGTTGCCCAATGCCTGAAGCAGACATTCGCCCAGTGCGATGCCTGTATCTTCGATGGTGTGGTGCTCATCCACGTAGAGGTCACCCTTGGTGTGGATGGTGAGGTCCATCATTCCGTGCTTTCCTATCTGCTCCAACATGTGGTCGAAGAAGCCCAGTCCTGTGGAGATGTCGCAGTGGCCCGAACCGTCGAGGTTCACCTTAATATATATGTCAGTTTCCTTGGTGGTGCGTTTTACCTCGGCGATGCGGTCGCCGGCAAAGAGAATTTCGGCTATCTTGTCCCAGTCCATGCCGTCTTTGCCCAGTATCAGACTCTTGCATCCCAGGTTCTCGGCCAGCTGAGCGTCGGTTTCACGGTCGCCGATGACATAGCTGTTGACCAAGTCGTATTCTGAATTGTCAATATAGTGGGTCAGCATGCCGGTGCCAGGCTTTCTCATGGGCGAGTTGTCCTCGGGGAAATGGCGGTCTATCAGCTGCTCCTCGAAGTGGATTCCCTCACTTTCCAGTGTCTGGATGATGAAGTTGTGCACAGGCCAGAAAGTGTTTTCCGGGAAGGAGTCGGTGCCTAACCCGTCCTGGTTGCTCACCATGACGAGCTGATAGTCTGTGTGTTGGGCAATGAAACTGAGGTTTCTCATCACGCCCTTGGTGAAGACAAGCTTCTCGAAGCTGTCAATCTGTTCATCTTCCGGCTCCTGAATCAAGGTTCCGTCGCGGTCGATGAATAGCAGTCTGGTTTGTTTCATGTCTATGTCTTTTTTATGTTGAATGATTTTTAGCATTTAGCATTTAGCATTTCAGTTTTCTTCATTTCGTCGTTCTCTATACTGCCATAGAGATAGATGTACGAGATAAACAACCAGTGCAGGATGTATGCGAAGACGAACAGCAGGAGAGCTGTCACGACGATGAAGAGGAAGGTGAAGTAGGAGGGCGTTCCTACCGGGTCGCCTTCGAGAGTGCCCATCTGTGCCGATACCTGTGCGCCTATCAGGATGGCGAGAGGAATGTAGATTAGGATACCTGCCACCAGGATGACAAGACTGCCCAGGAAACCCATCTTGAAGATGGAACCCATGTGGCGGAATCCGCACTTGAATGATTTCCAGGGGCGTAATTTCTCACCCTTTTCCTGCAACATGTATTTGGGAGTGAGATAGGCGAAAGGCAGACTCACCGCCATGCAGAGGGCGGTGGCAGCGACGATGGCGAGTGCAAAGAGCACGATGATGAGGAGCGAGGGCGAGCCTGTTGCCGAATCTGCCGTAGCAGCCGAGCCTGAGGCTGTGAGAAATGCCGTAAGGTAAAAGCAAGTTAGGGCAAACGTTGCGGCGAATGTGACGACGAAACTGACGACAGCCGAAGCGAGATAAATCGTAGTAAAACGCTTCATCATTCTGCCAAAAGGCTTGTCGGTCAGCCAGCGCCATGCTGCTGCTCCCATAAGGAAAGCCGCCACGATGACACCCAAGTAAACGACCGTCTGCAGGCAGAACGACAGCATCATGTTTTCCTCGCCCCAGTCGTGAAGCATCTTGTTGGGTGTGCGCAGGTAAACCATGAATGCCACCATGAATGCATAGATCATAAAAGCCCACCATGTACTTTTCAGCAGGTTCTTCACATTGCCAGTCATCAGACTGTAAGCTTCTTTCATGCAGGCAGTTACACTGCGATGCTTTATCAAATCATTTATCTTCATAGTTTCATTGAATGCTTAGTGTTAAATGTTTAATGTTTAGTGTTTAATTGTGGGATAACAACCTTTCTGCACATTAAACACTAAACATTAGTTTCATCTCCTTCCTTGTCTTCTGAATTCCGAGCAGGTGATGGCCGTGGCTATTGCTACGTTCAGACTGTCGGCAGTAGGTCTTTCTGGAGGGAAGTTGGGGATGAGCAGCCTGCGGTTCACCCTCTGGGTGAGTTCGGGCGAGATGCCTTTTCCCTCGTTTCCCATGACGATGAATCCACGGTTGTCGAGCTGTTGTGCATAGATGTCCTCACCGTCGAGCAGGGTACCATAGACAGGCACGTCGGCAGGCAGCGAGGCGAACAGCGTCATCAGGTCGCCATACAGGACCTTCACTCTGGCAATGCTTCCCATCGTGGCTTGCACCACCTTGGGATTATACACATCGGCAGTTTCGGGCGAACAGTAAATGTTCTCTATGCCAAACCAGTCGGCGATGCGGATGATGGTTCCCAGGTTGCCCGGGTCCTGCACTCCGTCGAGGGCAAGGTTCAGACAGTTGAAGTCGATGTTGGCAGAAGCGAAGTCTCTGTTTTCCCTTTGGTCAAAGACGGCGAGCACCTGTTGCGGATGCTGCAGGAAGCTCACCTTTCTGAGTTCCTCCTCGCTTACTGTGACCACTTCAGTCCTTGGGTCAATGCTTTTGTCTTTGAGCCATTCTTTGGTAGCCACAATAAGCGATGCAGGCTGCAGCACTAAGAGGTCGTCCACCACCTTGTGTCCTTCAGCCACGAACTTACCTTCCTTGTTGCGGTTTTTCTTCAGTTCGAGCGACTTGATATATTTTATCTTGTTCTTGCTGATCATCGTTGTATTTCTTTCTCCTGAATTTTTTGGAGTTTCTTCTTTTTATCTATGCTCTTTGGGCCGCATGGTGATTTTTTCAAAGGCGAATCTCAGCCCTCTCTCTCCATAGCTCACCTGTCCACAAAGGCAGAATCCCATAGACGAGAGCAGGCTCACCATGGGCAGGTTGTCGTAGTTGGTGTCCACCTTGATGCTGGGCACGTGCTCCACTTCGCACAGGCTGCACACCTTGTTGATGAAAATGCGTGCGTATCCTTCTCTCTGCAGTTTGGGCAGGGTTGCGAACCGGTGTATGACGTAATAGTTGCTGTTGGTGAGCCATTTTCCTTTGAGAAACTCGTAGGCAGGTTCTCCGTTCAGCACCACCGCTCCGTAAACGGCTATCTGGTCGTTCACGGTGAGCACATAGGCTTTGCCGTTGTTGATGTCTGCCAGGATGTCCTTGTAGGCAGGATATTGCTCTGTCCACTGGTGACGTCCCGACTTGATCATCTGTTCTCTGGCTTCGTTGATGACCGTCCAGCAACCGTCAAAGTCTTTCATGAAAGCTGGTCTAAAATCAATCTTCATGCTGTTTCTTTTTGTTGCGTATTATGTTGTGTTTAACTTCCGAACTTGCTGAAGTTCAGTTGCGTATTTATGTAATTTTTCTGCTGTGTGTCGACTTAATCCACGAGGCATTTGTCCAATTCCTTGCAGATGGCCTCTTTCTGCAGATGCTGACCGATGAATACGATCTTGATCATTCTGTCGCCCACCTTGTCGTCCCATTCCTTTCTGAGCTGTTCCTCACGTGCCAGCAGCTCGTCGAGTTGGTCTTTAGGCATGGTGGCTATCCATTGTCCAGCCTGCTTCACGGTCTTCTGTCTTCCAGCCTGTTCGAACACGTAGCACATGTCTCTCTCGTCGGCAAAGTAGCAGATTCCCTTGGCTCTTACCACGTCGCGTGGCCATTTGCGTGCCACGAAGTCGTCGAAGAGTCCCAGGTCGAAAGGCTTGCGGCTGTAGTACACGAAGGTGCCGATGCCGTATTCCTCAGCCTCTCCCTCATCGTCGTGATGATGATGGTGATGGTCGTGGTCGTGATGATGATGCTCGTGTTCATCATGCTCGTGCTCATCGTCGTGGTCGTGATGATGATGCTCGTGCTCATCGTCGTCATCGTCATCATCGTGATCGTCGTGTTCGTGATGATCTTCGTTGCGTTCTGCCTCAATCTCCTGGATCCATCCTGCCGATGTGGCCACGGTTTCCCAGTCAAACTTACGTGTGTTGACAATCTTGTCGAGGTCTACGTCGCCGTAGTTGCACTCGAAGATTTCAGCCTTTGGCTGTATGGCTTTGATGATGTGCTTCAGTTTGTCGAGGTCTTTGGGTTCTACCTCAGCAGCCTTGTTGAGCAGGATGATGTTGCAGAACTCTATCTGCTGGATGACGAGCGACGCCAGATCTTCCTCGTCGATGTTGTCCTTCATCAGGTCGTCGCCGCCTGCAAACTCGTCTTTCATTCTCAGAGCGTCCACAACGGTAACGATGCTGTCGAGTTTCAGCACTCCGTTCTTGATGTATTGCGGACCGAGAGTAGGAATCGAGCAGATGGTCTGTGCGATAGGCGCAGGCTCGCAGATGCCGCTTGCCTCAATGACGATGTAGTCGAACTTCTGCATGTCGACGATTTCCTTGAGCTGTTCCACGAGGTCCATCTTCAGCGTACAGCAGATGCATCCGTTTTGCAGAGCCACGAGCGAGTCGTCTTTCTTTCCTACCACGCCTCCTTGTTCTATGAGGGCAGCATCGATGTTCACCTCGCCGATATCGTTGACGATGACTGCAAACTTGATGCCTTTCTGGTTAGCCAAAATCTTGTTGAGTAGTGTTGTCTTTCCACTGCCTAAATAGCCTGTAAGCAACAGGACTGGAATTTCTTTTCTACTGTTCATAGTTTTATTTATTTTACTCGAGTTTTACTTTCTGTAGTTGTCGAGTCCCTTATTCAGGAACTCAAGATATGCGTTGACGTCTTCCTTGAAGCTGAAAGCTGCGGTGAGCGGATTGCCGTCGTTGTCGACCGCCACGTAGAAGGGCTGAGCGTTAGCACCAAACTTGCTTGCCTGCAGATAGCTCCACTTGTCGCCGATGGTTCGCAGGGTGCGCTTCTCGCCGTTGAAAGTCACTTCCATAGGCTGTGGCAAAGGTGTCTTGTCGTCCACATAGAGCGAGATGAGCACGTAGTCTTTGGTCAGTTTGTCAGCCACGTTGGCGTCGGTCCATACCGAAGCTTCCATCTTGCGGCAGTTCACGCAGCCGAATCCTGTGAAGTCTATCAGCACGGGTTTGCCCTGAGCCTTGGCAGCAGCCATTCCCATCTCGTAGTCCTTGTAGGCAGGCTCTACGGTCTTATTGTTCAGATTGAAGTCCTGTGTGTTGATAGGAGGAGCGAAGGCACTTACCGCCTTGCAGGGAGCGCCCCAGAGTCCTGGAATCATATACACGGCGAAGGCCAGCGAGCACAGACCCAGCATGATGCAGGGCACGGGCATAGGCTTGTCTATCTCGCCTCCGATGGCGTCCACCTGGAACTTCAACTTACCGATGAGGTAGAGACCCAGGGCACCGAAGATGACTATCCAGAGTGACAGGAACACCTCGCGGTCCAAGATGTGCCAGCCGTAAGCCAGGTCGGCTACAGAGAGGAACTTCAGCGAGAACGCCAGTTCGACGAATCCCAGTACGATCTTGATGGTTTCCATCCATGAGCCAGACTTTGGAGCCGACTTAAGCCATGATGGGAAGAGTGCGAAGAGGGTGAAGGGCAGGGCGAGTGCCAGGGCGAATCCCAGCATGCCCACGGTAGGAGCCAGCCAGTCGCCCGATGTCACCGTCTGAACCAACAGCAGTCCGATGATAGGTGCAGTGCACGAGAAAGACACCAGTACGAGTGTGAAGGCCATGAGGAAGATGGATATCAGTCCAGTGGTGCTCGATGCCTTGTTGTCTACGGCGTTGCCCCAGCGGTCGGGCAGTTTGATTTCAAACCATCCGAAGAATGAGAAGGCGAACACAGCCAAGAGTACGAAGAGAATGATGTTGAATACGGCACTTGTAGACAGGGCGTTGAGTGTGCTTGGACCTGCGATAGCTGTGACGGCGAGACCCAGAGTCAGATAGATAACCACGATGCTGAGTCCGTAAGTGCAGGCATCGCGAACGCCCTTCTTCTTGTCGTTCTTGGCACGTTTCAGGAAGAAACTCACCGTCATGGGAATGATAGGCCAGATGCAAGGCATCACCAGCGCGAGGAGTCCGCCCACCAGTCCCATCAGGAAGATATAGATGAGTGAGTGGTTGGCTATGTCGTTGGCGCCTCCGAACGCCTGCAGCTCTTTCACTACGGGCTGCCACAGCGCCTTGGTGTCGAGCTGTTCGGCAGCTTGAGCCAGGGCTGCGCTGTCCAAGGTGTTCTGCTGTGCGGTGTCGGTCAAGGCAGCCTGCATCATGGCGATAGAGTCGGCTTTGGCCTTGGCTGCCATTGCAGCGTCCTGCTTGTTGTCGGTCTTGGTTTCCAGAGCAGCCTTGCTGTCTATGGCAGGCGCCTTGCCTGTGTGCTTGAAGTTGACCTCTGAAGGAGGCAGGCAACTCTGGTCGTTGCAGGCTCCGTATTCCAAGTATGCGTCGATAACATACTGAGCAGCAGTGAATTTTACCTTCTGCACGAAAGTGGCGCTTCCTTCGAAGAAACGCAGCTTCATGCCGAACATATTGTCGTATTTCGACACCTCGTTGCCTCTTGCCTGCAGTTTGCCGACGAGTTCTACGCCTTCCATTTTGTTGACGTTGAAGGTTGCCGAGATAGGTCCGTCGCTTCCCAAACCTGTAGAGTAGACGTGCCATCCTGGTTGAATCTTTCCGCTGAATACAATCTCTGCAACTGCTGTCCCGTTAGTTTTCAACTGACTGGTGAATTTTACAGGGCTAAGCAGTTGTGCCTGTGCAATAACTGCGAACAGCAGTAATTGCAGCGTAAATAACATTTTTTTCATCCTAATCTTTATCTTTTTTATATTTGAGTGCAAAGTTACTAATTTTAATTGAAATAGTAACCATTTAGGGCGATTTTTTGTTAAGAAGATAAAGGGGAAGAAGAGGCGGGAATATTTTATTTTTGTCAGGAATGCTTCTTAAATTCTCTAATTCTTGACTTAAAAATTATTGGCTCGAATCAAATATCTCATTCCAAATGATTCTTGAGTTAGGATAGCCTTTGTTTTAACTCCATTGAATTCTCCTTGACTTCAGAGAATGCTCTCGTAAATCTTGTCGAATTCCTGTCTTAGCAGCGCTTTGTCCTCGATGATGTCGCGCAGCATTTTCAGTTCCTTCTCGTTGGGCGAGTTGGGAATCCAGAGTTTGATGTATCCATGTACTGAGTACTTCTCGTCCATGTGGTGGGCGAAGAGTTCCCATATTTGTTCCTTGTCTTTACCGGGATTGTTTTCCTTGGCATAGAGGATGGCACGGAGGAAGATCTCGTGGGTGTCGATGTCGCGGTCGGCTTCAGCCACGATTTTGCCGTAGATGCTTCTGGGCTGACGGCTTGACGAGGCCCTGTGGTCTTCCACCGCCTCTTTCATGATCTTTATCTGGTCTTGGGAGAACCATCGCTTCAGCCGGGCATCTGCCATGAGAATCTTTCCACTCGTGATGTGGTGGATAGCTCTCGGTCCGCTCATTCCCAGGTCGTGGTAGGCAGCCACGACATACACCATGTTGATGTCGGCACCCGTAATGCGTGCCAACTCCAGAGAATTCTTGATTACCCTGTTGACGTGTCTGAGTCCGTGGCTTTCACCGAACTCTGTATATTTTGGCAGAATCTGTGTTTCCACAAACTCCATGATTTCCATACTTACTTGTTGTATCATTGCTTTTTCTCCTCATTATATTTCCAATGCGAATCCCAGGACGATGGTCAGGAAAACGATTTGTCCATAGATGAAAATATTGCGTGCCGTACTTCCCAACACCCTGTTGAGTTCCCTGCCGTGGTTGATGGCTTTCAGCTGCCGGTAGGTAGTATGGTGCATGCCGGCGTAGACGGCGTAGAGGGGGAGGGCAAAGGTAGAGGTGTCGCGCACTACGGCATCGTGGATTCCCATGCCCATCATGATGGCGAGGGGCACATACCCCAAGAGCAGATAGAGCCAGAGTGCACTCTTCTCGTCCCATCTGTCGATTAACTTGACGATGAGTGTGCGTTTGCCAGCCTCGCGGTCGTTGTCTCTGTCGCGGAAGTTGTTCACCACCAAGAGTGTGTCCACCACCAGTCCGCAGGCGATAGCGGCCATCACCACCTCAGTACTTACTGTCTTGTAGCCCTCGGGCATGATGACATAATAGGTGCAGCACACCGGTACGATGCCAAAGAACAGCAGCACCAGTATGTCGCCCATGCCGTGGTAGCTGAAGGTTGTGGTGTAGAGGAAGCAGAACGCTACGCAGGCCACTCCCACCCATATCATGGCCATTCCTCCGTAGATGACGAGTGGCAGACCGATGGCGCATCCAAGGAGCGTGGTCACGATGATACCCGTCTTCATGGCGCGTTCGGTGATCCATCCTTCGGCGCAGGCCCTCTTGGGGCCTAATCGTGTTTCGTCGTCATTTCCCCGTTTAAAGTCGAAGTAGTCGTTCACGAAGTTGGAGTCAATCTGCATCACCCATGCGAAGAGCAGACACAGTAGGGTTGGTATGTACAGGATGTGAGGCTGTGCAGTATCGCCAACTGTTTTCATCAGATAGCAGTCGCGCATAGCGAGTGCGATGGCTATCAGTACGGGTACAGTCGCAGCCGACAGCGTTTTGGGGCGCGCTGCCAAAAACCAGGCCTTTATCGAATTTGTTGCAATCATCAATTGAAGAAGTTCCAGCTAACACCGAATCGGAACACGCTGCCATTGAGCGGATAGTGGGGCACGAAGAAATAGTTCTTGTCGCCCGAACCCTTGTTGACGTGTGTCATCATTACGAAGAAACGTGTATGCTTGATGTGTACGTTGGCATAGACGTTGACGATGGGGTAGTTGCCCACTTTCACATTCTTGTCGCCATTGTCCTGTACGGTGTACTGACTCAGCGCAGGCGAATAGTCGGGCGCCTCATAGCTTGTGAAGTATCTCACGTCGGCACCCAGGTCGATGTTGAGCACCTTCACCACAGGGAATTTCAGATACAGGTTGCTGTACACGTTGAGCGCAGGCACGGGGATGACGTCCGTCTTGCTCGAGTGCTGATAGGTAATGACGTTCTCCCAGTTCAGTATTCCCCATCTCACGTCCTGGAACAGCTGGGCTGTCAGCAGGTTGACGGGGCTTCCGCTCTGCTTGGCCTGCACCGTTACTCCAGTACGTGCCGCCTGGTTGTTGTCCGTCACGTTGTAGCTCTGGCTCAGGTAGGCATAGTTCTTTATCTCGTCCACAGCCACTCTGAGCATCGTCTTTGTCTTGGCAAACTTCAGCGTTCCCATGATGCGTGTGTGGATAATCTTGTCGAGGTCGTTCTCCCACCAGAAGTGACGACCGTGATAGTTGCGGAAGTAGAACGAAGGAGTGATTCTGTGGAAGAAACCACTACCGATGACCGACAATGTGTCGCCGAGGAAGGGGATGTTCACATCCACGTCGCCGTCGACCGCCAGTGTTCCTGCATCCTCGCCGGCCACACCGATTTCGGCCACGGCATTATAATGCAGCAGCTTGCCCTGTCGCTTGCTCAACTGTCCGCCCACACTCACCGAGTGCTCGTTGTATTTCATCACGCCGCCCTCGGTGTCAGGCAACTCGAAGTGGCGCAGGTCGTAGCTCACGAAAGCCTTCAGTCCCGCTTTAGCCCACTTGCTGAATCCCTCCAGCGTAGCCAGCGCCAGGGTGTTCTTCATCTCCCAGTGCTTGGTGTTGTCGTAGATGGAGTCGCCCTCGTATTTTCCCGCCGTGTAGTATTCGTTCAGATAGTAGTCGGCAGGTGTCTGATAGGCGATATAAGTACGGCTGTAGTTGTCGAACTTCAAGGTGTGTATAAAGCTTGTCACCGGCACGTATTCGTTTTTCATCCAGGCCGTGTCCTGAGCCGCCTTCTTCTCCTGTGCCATGATGCTGTCGGCGGCGCTCTTACCGTTTACGGCGATGCGCTCTGTCGGCTTGGCATCCTTCTTGTCGGCAGCAGGCTCGTCGCCCGCTATCTTTGCGTCGTCAGGCCGTCCGGCAAACTTAGGTGTCTTGCCGAAGGCATCCTCGTCGAACTTCTTGCCCTCTTGGCGAGCCTTTTTCCTTGCCTCCTCCTTGGCGTCCTCGGCGGCATTCTCCTTCTTCGAGGCCATGGCAAACTTCTTCGCCTTGATCTCCTCGTCGGTCATGCGCACCTTTCTGTTGAATCCCACATTGTACCTGTGGTTGAAGAACACGTGTATGCTGTTGTTTCTGTTCCAGTTCTGCTGAAGCACGGTAGGAATCTCGTTCTCGGCATAGGTGTCTTCGAAGAGTTCGGGGTGCTTGATGTAGTCGTCGTTGGTGATTCCGCCGTTCTCTGTCGCCTTCTGGTGCAGGGTAGAGAAGAGCAGGTGCGCCTGGTATCTGTCGCCTATGTACGATCCCCACATGGTGTACTTGAAGTGCGAGGTGCTCTGGCTGTCGTAGTAGCCACGTCCGTACTTATAGTCGAATCTGAATCCCATGCCCAGTCGTTTTCCCGCGTTGACGGCAAACATCGCCTTGAAGTCGTCCTCGCCGTTGGTACGGTTTCCGCAGCTGTTGAGCGTCACGTTGATGATGGGCGAATAGGTGTTGGTGAAGTGGAATTCGCTGATGGGCGTGTTGATGCAGTCGAAGGGCTGTGCGAAGATAAACTGCCCCTGGTCCAGCCGTCGGTCGATAAAGATACGGTTGATGCGGGGCGAACCCAGATTGCCCAGCGAGTTGTATTCTCCCCTCAGTCCCGAGGTGAATGGGGTGTTCATGTACATGTGCTGCAGGGTGTCCACCTGTGCCTCCTGTCGGTCGCCGAATCGCTCGTCTATGGTCCACACCTTCAGTCCCTTGGGTATTTCTTTGTCCGACCCTAATGAGTCGGTTCTGACGTTCCTGTTGTTGACGGGTGCAAACATCGAGTCCTCGTTGTTGCTAAAATCGGTTTGTGCCACGACAGGCGATGTCGCAGCACAAAACAGAGTTATCGTAAGGATTACTTTACTTTTCTTCATCATTTTCTGAATAGTCGAATACATACTTCGGCGATTTTCACCACTACTCCTACGAGCAGAACTACGTAGGCAGGTGTGTGTGTGTCCATTGTGTACCACAGCGTGATGCCCACGATGACCAATAGGATGAAAGCCGTGTTCAGCTTGTTGCGCACTTTCAGGTTGGTCGGGTCGCTGTAGTCCAGTCGTTTATAGTGGTGGTGAGGTCTCACGGCGTAGGTTGTCTTCTCCTGAGCCTCTTGCTGTTGCTGCTCCTTGTTTTCGGCAGCATTGTTGTTATTTTGTTCTGTTGTCATATTGCGTTTGTTACTGTTCTATTCCCTCGAAATTTATTTCACCAGAGCTGCTATTTCGCTGAAAATCTGGTCTTTTCTGTCGATGGTCTTCTTGCGGAACTTACCGAAGATGCGTGCCAGGTCGTTCTTTTTCTTGGTCAGTGCCACCTTGTCGATGATCACCTCTTCGGCTGGCAGTTTGAATCCGGTCTGTCTTCCCTCCTCATAAATATAATTAATGTGGTTGATCGACAGGCTCACCTTTCCGTCTGTTATCTTGGCGATGAGGTTGTATTTGCATTCTGTTCTGTCGAGCGAGATGAAGGAGTTGCTGAACACGAGCCATTCGTCCATCGTGTTTACGATGATGTGTTCGTCTTTGTTCACCAGCGCCATTCGGCTTGCCTTGCTCTCTTTGTCCTGAGTCAGGCCGCTCATGTAGTCGAACACCAGGTCGTAAAGCTGGGCTGCGCTCTTGCCGGGGGCTTCTATCTCTGTGTCAAACACGATTTTGCCCTGTTCGTCGAAGGTGATGGCGCCTTCCAGGTATTTGGGGTCTTCCTTCAGTTTCGCGCCGTTAACCTGAGCAGTAGGTTTAGGTGTCTCCTTCTTTGTTGCCGTAGGGATTACCCATCCCGAGCCCTGCGATGCTGTGGTGGCAGGAGCAGGAGTCGCTGTGGTTGCTGCAGGAGCCGATGGGGCAGTGGTTGCCTCAGGAGCAGCTGTTGTTGCCGCAGCACCATTGGCTTCTGCGTTCAGTCTTGCCGCCTCTGCCTTCAGTCTTGCAGTCTCAGCCTCAGCTTCCTTTATCTGTTGTTGTATCTTTTCGGCCTTGGCTTTTGCCTCCTCAGCCGCCTTTCTCTTAGCCTCTTCCTCTGCTTTTTTCTTGGCAGCTTCGGCTGCAGCCTTTTGTTTGGCAGCTTCCGCTTCCGCCTTTTTCTTGGCAGCTTCCGCCTTCTGCTTGGCTTCCTCTACGGCCTTTTTGGCTTCCTCAAGCTTTTTCTGAGCCTCCTCCAACTGCTGTTGGGGTGTGAGGACACTTTGCGCTTGAACAGACATCAAGGGCAAAAATAAGAGTATGGAAATGATTAATTTTTTCATGATGGTTTCACCTTAGGTTTGCGGAAGATGAGGGATTCAAACCCCCGATACCCGGAAAAGGGTATACCGGATTTCGAGTCCAGCGCATTCGGTCACTCTGCCAATCTTCCTTTTCATTAAAAACAAATGCAAAAGTAATACTTTTTTCTTATTCCACAAAGAAAATGAACATTTTTAACACTAATAACTTCTTTAACTTCTATAACTTCTGAACTTGCGAAAGTTAAAAAGGTTAGTGTTTGATTTTGAAGATGACGAAGCAAATAGTTTTTTTTATTTTCCCAACTGGGGATTTTTTTTCTCCAGTTAGGGAAGTGATTGAAGATGTTTTTTTGGATCGTAATCAAATATTCGTAAACTGTCCTTTATTACAGCCCGAATCGGCCACGAGATTGCCCATCATGCCGCACATTTCCTTCCACGAGAGGTCGGATACATGAATTTGGCTCCACTGACGTGTGCTCCGAGAACAGGGAAAATCATCGGAACGATAGGTTCGTGCATGTCATTTGATGCCTGTGAGAGCAAAAGCGACACAATTTCCGTTCCTTTTCCCAGTTTTGGCATCTTCGAAGCGGTCTTTTTTGAGATATTATACTTCATATTGATCTATTTGTTTGTTAAGTGATTGATTATTAGCCTTTTAGAGAAGAAACCAAGTGGTCTGCTGTTTCAGTTTCAGTTGTTTCAATTAATTTTTTGATGGTTGCGATTTTCCATTTTTTCAATTTTTATTATATTA